>Ga0123354_10001605_pt1 | contig 27947 bp, 15 predicted proteins | sample TergutLab28metaG_2_FD_97872 | JGI IMG/M metagenome (GOLD analysis project Ga0123354, IMG submission 97872) | Labiotermes labralis P4 segment gut microbial communities from Petit-Saut dam, French Guiana - Lab288 P4 | ecosystem: Host-associated > Arthropoda: Insects > Digestive system > Gut ... | reverse complement strand
ATATTGTTTCCTCATATATAGTTTCCAAACCATCGTCTTTTCGAAGCAAACGACTATCAGCCTCTATGGCTGCATAGCGGTTTGCAGTCACTACTGCTTGTCCCTTTAAGCTTAGTACTTCCGTTTTTCTGAGATTAATATTACCTTCTGCCCCTTTTTTTTAGCCCCTCTTTGGGTCATTACTTCCCAGTCTTTATCTATTTCCCATCTTGATTCCGCTGTTTGAATTGGTGTTGCCACAGTCGTACCTTGAACACTCTCTTTGTTTAGCAACTGGATAATTAATTGGACGGAGCTTAATTCTTCACGTACTTGTTGGAGTTGAAATAAAAGCGCTGCACACTTTGCACATTTGCACTACTACTACTACTAATAATAATAATAATATATCTGTCGAAACAATTCATGAATGTAAGGCTACAACATTACGGAACCAACAACTGCGAACCCACAGAACAATTCATAACAATAATCCAGACATCATAATCCGCGATAATTGAAAAGGAACGTGCACGTTAATAGATGTTTCATTTCCTAGAGACAGAAATGTGATGAAGAAAGGAGCTGAGAATATTTTAAAATATAAAAACCTCATAATAGAAATTCGGCGCATGTGGAATGTGAAAGCAAAAGTTATACCTGTAATAACAGGGGCGGTTGGAACTATTTCAAAATCACTCAGACAATACCCGAGCAACACACCAGGAAACCACGAAATTAAGGAACTATCAACAACAGCCGTATTGGGCACTGCACACATATTACGGAAAGTGCTAATGTAAATTACAAAACATATTTCACAAGTGCAATGTCATTACATGTAGTACAAATTGTACATACAGAACAACTGCAACACTATATACCCTAGAATTAAGGTTTGTTTCAGGTATATAATTGTAAAACCTCTGCATAAAGGTGATAACAAGGAAATTATTATTATCATCATCATCATCATCATTATACGAATATAGTAACAATAACAAGAAGAAGAACACATCCAGCACTTGATACACGGATGCCAGACATTAACACGACTGGACTACTAAGCCAGACAAGATAATGTTGCAAAAATATTACATGAGAAGCTGACTAAAGTACGCTTTGCTGAAAGAAAGTACACCATACAAATATACAGTCCATCAGAAGTTTTATAGAGTAATCGGGCACGTTTACTGTGGGACAGCGGAACACTTACCGATGAAACTGTCTCGCATAACCGCCAAGATGTCGCCCTCTTTGAAAAAGCCAACAAAGTAGTTTAATTAATTGATGTCAGCGTACCAAATTCTGGCAATTTGTAAACTGCTTATGCCGAAAAAAATGAGAAAATGTGCAGATATATAAGCATTGAAGTGAAACACCATTGGCATGTAGGAGCGGTGTATTCCTCATCTGTCACTACACCTGCAACAGGAGTCATTCCTCACACACCACATCATACAGTTCTCAAGCGACTAGACTTAACCGGATTTGCTGTACGTGGCCATACCAAAATCTGAGCTTGTTGCCGAAAGACATGTCATATAACTCATTAATTTAAAAAGTGATTAGGAAAGCGTTTTATTTCAACAAAACTTTTTTTTTCCAAGTTGTATAATTAAAAATAAACGTCATTAAAATATTTAATGTATTTAATTATAAACCACTAAATAAACTGTTCCACTGGAATCTATCTCTGCCACCCACAGTATATTCAGCAGTACGGTCCTCGCTGCTTTCCGAGTTGTGCTGGCTACATGGTAATTATTTTTTGTATTCACGCAACACGAAATTTTACATTCGCAGTATGACAGACATGCAAGTAATCAACCTGTACGAACTTCAGTGACCCGCAAGTCACAAATACGACCAAAATAGAAATAGTTTATAACATCCAGTATACTTAAAATAGAAGTGCTAAAGGGCGTGGCTTGATAATGCAGACGCCCAGAGTTATGGTTCTAGGACTGCGTTTGGGTGTGAAAATAAACGATAACGCAGCGTCTGTAGCCTCTTCGGTTTCAATATTCCAACCTATATTTTGTGGATTTCCAGGTTTGGGTTGACACCAAAACGAGACTCAAATTTCAGGAATTACTTCATACGGTTATAACACATTTCTGTATGTACAACATTACGTCACTGGTCACCCAAATTTGCTACCTACAAAGTCAATCACTCTTTTTTATTTCAAATAAAATCCCTTAACTTTCCACCAGCATCCGTGACAATGGTTAGAATTTTATGAAATCCGAGAAGTCAGACTGACCACAGAAGCCCTGTAACAGAGCAAATGACGCACCGCAGCTGAGCATGTTACAGCTACCGTCTGGAGTAGCAACTACGAATGTTGTCACTAAATGTTTCAATATAATGCATAAAACCACAAGCAGTTGAGGATTAAATTTCATTTTTGAAGCTATCAAGTTTCATTAAAAAAAAATCACTATCTTTGAGGTTAGCGAAGTTACGCAGACTGAAGTACGTACAGCTGAGACACTAGTGCTTCAGCCCAATGTTTCTGAAGTTCACATGGATACTGGAAAGCTAAAAACATAAAAAATAACCAGGTATTGATCAAATTCCAGCAAAATTGTTTCAAGCCAGAAGTAGGAAAATGCCTTCTGAGAATTGTAATAAGGTAGAATTGCTTCAGAAGTTGAAGAAATCAGTCGTTGTACCCATTTCTACGAAGGGTGATAAGACAGATTTTAGTAAATATTGGGGCATGTTACTCTTATCAAATAGGCACAAAATATTATTGAACATCCTTCTGTCCAGATTAACTTCACAGGCAGAGGAAATTATAGGGGATAATTAGTGTGTATTCGACTTGGCAGGTCACGTACTGATCAGTACATTCTGCATTCGTCAAATACTTGAGAAAAAATTGGAATATAATGGGGGAGTGCATCAACTACTTATAGACTACAAGAAAGCCTTTGGTTCAGTTTGGAGGGAGGCCTTACCATTGAGTTTCGCATCCATATGAAACCAGTAACCTCAATAAAAATGTCTTTAAATGAAACCCATTGTAGATTCCGGATAGGCCAACATTTGCCTGACATTAAGAATGGTTTGAAACAAGGAGATGCTTTAGCACTATTGGTTTTCATCTTTACTTTAGAGTATGCCGTTAAGAGAGTTCAAGGACACCAGGAAGTGTTGAAATTGAGTGGTACACGTCAGCTTATGGTTTATGCTATTTGGTGATAATTTATTGGGTCAAAGCATACACACTATAAAAAACGCAGAAAATTTATTGGTTTCCAGTAAGAAAATTGCTCTCGAAATAAATGCTGAGAAAATTAAGTATGTGTGTGCCACTTGAATAGACTGTAGAAAAGTATCACAACACAAAAAAAAAACAGGTTATAAATCCTCCGAAAATGTGGAGCATTTTAAATACTTCGGAGCAACTCTGACAAATGAAAATCCATTCATGAAGATATGAAGAGCAGACTGAATTCAGGGAACGCTTGATGTCATTCGGTGAAGAATTTTTTGTCTTCTAACTTGCAATCCATGAATATACAGATTAAAATACAAATCTGTAATTTTGCCTGTTTTTAGTATGTGTATTGAACTGGTTTGTCACATTGAGGAAGGACCATAGGCTAACGATGGTCGAGAATAGGGTGATGAGGCAGATGTTTGGGCCTAAGAGGGACGAGGAAACGGGAGGAGAAGACTGCGTATGAAGATTTTTATGATCTGTACACCTCACCAAATATTATTAGGATGATAAAATAAAAAAAAATCAGATGGGCTGTCATGTGGCACGTATGGGGGAGAACAGAAGAGCGTAAAAGAGTTTGGTGGAAAAACTTGAAAGAGACCACTTGGAAAACATGGGTGTAGATGGGGAAAAAAATATTAACATTGATCTTCAAGAGTTGGTAATGGAGCAGGAAATGGATTCATTTGCTCAGGATGGAGAGAGGTGGCGAGCTTCTGTGAATTTGGTAATGAACCTTGGGGTTCCATAAAATGTGGGAAATTTCTTCACTACCTGTGGAGCTCTTAGCTTCCCAAGAAGGACTCTTCCTTGTAGTTAATTAGTTTTATATATATATATATATATAATATATATTAAGCGTTCAGTGTCTTATACAAACATCGTTTAGAAACGAAGGTAACTATGACAAACTGTTGAGGCCCATCACTTACGAGCTTCCGGCATGTCTGCGAAGTCTGGTCACTTCTACGTCCTCATCGTCGTCGCTAGAGCTACTGCTGTTACTCATATGCAAGGCTGCCATAATGCACGCGAGAATCACAGACTACAAGAGATGAATGGGTAACTGAAACACGAAGTATTTCGTAAGAAAAAAAAATCCCCCTCAAAAGCTGCCATTTGTTTAGGGAGGCGATCAAAAATTACAAATTAATAAGTCTAAAAGGCCAAGTTGTGCCTATGTACGCTATGAAGGTATAAAGGGAATAGACATGCACCTCCGCCCATTCTTAAACTCTGTATCTTTACCTATGGTAAATAGAGCCCAGTTCCCCCTAAATAGGGAGCGGGATGGGCCCTAGGGCCGGTCTAGGCAGTTTAAGAGGTAAATTTCTTGTTTCTGGCAAGAATCGAGGTATAGTTCCTCCGAATTACAGCCTTTAGCTTATAATAGCCCGAATCCCAAGTTAATTCTGATCGTAAAGTTTAGTGTATGGCTGATATGCATGATCCCAGTTAAATCAGAAGGCATTCAAATTCAAATCTGTACATCATGCACCCAATTACTGAATGCTAAGTGATATAAATGCCAGGTTGTAAGAGGCCCGTCTTCGAGGTCTTACTACTCATACAAGAAAGGTGAAAAACTCTAAAGGAATTAGCCTACTTAATACATGTTATAAAAACATAGTGAAATTTTAAATGAAAAATTGAAAGCACAAGCAGAAAATTTCCTTTTAGAACCCCAGAATGGATACCGAAAAAAGCAGATCTTGCATCGATCCATTGTTAGCATGAAGTTACTTATCGAAAAAAAAGAAAAGAGTTTAATTTGGAAAACCCAATTAGCCTTTCTTGATTATGTGAAAGCATCTGACAGGGTTTAAAAGAGAAAAGTTGTTTGAAATATTACGAAGCAAAAATAATTCCAGTTTATAATTAAAAAGTATAATTGCAATTTACTCTGGCAACAAAAAAAATTTAAACATAAACAATCAGTTATCAGAAGAACATGCAAATAATCACGGAGTCAGACAAGGCTGCCCTTTATCACCCACACTATTCAATATTTACATGAATGAAATAATAGTAATAAACTGCGTTAATACAGCAAATATAATTTTTGCACTCTCTTTTCCTTGGTATTCTATTACTAACCGCCCGTTCTGGGTTTTGTTTCACAGTCAACATGAAACACCAATAGTTTGCACTGATAAGGAAATGCTCTTGTGAAGGTTACGGTGCTTTATACCCACGTACTTGTCACACAAAATGACTCACACTCACCAAGCTGTTTCGTGGGCTGTTCACTGCCCGTGAATACTCGTTTGTGCTGTTCGTAATAAAGTTTCTCTCAGACGAAGACGGAAAAGGGTGCGATGACGCATTTCCAGTCTTGGGAGAAAATGGGCATGGAGCCAAGCGCAGCTTGCTCGCTCTTTTGATAGCCCTCGCCCATCACTTTTTCTTTTAATTTGTGGGTTGGGTAAGACTCAGCCCCTTGGTAGTTCGGCCACTAGTGTACCACTCACACTCTTTGTCCACCGTAAGTACATATGGATTGCTCTGGGTTCGAAACCGAGTATCTACGGTGAGAAATTGGTGTGGTGGGAACTGGAACAATTAATGTTGCTTTACTGCAGCTAGTTACAGAACTTCAAAACAGCAGGTGTTGCAGGGTGGCAAAAGTCGAGTAGGTCACGCACAGCAAGAAATCTTCAAAAATTAGGGTATATGAAATAAATTGCAATCTTTAGGCTAAAAGCTTCTTAAAGTGTTCCACTTTGTTGTCCGGTCTGTTACACTAGTCTACGGAAAACCGCGTCACAACCTGTGAACAGACAGACACTGCGACTTCAGCCAGAACGTGTGAATCCTGTGACGCTATCTGGTTATTCGCAAGAAGAAAAGTTCCTGAAAATATCACTTCTTTGAAGTGGTGTTCCTACAATACTAGTGAGAGAAATTGTCCATAGATACCTGAAGTAAAGTTTTAGCCTACTTTAAACCCTTAAAACACAATCGAAATATGTTTCGTTACTACTGGGGCAGCTAACCGATACCTACCGAACTTGGTATGAACATTATGCCATTCCAGCCCACCCCAATATAATATGTAATAATAATAAACAAAATAACGCAACTTGTAAAGTTGGAAGTGGGCCTTAGGCCAGCGAGTTCTCCTCAGGAAAACCCCAAAACAAGCACCTGTGATGGAATGAGGGGAAAAAATTGCATAGATATTTCTTACCAGGCACCAGGAACTAACTAGCGCTAATGCTGGGATGTAGGCAAAACGCAAACGATCGAGTGTACATTTGATTCTAATGACATGCAAGTAGTAAACAAAATCATATTTTCTTCACCATTTCCAACGTAGAACAAGTACACTAACGCCGTGTGCTTACATTTCCTTGCAGCCGAGAGAACTTCGTACTATGTTTCTCCTAGCAGGTATGTAAGCTGTATAAGTTCGGTCTGGAACTCCTTGTAATGTCTACGGAGCAATATAGAACAGGAATCATATATTACACCCAAATCCAGGAAAAGTCATCTTACTGAAAATATACAACTAGGAATGATATACCATTAGTACACAAAACTTCCTCGAAGCTAAAAGCCATGTCAAACTCCCAGGTGACAGAAGAGTGACTTGAAGCAGGTTATGTACTACGGATCCATGAATGTTAGTTGCAATCGTACACAATTTAGTCGACAGGGCGACATGGAGCCCGAGTTTTAAACCGATGTGCAGTACGTACGTACTGCACATCGGTTCATCCAGTTCAGGCAGTTGTTGGTTTCAGACTAGACATGATTTTATTGATATGGTCTACGCGGACATCTTATGGGTGCCTAATATGTGTAGAAACCCCTTCCATTTTTTATGAAGCACTTCATACTCCACGACAAATAAAAACTCTACAAGAACGTACATCGAAACGTTGTTGACAAACAAAAAATAGTAGGCTCAAACAAAGGTACACGACATATTACATACTGTCGCCGCTCTATTCCAACCACCCCACCTCACACATTCACCACATTTGCAGCTCCTGCTATGACAACAGTGTTCAACACAAATTAGACTGTAGTGACCTATCTGTTTTCCTCTCTACCTCCGTATATATATTAATTACGATAATACATGTTGTATAATTGGGCGCCAGTTGGGTGACGTGATCCTACTATTTGAGACGATATGATATGAGAAATCGATATGAACAGGTGATAGGTAAAGAAATGAGACTGGATTAAATTAGCCCAATTCGACCGATAGGTCATGAGACATTTCTCAGGAGGTATGTACACGAGACAACTCAGAAGGCCACAACATACCAGTTTGCGACCACTTAAAGATTTAACACTGCACTTACTTGTCATTCGATTTACTGCATACTCGTATTCTTGATAAATGTTAGCACTTCCCTACAAACACACCTAGAAAATGGAGTGACGGCACTTAATACATTCAGTCAGATAAAATGAAGTTTTTTTTTTACCAATTTTTCCGCGCTGGCGGCTTAAGTTTGAAGATTATGCGTGCTTACCTTTAGCTATAGGCAATACTTGAAATACTCACGTCACTAACACACAGTTATGAAGTAGAAAAAGTGTCCGCGATACAATTAGTACACATTTTTAGTTATAATGTCGTTGTAGAACATCTAAATTAACGGAGTGATGTGGAACATGCACGGACTGCCTGAGGTCTAGACTGCAAGGAAGTTTTATCCAAGCTACGCATTGCGTGAAACTCCATAAATTAAAAACTTGCAAAATCAACTAATAATCTGATTGCCTACGTACTGAACTCCCCAAAATTTTCATAAGTCGGATTTTTAATGGTTAAAGCTCCGATCACTGCTTAGACTACTAATTTCGGTTGCTCTCCTCCGCGGAATTCCCAGCAAAACTGTTGCGTCTGACACTTCTTAGCCACGCCAAGCTAAGCTAGTCATGTGACAACCCTCCGTCGGTCGCGTGTATCTGTGAAATACATTCTAGGTTTCTGCTAAAAAATGTAAAGAATTTTATGATACAACTCTAGTTTATTCAACAACGTATCTGATTAGGAACTTGAATCGTTTGTGATTCATCACCATGCGAAAATGCTCAATGCCATCTCCGTTAGCACCCCACAGTTCTTCCAGATCCAAACGCTGCTTGTTACTTCGAAGCGCTCCAGCTAGGCATAAAAGACCAATGAAATCTTTTACCTCAATCTTGTCTGTGAGTTTGGCATCACTTTCATGGCAGAATTTAGGCTGGATACTAAGAATATACTGACTTGTATGCTGAGCAATGTTATCTAAAATTTCATTTGTAATAAGACAGCTCCATGCTTCAAAGGGCGTAGTGGCGTTCCTTACATGGCCCATAAGCTCGGGTAATTTTGTCAGTATATTTTGCCATCTGCGTAGAATGTGTGTAAAACTTTTTACCTTACCCCGCTGCGTCTTGTCCTTACCAATGAAAACAACTGTCGGTACCGTCCATTTCATTGTAGCAATAATCATCCGAAATAGCGTCTTCTGCTAACTCCGAGTCACCTCCTCTCTGTTGCACATAACCTCCATCGGATTCCATCCATTCATCACTGCTGCCATCAACACTTACATCATCAGGCAATATAACTGCACGAATACGCTTGGCACACTCTGCATTACATCGGTACAAGCGATCCGTAACGACCCCCAGAATCTGACACCGCACTAGTTAACACGGACGGTCGCGCTGTATCTCTCAGGTTCAAATTGCTAAGTACAGCCAAACGAATGCGATTAGGAACACGAAAGCGACTCCACAGCCTTCTAAGAAGTAACGAAGACAGCTACTCAGAAGCACATGAAGGCATTTATTTCGTATTCAAAGAAATAAACTTTCAAAAGTCACATGCATCTGAGAGATACACAGCGACCAATGGAGGGTTAACACTATCAACAGTGGGTTTCTCAGAGGTAAAAAATATGAAATGATCTGTTCCCAGTTAGAGAACTGCTGCTCACTAGGACAAATTTCCGGCTTTTCTAACTCCCCTCACCGAATGCAAACTCTGCACCGTTTCCAGTTAACTAGAAGTCACTTAAAGTTCTTCACTGCTGACTTGTTCTTTGCCAATGCCAAATTAAGTCTTTTAAATAATTACTAAAATGTTAGTACCTGTTAACGTACATTCTATCTAACCCTCCCTGCGACCGAACCAATGTCTATGGTTATAATACTTTCACCAACATACATGTCAATGTGTGATTATTATTTGTCATTGGAATGTCTAATTGCATAACAACTTTATCTTCTCTGGTACCTACCACAGCACCACAAGTGTCTCAAATGACCCATAATTTCAAATGGAAGAAAATGTTTACAGAATTATAGCCATAGCAAGAATATGAGAATGGGTGTAACAAGTGGAAAGCTTTCTTTGCAGTATGCTGATGGGTGTAAAAAGTAGTTGTAACACTACACAACTAACTGCCAGTGTCTGAACAAATTACAAGAAAACTCTTAGCCCATATTACCCTCTAGATTACCAGGTTTCTGGACTCCGTCATCTTGTATTAAAAAAATAACACATTTCGGAAACTGAAAGGGTGAGTCCATTTATGGGTAACAGCTCTTTCTATCAGACCCTACTGAGTATATGTCTTCCCCATCTTTCACCTCAGGTGGGGAAAATCCAGGTCTGGATACACAGTGTTCCCTTCTGGAAAATGAGGCAATGATCACTGACCATAAAACTAATGATCTTTAAGTGTAATATACAAACATAAAAACCTTCAGAAAATAACACAATAGTGTATGCATACTTCATTCCTTTACTGACTTCCTAACTGCATGTTGTTCTACTGTCTAAAACAATCTGTGAGTTGCCATTGCAGGTATCTTCCCAGGTAGTAGATGAAAAAAGTAGTGATTTTATCAGTGCCTGGATGCCATGTGTTTTCAACATAATGAGGTACAATTTTTACAATATTAACCAATTCCATGCAGCTAGTCAGAAAAGTCCCTGCCTTTCATGGAAACCAGGGGTACATTACTATTTTCCAAAGAGTGTGCTATCATGTTCGCCTGTATCAGAACCTCTAATCGAATTAGTGGATGGACAGACATACAGAACTTTCTTCAGATCCCTAAAAAAGAAAATACATGTTTCATGAACCTATTTATTTCCATATATTTGTATACAGCAACATGAGAAGCATTTCTACATACCAATGTGCATAAGTGAATAATATATGAGGTGGTGGTTCACTTCCGAGCACACAGAATAAATAAATATTGGTACAATGGAATGTTACACCACAACCCTATGATATAAAATATTCAATACAATACTATAATTTGGGCCGTACCGACTCAACATCACAATTAAACACTCAAAGAACCAAGTCTGCAATCATCCATTTTCATGCTACAATACAGGGCGGACCAAGATGGTATGATTATTGATGATTGTTAAGTATATTGTTTACTGAACCAGTACAGCTACAACTGTGAAATGACTCACAAAATGTACAGTATCACTTTTAGTTCCTGCTAGAAAAGTTCAATATGTGCCCCCCCCCCCCCAAAAGATATACAACACATCCAGCTGATAATGGAATACCACCCCATTGTGCTGCAGCATAGGTGCATTAACTTCAGCAGCTATGTCTGAAATTTGAGCTCATAGCTCTTCCATGGATTATGGCACTGGTGGTGTATACACATAACCTCGACATACCCCAAGATGAAGAAGTCCAAGGCTGTCTGATTTGGAGATCAATGTGACTAAGGTATCAAACTCTTCTCACTCTATCCAATTTCCAGGCAGCTATTCATCCAGAAAAGCGATGAACTCCAAGTGCCAAAAATAACAGCATGGAAGCTGCTCCATGAGAGACTTTGTTTTAAGCCTTTCAAGTTAAAGTTGTTACAAGTACTCGCAGAAGGCAATACAGTGAGAAGAGTAGCCATCTGTAAAGATTTTATTCCTAGGTTGGACAAAGAATAAACACTTAACTTGTACTTTGTTTGTAGCGATGAAGCTGTTTTTCAACCGCATGGTACTGTCAGAAAAACCAATATGAGTATCTTGACAGCAATAATTGCAATGCCAGCATATTGAAGACTACGGTTTATTGTATATTTTTCTTTGCATAACCCACCATAACACGCTTGGAACATGTTGCAAATGTGGTTGTACCCCATTTCAAGGAGGAATTAACTGGTTGATTACCTTACCAGCAGGATAGAGCCTTCCACATTGACACTTAGGGGTCAGAAGGCTTCTGGATGAACAGCTGCCTGGAGTTGGATAGGGCAAAAGGGCTCGATACCTTGGCCACCACAATCTCAAGATCTGATAAACATGGAATTCTTTATCAGGGGGTATGTCAAAGACTACAAATACACAACACCCATGCCAAAATCCATGAAGATCTACAAAGGCAGCAAGACAAGTTGATGTACCTGTGTTACAGAGTATCAGGTGGAATTTCAGTATTGCATGGACAAGTGGCACAAAAGTCAAGCTGCACATGTTGAACACTTGTAATATAAACTTGACGTTCATCTCCGCCTGTTTCAAGTCAGTACACAGATGTAGTTCTAGATGCTCTGAATTAGTAAATAACAATTCATTTCTGTCCCATTCATTTTGGACCACCCCCATATAAACATATATCATACAGGTACTACTGAAAACACCAGCACTCAAATAGGAACCTGTGATTCAATAGAAATTGTAAATATTAGTCCAGGCTGCTATTAAAACAATTACGGCACACAAAATATACCATGAACCACGAAACTCTCAATTATCTTGAATAGAAGGGTGAAAAACAACAGAAAATGTGAAGTATTGTATAAGAAAAGTGTACATACACTTGCAGTGACACATACATGATATCTTCCACTTTACATGCTCGTACTGCCTCAAAAGCCTGCCAACAGTTTCTCATGAATGGCTTAGTTCTGTGCAATATAATGATGTTTTTCATTTGATTTAAGAACACGTTTTGTCATCACTGCATACTTCCTGTGGCTACCAGGTTAATTGTTAACTGTGGCAAGCCTCTTACACCTAAAATAAAACTTACATTATTCAGACTTCAGTACAAATTTACCAGTACTTGCAATTCGTAAAACAACAGTGTTAAAGAATTTTGAATGAATATTCAAAGGCCAATTTTTATGTCACTTAGCCAATAATTTAGGCCTTCACATGACTATTCTATTCTGACATAGCATGATGCTTATTACATAAAATGAACACAAAAATCATATTCCACTCCCAAAATGAACTCGATATGTTTCTATAAATACATGGTCATAACCACTTTGTTAGCAGGAACAAGATGTGTCACAGAGGCAAATAATGTATTTTACAAGCACACTTATTTACCAGATTTAAACAGCATCTTCATATTGATCAAACATTGGCTAAGTTACTGAAAATGCTCCCCATTCCTTTGAATTCGTAACTGTGCTCTCTTATTGCAAGAATTCCTGGTATTCTGAAAAATTCCAGGCACACGTTGCACTACTGTAGCAGCTGCTTCAACCAAGTGCCAAGGCTCATCCCACACGTCCATTATGCATATGAGTAGACTATGCCCTTCAGATGGTCCAACAGGTGGAGGTCAGCAGTAGTGAGATACAATGACTGCAAATCAAGTCCCTTTCATCCTATCCATTGACTGCATAATGGGAGCCAAAAAACTGCTTTATGTCACAAAGAAAATGACAGGAGATCCAGCATGCTTAAACCACATAGCTTGAAATGTTACCTACAGTACATCCTCCAGTAAGATGAGGTAATCCTTCCACTGCCATATCTTGCTAACAAAGTAGCTGCAACCCTATGCCTACAGAAAGCTTCTCATTTCATTTTGTGAGTAAACACATTTGATACAAGTGTTGTGTGTATTTAAAAAACACTCTGAACAATAGTGAAGAGTTACATCACCAGTAAACATTGTCCAGCTTTGTGTTTGCCACTCTGAGTAGAATATGGACTTCACAGTGTGACTCAATAACTCTTATTATTTATGCTGGACTGACAATTTTACAATTTAAAAAAAAAAAAGAAAGAAAGAAAAGAAAAGAAAAAGGAAAACAAGAAATTGGACTTAGTAATTTTTGTGCACTCAACTAAATGGCCAGACTGAACTCACTCTGACAATTTCAAAACGCAAACTAAGAAACTGGATCTGATACGGGTAATCTGTTAAAACAAATGGACCTTAAAAGGATTAATAAACGGTAAATGATACTATTATCAAGATATGAGAACAACCTTAATTCTAGTATGCTTTACATGGGTGCTTACAGTTCTAGAAAAAACTGAGTTAGACATATACCCTCCTAGTATTTTATTGCTTTCATTTCATGGTAGAACTTATGCAGGGCGAAAAATTCGAAGCAGGTAAGACACACCCTAAACCATTATTCCTGGAAACTGTCAATTCAAGTGCAATAGAGCAAAGGCAGATGATTTACATACTTTGTGAGATCTCAGTTTCTCATGCTGATGACTATGAAAATTACTATCTTCTGGGATGTGTCACCATGTAGTCTGGTAGACAGTGACAGGGAACATGCCCAGAGTACACCAGTCAAGGATAGATGTCACCGATTAATATAAAACACATACCCTTTGTAAATTAGTAATGGGAGAATGAATATGAAAGATAAACTGGCAAGGACTGACCAGAAGCAATTGCAGTCTACTTTAAGGTAGCTAGGAACTTTATGGGGGGAACAGAGAAAACCACTAAAATCCTCAGTCACACAAATATCATCTGGGCTAAGACTGGAAACCAACATAAATGCAGATCACTGAATTCTGATACCCTTAAAGAAAGGCTATTAAAGAATACCAAGATGAAGTGACGTGAGAACTGCACTGAGACTCACGAAAATTAGGCAGGTCGCAAGATTCATAAAACTGACATTTGTGCACATGTTAATTGTTGGCTGCGTTCATGGTGTTGAGAGTACTGCACAGACAGTATGCATCAGCTGACTCAGTGACACTTCACTCATCATCCCTGTGAACTATACACAGACATTGATGAAGGACTGGAAGCAACAAGTAGAATGCCTATTTCTCAATTAATTCACTGTTCATATGTAATGACCACAGAAATGCTGTTACATTGCCATATATTATAAGAATTGTCTGAATATGTTACTCAAATTGCATGCAATGCACTCCAATCTGTAACAAGATATAAGAAACAACTTAAGAAATGCAAACACAGCATAAATACAGTGGTATATTTGCTCCTTTTCACTTACCTAAAAAACTGAGACACTTAAATAAAAATGTCTAAAGGGCAAAAAATATATGTGTCAGTTTTCTCCAGAACTTTCCACAAACTATTGTGATGCTCTCACAAGTGTGCTTCCAATTAAGTTACTTGAATATTTCATGTTGCAGAGAAGCAAAATAAAAAACTGACATCATATACAGTTATGTGTTGTTACCTTATGGCACCGGAATTATTTTTTTTAAATTTTAGCACAACCTGTATATAAAATGTGAATAACACAGGAACCAAATACGTTAGAATTATGAAACAAACTGCATTTTGAAGAGAAAGAAAACGGAGAGTATACGCCATGTTTAAAATATCCGGTACCTATATTTGTTGAATAAATATATAAAATGCAACTTTGGAGGTTAGCAGTGCGGTACGTCAACTATAGTTGATGTTAGGCATCTAAAGGTTAAGACATAAGGTATACATAGCAATGTGTTGTGTTGCCTAAGTCACACTGTATGTGCTTGGGCATCTATGTGCTGGGTCGCTGAGTCACATTGTATGTTGTATTGCTGAAGTCATAATGTGAAGGGAGTTGTGTGTTATATTTTCTGAATTCATTAGTTTTGTGGATTTTTTTCCAACATATGTACTGAAATCTGACACACTGTAACACACTACATTTCAAGGACAGGATCGGTCTCCATCTTCAAGCTAGCTTTTTCCAAAACAAAACGATCCTACATAATAATTACTTACATTCTTGATAGCAATAGGCTGAAAACAAAATCACTAATACAATATATTTCTGGACAGTTTAAAAATGATGTCTCAGGGAGTTACACTACATATCAGATGCAATAATACACCACTGGGCATGGTACATGGATACACAGTAGAACCTGTCACAATATGAAGGTGGTAGTGGTTGCTGGAGCAGTGCTAGTAGTAACAGTTGTTCATAACACTGAGGGAAGGAATTGCTGTCGCCAAATGCTGGTAACAGTACTGCTTTTTTAACAGAATGCTCTTGTCTCAAAATTACAATTATTTTCCGCTTGTTGTAGAAGGAGTTGTGCACTTTTTTACCCTGATTATGTAAAGCTAATCATCACTCTCCATTAAAATCTGAAATACTGTGGATCAAACCCCTAAAGGCACCTCAGCAATCCCTCGGGGTCAAGAACAACTGTTATTACCAGCAATATTCCAGCAACCACTACCAACTTCATCCCATGACAGGTGCTACTGTTTAGCGGAAAGTTATATCTATAGTGCCCACTAACATATTTCATGTATCAGACATTTAGTGAGACATGCACAAACATAGTCTATAAACTGTTATTGAAATATGTTGTATTCACTAATTCTGACAGCATTCTATGGTTAATCAGTATGTAAATACTTATTACATAGAAACAATTTGTTTTGGAAACAGCAATCCTAAAATGGGTAAACAATACTGTCCCTGAAATGTAGTGTGTTAAATTGCAATATATACAATAGAAAAGGTTCATAAAATTAATGACTTCAGATGCCAAGCACTATTGTCAGAAACCAACAGAACAGTGTTGTGTGTTATGATACTTTAGTCACACACTGTGTTGCTGGAATCATACTGTACACACAGTCTTATGTCATGTTGGTTAAGTCACACAGCACACCCAGCTGTGTTATGGGTCATTAAGTGATGCTGCATATAGAGTTGTTTTTGTATTACTTAACTGATATTACTATAAAGAGTTATGAGCTATGTCACCTTAAGTCATAATGTATATACAGTTGTGTGTTGTATTGATGAAGTCACGCTGTATAAACAGCCATATGTTGCGTTGCATTGTATATGTGTTGTGCTGTCAGTCATATTTTAAAAAGTTGTGTTGCTTAAGTCACATTGCGTACAGATACATACTGCATTGCCTAGGTCATGCTGTGCATACATACCTTTACAAGAATATAATCCTTATACAATTACACAAAACAGCCAAAGATATCTGGACAGACAACTTGAGAATTAATTCTAATTACAATGTATCCCAAATTTAATAGATGTTGAGACGTATAATGGTAATGCAATTGTTTCTATGCTATTCTTTCACAAACTTTGTTGCATCCAAAATGGACAGTGAGTTATAAAAACAGAAAAAGGTTTAACAATATTTGACAAAATATCAGCACTGTACACCCATCAGTACCTAAGTCCTTAAATTAATTAATTCTTATTCCTTAAGATACACACATTTCAAATAATGTAATCTACACCATGTAATAAAAGTCTGTATGCTGGAATCATCAATAAATTAATAAAGGGTGCTATTCCATAAGTGCCTTGAATAACCTAAAACTGTAGAGAATACCCCAACCAGTAACATATTTATAGTGGAAGCATGATTGTGACACACAAGTTTCACAGTTTGTGTGTTATTTTCATTGTTTAAGTTCTTATCATGCTGGCATTCCTAACTACATTAGTTGTAATAACCAAAATGAGTGTTTCTTTGCAGAGGCAGCTTCCATAGCATTATGTTCTTACTGGTGGTTTTGTAATGTGATTGATTATGTGTTACAATGTGACATATCTGTAAACTGACATTTCTAATTATGTAATTACCTCTTAGGGTGAATTAATTTGAATTATGCACATGCTTAGATGGGAAAATGTCAAAAAATCATTTAGCAGAAACATATATGATAGTAAGCAATATTAGTAAAGCTGAATTACACAGAATACCAAAGATGAAAAGGAAACTGTTTGTGTGTGCATGTGTTCAGTCATGCTCTCAAACTGTAAAAGTACTAGAAGGTTTAGTAAACTACAGATAAGAAGCAATAATGTGAAAATTTATCTGTACCTTATTCATGTGTGGAGGATATAGAATTATCCACAGCTACTTAGAAATAGATATTTAAATGCCAATTGTTTTCATATGTTTGCAGTCTAGTGTACAAACTTTATTGGAATACTGTATGGAATGTTTTAATACTAAGCTATGATGATAAAGGGTCTGGCAGCAAGAGAATTACTTCACAGTGTTAGCAAGCACATGTATGTCCACTAGCAGTTTCTATATTGTGTATTAGCTCAAGAAAAACAAATATTATATTTTAATAAATGAACTTCACAAAAGCTACGCCTTTACTAATTTCCAGTACTTCTATCAGTTTTTTCCCTGAAGATGATCTATTATAGATCCAAACCTGCCATAAATATTCTTGTAAATAAAACACACATAAATAAATACACACGCATGCATACACCCCCCCCCCCCCCACACACACACACACATGCAAGTACCACGTACGCAAGTACACGCGCATACACACACACACACACACATATATATGAAGGACTCATGTATCCTGTGTACGGTGTTGGTACCTAGTGGAATATTGCTAAAAGTCTGCATAACATACACAGAACATCTTTCATTATTTGCATTACCACCACAACTTTTCCTTCAAAGAATGAATACATGGATCTATTTAGAACATGAAGTTCAGAATATGAAGTTTTCAAACAAATGAATAATGAGGTAGTGGAAGCATACCTGCTTCAAATTACAAGTATGTATCAGGTTCTGTGATACATAAATATACAGTATTAAATGCAACATACTGGTGTTAAGAACACTTCCTCAATCTTTGATACACTCACAACATATATAAGATACATAATCCTTCTGTACCACATCACTGCAGTCCATCTAATGGTGACTAACACACAGTCAAAAGTTCTAGTTGTTAACATTATGATACAACAGTACACTTTGAAATTAACACAACATGCAATGCACTTCACGAAAATCATCTATACAACTTTTTCTCCATTCCTCGCCCCAGTACATGTTCTGACATTCAGCAATTGTCATCGTCAGGCAGTTACAACAATAAGTATCACAGTTCATTATTAAATGTACCATGTGATGAACTATGTTGTAAAGATGTCTTTTATAAAATAAATTTCATATTACATATCAAATACAATAGGATACCATATTTCATTACCCAATTATTTCAATCAATGCCAACACCAGCAGATGCTACTCAAGTGAGCATGCTCTTTCAGTGCCTGTGATGTCTCATGTCTCAATATTTTGCAAAAATTTTCAGACTTTATTCAGACAGACATCATCTAATTAATCACAAAACGCTCATACATCATAGCACAAGCTCTGAATATAAAAATATTTATACATTTTTGGTACATATTTAGTAGAGGTGTCTATTAATTTATTAAGCCACTACAGAACTGAGGTTCTCTTTGCAGAAACACTCAAGACTACTGTCTTCTTAGATGCTGTGCTGTGTAGTCTAGTAGAAGTTCACTGGCATCACATGCCAGAAGACAGAAATTTTCTCATTTAATCAGTCATTAGGCCCAAAGGTTTACAGCAGCATTTTAACACATGACAATGAACAGTTTAATGTAACAAATGACCTCACAACCCAAGACAAGCCAACTGTCTCACTACTGCTCTGACATAAACCTATATTCTGCAGCACATATCTTTGTTATTCAAAACAGGTGTTCTTGCGTATGCTGATGTGACGGCAGTATATGCAATCCACAGCAATCTCAAGAGTGAGAAAAAGTTGTAATGATCATTCACCAATCTTATATTCAATTCATAATACACCATAAAATGCCTATATATATATATATATATATATATATACATATTATTTTTATTTTTGAAGTGTTGCTGTTTTCTTTATATTTTCTGAATATACATGCATCCAGAGATCGACTAATTAAAGAATGATTAACTGCGTCTCTCTATAATGAAGAAGGTGAACATCTGCAATTGTTTATAATTTGTTTCATACAAACACCACAACAAGCACATTCAATAAATGCCTGAATAAATAGTAATTTGTATTATCACAATGCTAAAAATTACAATTCCTTTGTTTATAGGAGTATGACAATAAATGGCAAAGCCTGATACTATTATTATTACTAATGTATTCCTGGAACACAGCACACAAAGTACATGCACAATGGGAAAGTAATGTCTCTTTAATGTCACATTTCCCCTCCAAAATAACCAAACCAAATTAATTAACTTGATCCTCCAGAGGAGACAGATACATTAAAAGTTGTCAAGCAAATTTAATTTGGTTGATACTGGTCAAATACATAATCTATATTAAATCACAGATTTTCTCAACCTAGGCCTCATTCAGACACAATACCTACATACAACACAAATTAGTCTACAGATATTATAATCTACAGCTTTATTTTAAGTGCCTTCAAATATTATGAATATTACAGTAGAATTCCTTCAGTCTAGATGCTGACACTCCAGAAATCCTGACATTTCAGCAGTTGGACAAGGTGATGTATAAACAGATTACAGAAATACATCCCAATTGAAAACCCATGACTAGGCCTAAAATAAAAGACAAAACTAGGTCCTTCTATGATGATATAAAAATAACCAATAAGTGCATTCTCTAAGGGATGGCTGTGAAAAAAAAAAATCTGTAAGAAATTTTGTCAGTAAAGGTACGGTTAGATAATTTGGAATATTTGATAATCTGGCATCTGTCCAGTCCTATCAGTGCCTGAGTGAAAGAATTCTATTGCAGTTACATTTTAATCCTGGAAGATCCACAAGCTATAACTGTATATGTTAAATTTATGTTCAATTTCTATTCAACCAACCACATTTTGTGACCATTGTGCATATCTACAACCAGTCACACTAAGTTCTGTCCAGTCCCCTCAGTGCCAGATTGAAAGAATTCTTATGTAGTTTACATTTTAATCCTTTCTGATGTTCATAATTGCATACATTAAATTTGTTCTCAACTTCCATTCAACTAACCACATTCAGCAACCACTGTACACTTTGTAACCAGTCACAATAAGTTCTTGAACAATGTTTCTACATCACATATAAAAGGGTAACTTTGAACGATGAATTGGGATGTGTACTAGCAAGTCGGTACTGCCCACTTCAGGCTACTACCCTGGAATTTTGCTGGAGAGAATAAGGAAATTCATAAAAAATCCTATACTAAAATTAACAGTGCTGCACTTAAAAAGATTTTTCAAATACATTTTGTGTCCGCACCTTTGGTATATAACACGCTAGTCAGCAGTGTAGAAATAAAATTTGAAGTCACAGCCATATTAAACATGTCAGACAGAAAACTAGAAAACTTTATCTGTTTTTAAAGATGAAACACATGTGCACCCAAAATTAAAGAAGTTAAATTTCAGTACTATTCAACTTATCACCTAAAGTTGTCTCATACCTTTCACACTCTAATATAGTACACAATAGAACAGTTCTTACAAACTAACAGTGCAGCAGGAGACATTCTAAATTAATGTAGTGTTCAGAATATGTGCACACAGTACACACATGCAGTTGCTTCCCTTTTGCTGAATATCAGTTAAGAAACTAACAGCAGAAAACCTGTAACAGTTCTGTTGTGAACTCAACAGACACCATATATGACCATTAATTGTAATTTTTTAATATAGTTCATAGTCAAGACTTGTAAATATTCAGTCCAGAACATAAGTTTTAGGCACATCACATCATCTGTGGAACTTAAGCCTGGTATTAGGTAAATAACAACCTGGGCCAATGTCAAACTCAGCCTTACAATCCATAAATCTAAACTGGACCTGTTGGTTTGTCATTTGCTCAAATAAATAAATGGACCTGATAAATTTACTTCTTTTGAATTAATCTTACATTCATAAAAAACACTTCCCAGTAAAGCATCAGCATACAACAATTTTGAAAAGAAACAAAGGAAAGTTTACAATATTATGTTGGGTGATTCCTCAGCAGCTGAATTTTATGTACTGATGTTTCAGAACACTCTGTTCCATCATCATAGGCCATGTGAACAAGAAGAATCAGAAGTTTGGGGGGGGGGGAAGGGGGAAATCTGGCCCAGTACAATGTTATAGGACAAGAAAAAAAGACCTCAAAAGGGCAGCATTAACACATTCAATATGGCAATGTGTGTCATACAAATCAAGACAGCAGAATCTAAGTTACAGTATGAATAAACATGTACTATCCTGAGGTATCCAACATACTGTGATAAAGAGAGTAAGTGGATAGAAACCAACTACAGTTCCTGACAAAAGCAATGAAAGAGCTTAATACATAATGTATAACATTAATTAATATAATTACAAACACAAACCTCCATATCTTGTCTAAGAACCAAACCTATTTCTGATATCTGAGACAACATGTTTGAATTATGCAAAGCAAACCAACAAAATGCACACTTTTCAAATTAATGGTTTAATTCAATTCCTGGTGTCTTCAATTTGAAAAGTGTGCATTTTGTTGGTTTGTGTTGCATAATTATATCACAATGCATAGCACACAAAACATAAAACATGTTTGAATGTTTTGGTTCAGTCAAAACTCCATGCCTCCAAAAATAGTCTTTATCAATTAACTATCAAATACTGCTAATTGTGCAATACCAATTTATGAAAAACAATGGAATGTAACAGAATACATTTCCCATACAGAGTACTAATACCATTTTGGTGTTCTGCTTTGGAAAAAAGACAAAAGACTTGAGCTCACTATACATATAGTATTTAATATTCAGCTTTCATCCACGAGCTTCTACAGGGTTTACTACATCACTTACTATACATTCATGTACAGTAATTTAATGTGTAAGGAACTAGAAAAACTAACTCATCCTGAAATGGCACAGCAACAATGTGGAAGTACATTCTGAGGGTCAGTATACCCTCACATAAACATTATACAGTTTAGTTACATTTGCTTGATTCCTGAACATCCATAACGTGTGGAACTGATTTGAAATAGGAGCAAATTAATATAGTAAATTTTGTGATTATAAAATAAAGTAATGAATTTTTGTAGCCCATCTGCTGAGGTCAAGGCAAAGTGAAAGAGAAGACTGCTGGTGAATAACTTTATTATTTTATTTCTAATCATATTAGTCCACTGATTATCACGCTATGGAAGTACTGTCAATTGAACTTCATTATTGATCTTCTCGGTTTTGACACCATGCAGTCTGGTAGGTGGCTATTAAATTCTTTCTCTCCTTCCTTAAAACCCCTACAATATCCACACATTGTTACATCACATGCAAGGCATTGATGGCTTTTCCATAGTGCTGAATAAGTTTAGATGCCACTTGGAACCCCAGCATGAAAACGTTACTTGTGTCAGCTTAATCACACCTTGTGCTTCTGATTCATGACAGAATCCATCTTAACAAACTGCAAATTTCATTTCATTTCTTAACAGACTTCATGTATAAGAAAAGATAACAAAATATTTATTTCATTAAATTCTATAACTGATTTAAATTGGTGAGTTTTAATAGTGAAACATCAGCAAAGTTTTTTTTTAGGCCAGTGAGTAATATGGAAAGTACAGCTTTACATTCAGTTTTCCATTAGTGTTCCATATACAAAATCATGTACTATACACAACCCATTCAACTGCTGTGTGTTGAACTGACAGCACTAGGCAGCAAATATGGACAGAAGAAAACAAGAGTTTCTGTCAGTAAGGTACCAGTAACTACATCATAAAACAACAAACAAACAAACAAAAAGAAACAGATAAATAATAAATAACAGAAATAAACAGTCAATACCATTAACCAAAAATAAATGTATACAAATTCATGTTTAAAATAGACTGAGGAATAAACCACAGTGCAATATGTGACACATCGTTCTCTTACTTATCAAACTGTTTCGATGCACAGCAGTAGTTCGACACAATCCTTTCAGAGTATAATATAAAAATTCACAGTATCCACAGAATATACATAGCTCAAAATATATGTACCTGAATTATATGGATATGCACTGTCTCTGTCTAAAATAAAGCATGAGTTATAAAAACCTAAGTATCTTTTGGTTTCTAAGGGTCCTTTTAGGTCACTGTTGTAAATTCCTTTTGGTTTTGATAAAAAGTGATGTGCTTTATTGACTTTGGTCAATAAAGCACATAAATTAAAAAGTATACATCATCAATCATATTTTTTTTAAATGTAAAATAAAACAAAAGACTAACTGAAATAATGAAGCACGGTAGAATTCATGTAAGTTCAATGGTTTGAAAAGAAGACTGTTGTGCTTTGTTTGGTTTGCAAACCACAATATGAATAATTTCTTTTAGCTCTGTTTGAACAATTACTCTTCACAGGGTTTTGAATGTGTAGCATACTAGTAGCATGGCCAAAACAATGAAGAGCACAGCTATGGCAACTTCCTCTTTCTCCTTGGACCATTTAATACGTATTGAAGAATCATGTAAAATTAAAATTCATCTTAGCATATGTATTCACAGAGTCCTTGCAGCACTTTTGACTCTTGGGAGCACAATTTGTGAACCACTGCTCTCGGTGACAGCCATTGTAGAATTTCAAAAACATGTCACAATTTCTCCCTCACATACTCCCCTCAATTCAGCATTCATAACTAATTAAAAGGGAGATAAGCATCATAAATTAATTTTCATTTACTAATGTACATAACTATTTATGGTTTATTTAACAATGCTGTAAGTAGTTCTGATTATACAAAATTATACAGTGGTATGACAAGTAAATAATAAATGTAATAGGATATGGGGAGAACTGGTTGTGACCTAGTTTGTGACACTCCCAAAGCCTTTGCCTGGAAGGACTAAGGAAACCATAAAAACCCCCAGTGGGGACAGCCAGTGTCTGAACTGAGATTCAGTCAGTTATCTCTAATTTATAAGTCAGAGCCAATTTACTCAGTCACAGAGCATAACAATGAGCCCAAAAGGTTTTATGGGTACGTCAAAAGTGGTTAAAAACTGATGAGATTCCGAATAAAGTTTCTAAAAAATAATTACAGTAACCAACAAATGGCCACAAAACAACTAAAAATCATGCATCACATATAAAATTCCTACATGTTTCAGCACTTGGGTGCCTGCTGTAGGCGATCCAAAATTCAAAGGCCCTGCAAGTACCAACATGACATTCTTGGTATTAAAATAATCATATTTTAAAAATGTCAGGATTATAAAATTACATAATTGTTGACTTCAGAATTGACACAGATGAAGATGTAGGACACAGTCTAAGGTCAGGAATCAGGAATGCCATTACAAACACTGACCTGATCCTCAGCAGGAATGTTAAAAAAAATATGTGAACAAATAATTCCATACAGTTTTGATTGATGACTTTACTATAAATGTTCAAAATGACCATACTGAGGGAGGTGGCAGAGCATAGTTGGTCTACTGACTCTGGTACAGGCTGGGTGATGCAGGATTTGAGTTCTGGAATGGGAAACAGATTTTACTTTCCTCCACTTAGGCCAGGCTGGCTCTGGAACCCACCCAGCAACCTATTCAAAGGGTAATGGGGTTCTTTCCTGGGGGTAAAGTGGCCAGGACACTAAGTTAACCACTCACATGCATCTAGTGCTTAGGTTAACAATAACTGAACTATACCTCCACTACTGTATGCCTTCAGGGCATACATAAAAACACCTCTTTAATGACCACAGTCAGCTTCAACACAGCGTAGTATGTCTCTGAATCAAGAGTGTGGCTTAAACAAACTTGTTAAGAATGTCCCTGACATGGGCTGCAGTATTAAAAATGCAAAAGCATAGGCATCATCTTTCCAAACTTGCCCTAACACCATATCTTTTGTGTGCCCCCCGGCCCCTCCCCCAACTTAAAAATCTAGGTGAATGAGGTCTGCAGAATTGAGTATTCATCATGTATATCACAATGATGGACCCAGTAACCACAGAAATGATGACTGAGGTAAACAAATGCTGGCTGTTTCAAGGTCACTGACGCACAAGTCAACATGCACTTTGATGAACATTCACGGCTCCATAACTCTTGACGGTTCCACCTAAATTTACATGACATTTGACATTAAGACACTAAATCATGATTCAACCTCGAATCATCTGTCAAAGTTAGTCAGACAGAGATCACACTCCAGTGAACTGTTCAGATCTCTCTCAGACATAAAAAAAAAATAGATTATACTTGTTGGGTTATTATGTCTAACATGGACTACTCACATTACTAACCACAAGCAACTCAGTTCTTAATATTCATATTCGATTTCAGGAAGATATTACAAAATATACTGTTAGGATATTCATTCTCATTGGAAGAACATGAAGTGAGCAGTTCCTGACCAACTGACCAACTACCAAAACAATTTAAAACTAAACATTTAGAGGCTGAAAAATAAAAGACATAGACATGAGTCAGTGTGGAGATCCAGACAGGTTTGTCATGTACTGAAGCATGTCCACCATCTGAAATACCTAGGATTGAGTCTCACATGAGGTCTGTTCACTGATTCAATAAAACTGCATGTCACAGATAAATTACATTAACCATTATCCCCTTCAAAAAAGTTCCAACATGCATTAAGAGTACGATTCCAGTGACATTTATCTTTTTCCCAGTATTCTATACATAGCCCTGAAGAAATCTGAATTAGCTGCTCTAGTATATTTTTCTTACATTTCCTCTGATTCATATTATTACCCTTTTAAAGTATTTTTCAGTTTCAGGATGAGCTGAGATATAGCAACTCAATACTGGCTGGATGGTCCAGGGATTGAATCCCAGTAGGAGGCAAGATTTTCCGCACCCAACCAGACCGACCCCGGGGCACACCCAGCCCTCTATAAAATGGGTACCGGGTCTCTTTCCTGGCAGTAAACTGGCCCAGGGCGTGGTGCTGACCATCCACCCCCATCTAGTGCCAAGGTTAAAGAAAGAGTACAGTACACCTCTACTCCCCATCTGGGGCTTCACAGCCTTCAGTTTCAGGAACAGGAAAGTCTGCTGAAGAAAGATCAGGGCTGCAGGATGTCTGTGGACCCACTGAAGTTTCGCTTTTAGCAAGAAACTTCTGGATGGACGGTGCTATGCAGGCAACAAATTATTTTAAATGGAGGCTGTGCATGCAGTCCAAGCACATACTGAACAGTCCTCATACTGTACAGCATGTTCACCATTTGAAAGATCTAATCTCATACAGTGATGAATGTTCACCTTTTGAAAGATCGAGATGTGTGGTGCCCACCATTTGAAAGATACAGACCTGTGCCTAATACAGTAAAGCATGTTCACAATGTGGAAGATCTAGACAAGTGTCACATAAACTAAAACACATTCACATTAAGGTTATTGGTACAGTGATGCCAGGAGCTCGACTCGGAAACATCACAAAACTAGCTAACGGTGCAACAAGTTCATTAGGAAAAGTGATACTGTGATTGTGATAGAGGGAGCTAATGACATAAATAAAAATGAAACCAATGTTGGACTCGCACATTTAAGAAATGTTGCAGAGGACAGGAGAAATACAAATATCATGGTTGTGCCTGCTCCCCACAGACATGACCTACTCAACTCCTCATGTGTGAATAAAGAAATAGTGGTGTTCAATAGAAAGCTACACAAAGTAGTGAAATCCATAAGTAACATGAAAATTATACAGTCGAATTTAAATAGAGACGACTTCACGCACCACGGGATGCACCTTAAACTCTCCGGTAAGGAAAAAGTGGCTAAATTACTTGGGGAAAACATCAAACAATTGACAGCTCACATAAAACAAACCCCTCTCATTACAAAATGGCGAGAAGACCTTATAAATAATCTTCAGAAAGAAGCCGAGGTCAATCAATCAAATGATGTCAACAAGGGAACCAAATTCAAGTCAACTTTATTTTCAACGAGATATGAAGAGACCCAGGCCCATGCCAGGAAACCTCCACTCTCCATTACTATAGATCAAAACAATGTACTCCCCAGATCATCGAACCGGATAAAGAAAACTCCAACAACAATGAATGAAGATTTTTTATGGATAACCCGCCCCACAACTCGAGCTCGCCATCAACCAGTGCAGTAGTGAAAAAGGATATCGACATTCCAACAACCTCCAAGCCCACCCAAACAAGTGTAAAAGATGTAATACTATGCAATGCACAGTCTGATAATAAGGTTGATTTGAGCAATCGATTTTCCATTTACCACCAAAATATTGGGGGTCTAAAGGGGAAACCAAATGAGCTTTTACTAGCATTACCAGCAGAAGCACCACATTTGATCTGCCTCACCGAACATCACCTAAAAGTATATGAACTAGTTAATACCCATATCCCAAATTACAAATTTGGTGCTCATTACTGTATACGTAACCTAAAACAGGGAGGTGTATGTATTTTTGTTTGTGAATCCATAAATTTTTCTAATATCAATCTACTAAAACATAATACGGAACAAGACATAGAAATAGCTGCGGTACAACTACATATCCAAAAGAGAAAGTTCATTGTAATTTGTGTCTACAGAGATCCATGTGGCAACTTCGAATTCTACCTGAATAAACTAGAAATTATTCTGAATTCTCTTCATAGTCACAACTCTGAATTAATCATATGTGGTGACTTCAACATCAACTACCTTGAATCCAGTAACAAAAAGGATCAACTTGATAGTTTATTAAGTACTTATAACTTAACT
>Ga0123354_10001604_pt1 | contig 27952 bp, 17 predicted proteins | sample TergutLab28metaG_2_FD_97872 | JGI IMG/M metagenome (GOLD analysis project Ga0123354, IMG submission 97872) | Labiotermes labralis P4 segment gut microbial communities from Petit-Saut dam, French Guiana - Lab288 P4 | ecosystem: Host-associated > Arthropoda: Insects > Digestive system > Gut ... | reverse complement strand
TACCAGTAATAATTGGAGCCACTGGAATAGTAACGAGAAGCTTAAGGAAAAATTTGGAAACTATACCAGGAAAACACTCGATAGATTCACTACAAAAGACAGCTATACTTGGAACATCACACACAATACGGAAAGTATGCAGTGAGAAGCTTGAAGCCTGAGCGGTGGGGATCACCACTGGCTCAAGAGAAGTACCAGGAAGAAAAGGCCTGTGACAAGAGATATCCATATTGTATAATAACAACAACAGGTAAAAGGCATCTCTTATCACAAGACATACTGTGGAATTCATTACATCTATAAAATACACACTGATAGTTTTCATTTCATTACCTCCTCTAAATATCCCAGCATGAAAGGTTTGTCCGTCTCTGACCTGAACAGGGTGTGAGCAATGGTACCATGCCTGTAAATACAATTACATAACACAGCAGCATTGCTACACATTCAAGAACAAAACCTCCTACCATGTTCCCCATAATATCTCACTGTTGGCAGTGTGACCTCCTAAACTATTAAAATGGTTTGTCACAGAATAAGAATATTGCAGATACATTAACCCTTACTCTGCTAATGTGGAGAATATGGCGAGCACCTAATAATGCCAGCAGATGGCAGATGGGAGTTAACTTGGTGTTTAAAGGGTTAAAGTACTAGTATGTTGTCCACTGGGTGAAAACTAAATGTAGGGGAGACTCCAATAAACAGACAGAAAGATGTCTATTCACATACAGCATGTGGTGAACAAAGTGACATGGTACTGAAACAGGAATCAGAGAGATTACGACCTAAGAATCAGAGAACTCGATGACGAATTTCCCCTCTACATGCCATGAAGGCACACATTATGGTACCAGATGGACAGAGGTGCTAAGCATTATGCCCTGGTCACCTTACCTGAGGTGAAACAACCCCCCAATACCCACGGCATAGGAGGCTGGGTGGTCCCAAGCGCTGGTCTGGACATTTTGGAATAGACAATATCTCTTGGCCCTGCTAGGATTTGAGCCCCCAAACATCCAGCTCATAGCTTAGTCACTATACCAACTGAGCTAGCTCAGCTCCCTGGTGAGTTACAGGCAGTGAAATAATTGTTTTCAAAACTATTAGTAGTCTTCATTTCCTGTCCCTCTTGTACATTCAAATAATTTTCACCACATACACATGACAACTAACTAGCCATTCATTTCAGAGACCTCATATGTTGACGGCTTAAAATAACTGAGTACGTACTCTTTCAAGCACAGCTGTTTGAATATGTGCCACCTACTTTAACAATGAATAACTCTGAAATTATTCAAGTGTTTGTATGGTATATATATACAAATCTCAGAATAAACAATCAGTCCTTAAATGCATGTATGAAGTTGTCTCTGTAACAGATATGCACTGTAGTTTTTGAGAGGTAGGACATGAATTTTTATATACTGTTTAGGTAAACTTCTGGTGCCAAGGGGTTGATCTTAATCTTCTGCACCAATCCACTCCAAAGAAAATAAATAAAATTTAAAGTCTGTCATTATTTACTGGAGCCCATTCTTTCTGCAACATCACAAATCTGCTGCAATTCATGAAAACATATCTTTTTCCCACATTAAAACCCTATAGCCATATAATGTCTCCCACTTACAAAACTCACACACGAAGGATAGCTACGATGATGTAAATGTGCACTCAAGTGCAGGATTCTTTTTGGGCATACTTACTGACCTTGACATTTATTTATAGCAGATGTTGACCCACTGTTGCACGGCCGATCACACTGTAGATAACAACACCTGATAATCAAAAAATTATTTTTTTTTGTTTCACTATGTGTTCATCACATCAAGAAGCTATGTTAAAGCATGATAAATTCTGTCATGTATTTCCCATTCTTTGCATGATGTCACTTTTATAAAATCATGTAAGTCAATCTTCAGATTCATGTACTGGACCAATGTGAACTGAAAATAGCTCTACCTCATGCTTCCACCTGGGTTTATTTCATATTACCAACTGACACATGGAATAGGGTCAGTTTCCACAATGACATGTTTCTGAAACCAAACTAGACAACAGGCAATCTCCAACACATGTATCAGTTTAACTTTCAGTGTCTATTTCCAACACGAAATTTCATGGAATCCATTCCAGAACTTCAGAAATTATAAGCATAGGTGGTCAGTGATTATTTGTTCATTTTTACGTACAAAAAATACATATGAAAAGGGTTTGTGTTATATTTTTGTTTTAATTTATTTGTACATTAATACACTTTTAATAACTGAGCAATTTCACAAATAAGATGACAGTGACTAGTTGGGATCGGAAGGACTAATCATGACCTAACTGAAGGCTTATTACAGAAATTCCATGGTGTGTCTGAGGAAACATCAAAATACCTGCAATATCAAATTTCTGTACTCTAGGCAGTCAACATTTAAATGTACAAACCAGTGGCCACAATGTTAATTACGGGAGTACACACGGGAACCCCCGTTTCTCTGCATATGAATTATAATTAATGTGTTAACAGCAGTACATATGTACTACACACTGCCAATGTCACTATATAATTTATGATCTGAAGATAAACATAGAAACAACTGGCAGACTTGTCCTGATCATCCCTTCTGAGGAAGTGAGGTTGTATTGGGTGGCTGTTTCAAAGAATGCTTATTATTACAGAGTAATTAACATTTATATCTATAAATAACAATAAATTTTACATCTTGATCCATCATCATCAGGATATGTTCAAGCCAGAAGGCAAAGTCCTTACTTTCAAACAGCATTCAACCTCTGTTCGGATGTCAACATAAATATATACATCTGGCATCAAACGGCTTCTACAGCACAAGAAAAATAACAACACATTGATACTTCATTGTGCTACTGCACAATGAATGTTCTTTACATAGATCCCCATTGCAGTAATAACAATACATACATTTATACATTTAGATACCTCCAAACTCATGCTCAGAATACCCGACTCTCTGGTACTGAACACTTTCCAACCGCACCTCCAACTACATGTATGCATCTGGACAACTTAACAGAAACTGTCAACCAGTAGTGTAAAACTACAACAAATCTCCCTGTGAACTGTTAATGCAATGCGAGGTGGCTGCTAAAACACTAACAAGAATAACTGACATTGTGGTCACAAATCACTAGATACAATTCATTAGAGTACACGTGAAATTGATCAGAGCAACAGTATACTCCAGCAGCCTGGGGGCATGTACAAGTAAGTTTCTACAGGAAAAGTTTCAGTTTCCACATTCCAGTTATGGATGACTGATATTACGTACAAGTAACGCTTGATATGTTTAAACTTAAAACCTTGTAATAAAGGCAGTTAATCTAGGCATAAACCAAAATACACCTGAAATATTAAACCATTATTATAAGATTGAAGTACTGGAAGTTACAATGTTTATAAATATTAATATTTAGCATTAGAATCCCAATGTGAATGAGCATGTCTTAATAATAGCTGTGGCAGTGTCGGACAAGTAACTCTCCATAAGCACTGTAACCTGGTTATGGCACCGTACAGCATTTCCTCACCAATTTTGGATTTCAGGTATCCATGGTCTATAATTTGTGTATCAGTATCTTCAGCACCAAAGATCCAAAACTGCTGGCCACATGGCTACAATGGAATAAATACAGTTTTCTAGCTTCCAGACTGTCATGAGAGTGTATCTCTTTGAAGATATTTTTAACACAGACTGACATTTTAGGCATACTTGCAAAGTTGTGAGAAGCAGCTACTAGTTTAATCATGCCTGCCCGTCTGTCCACACTGAATGACTCAGCTCCTACAGCATGGATTTTTGTAAAATTTTATATGGGGGGATTTTAGTAAAATCTGTGAACGAAATTCAAGTTTGGTTAAAATCAAAGGTAAGAGAAAAAGGACCTACATACATTTATGACTACTTTGGTTGATATAGTGTCTGTGGTTATGATTGTTACCACTGCCTTTCCAGTGATTATAGTTATCAAACTTACAAATGTTCCTATTGTTATCTTTGCTAGCATAGTTAAAAATGTGCAATGGTTGCTATGGGTATGCCAACATGCCAGAAGTGCTTCATTCTGTGGACATTTCATATCTTGTTAAGCTCTGAGCTGTTTTCAAGGTGGCCTTGGTTCTAAACTGCAATGTATTTGGAATGTAAACCCCATAGTTGGCAAGGGAGTTCTGTACTTAAAACATCTTACATGCTGCAAGTTATCATATTAAGTGAAGGTAAAGGTAAAGTGATCCTGTTACAGGCCCGGTGTGACCCAGAGGGTGGGTAGAGGTATAGCTCTACTCTTCCATGACCATGGCACTAGAAGGTGGTGAGTGGTCAGCAGCATGCCCCAGCCGCACTTTACCCCCGGGAAAGACCCGGTACCATTGTACAGGAGGCTGGGTGGGCCCCAGGACCGGTCTGGATGGGCAGAAAATCTCGTCCCCACCAGGATTTGATCCTGGACCGTCCAGCCCATAGTCAGTTGCTATACCAACTGAGCTACCTGGCCCACATCATAGTAAGTACATAAGTTTTATGTCATGCTAACTATCAACAAATTTACATGGATCACACTATATACAGATACAGAGAACCAATGGCCATATTTGCAGTAAATAATCAAAGAATTAGATTTATTGTGCAACATTCAGATGCCTAGTTTATACAATGTCATATTATGTGACTTACAAAATGGTGCCAGTGAAATCAGCAGTTCCAGTTCTTCTGCTGCATGAAGTCTGTTATATACACTCTACAGCCTGCATAGCACACAATATAACCAGAGTACAGAACTACTTATATGTGACCACTATTCCAACACTGCCCCAACACTGAGTTACTCAGAGTACAATGCAGAGTAATGTTTGAAAAAACCTTATATAATGCCACCAACTGAAAAGATAGGAAAAGCTCCATACTGTGAATTAATGGGTGTTTTGGGCGACGCACACATATAAAGAAAGTCATCTGACTGAAGTTGGGTTCGGTTTAAGGTTGGTTCAGATGCTGAACGATGTATCTTGGGCAATGAACGAACAGAACTGTCAAGTGAGGCAAGAATCTGGCGGAACAGTGGACGCTCTTCTCGATTTAGCTTTAGACAATCTTCTGACAGGCGTCGGAGTGCCTTTGGTGTGTCTGAGCGCAGATTGTTAAGGTCTGGACGTAGGAATCCCCGACCAACCATAAAAAGAATCTGGTCCTTATTGTTGATATTGGTATATGGTAACTGGCCAGCCAGCAACTCATACAGTACCACACCAAATGCATACACATCTGACTGGAAGCTGTAAGGATTTTCCTCCTGCATACGAATAACTTCTGGGGCCATCCATAATATTGATCCAGTAGGTTGCTGGAACTGTTGAGATCCTGACCAACGTGTCTTTACTGTAGCCAGTCCAAAATCACCAATTTTTACTGTGAGATCATCATGAAGGAAGATATTGTTGCTTTTTAAATCTCTGTGTATTATGTTCTTGGCATGGAGATAATCCATTCCTTGGGCTGTCTGCCTTCCTATTTCTATCAATGTCAGAAGTTCAAATTTTGACTCTATCACATGTAGGTGCTTGTACAGGCTAGAGCCTTCACACCACTGTGTTACTATAGCCAACTGTGGTTTGCTTACACATCCCATGAACAGCAATATATTAACATGCCGTGTCTTTCTTAAGACAGCAACTTCATTTTTAAATGCTTGCAACTGAGCTGGTGTTGGATCTTTAACATTCAAAGTTTTAACAGCCACTGGACCATGCCAATGTCCTTTGTACACAGTTCCAAAGGAACCAGAACCAATTCTAGGACCAATAAGAATTTCATCAGCTGGAATTTCCCAGTCTTCTATTGATTCCCGAGGTGTGCGAACTTTGTTACCACTTTCATCAGCACTGCGGGCACGTGGACGCCAGGGTCTCAATGTGTTAGTCGGGGATGCTTGTGCACTCTGACTGTGGGACGGCTTAGTTGGGCTGCTACCAGGACTGCACATCGTAAGCACCCCTCCTCCTGGACCTAGTGGAGCTGGAGTAGATCTCGCAATGTGACTAGCAAACTCTTCTAATGACGCTCCATCACCAACATGAGTGACTAGATTGTAGCAGACGTTTGGAGCTGAACTTGATCTTTCTCTTGTGCCCAATGTTGGAGGTTGTCTCCGTGGTATAGACTGGGATTGTGAAGGTGATGTTGACCTTCCTGTTACAAAACCGGGAGTCTGTAGGATACCGGCAGAAGTCACTGGATTTTGTGCTAGTAATATCTCATAATATGTGTCATTTTGACTTTGTTGACAGAGAGCTGGTACACCTGTTGCACAACGTTGATGAAAGCGATAGCCACAGGTTCGACAATGGAACCCTTGAAATAGAAGTCGACTACAGCACTCACAGAAAGCAAGAGTAAAAAAAGTCTTACGCACGAAATTATGTGAAATACTTGTTGTAATGGTAAATTTATTCAATATTTCAACACTTACTTCCTCACCTTCAAGAGATGATATATCAGCTTCCCATGGAATTGCAACCTTACTTTGACCTTTATACACGACACACATCTCAGGAGTAAGTTTACGCAGTTTCATAGCTTTGGCCAAAGCTTCCCTCACACTTTGACCTGGCCTTACTTGAACACTAGTCCGCTGCTGATTTGGGAGATGTGCTCGCACAACAGATTTAAGTGGCGACCGAGGCTTTGGCGAAATGTCACCTCCACTGCTGTTATCATGGGAATGGCGTTCACATGGGTCTTGTGGGCTTTCGCGTCCACTACTGATTAAGTCGATTAATTTCTGCTCCTCCACTTCATACTCATGAAGTTTGCTTGTAAGTTCCTGATACTCGGTGAGGTAAATGGCAGGCGGATGCTGGAACGCCGCAAACTTCTCTATTAGAGCATCGATGTTCTCCCTTGTGAGACGAATCATGCTCTGAATGTTATGGAGTTCATCGTGTAGTGGGTCAAAGTCTTCAGAAGCACAAGTCCTCGTTGGGCTATTAAGTGACAGCGTAGGAACTGTTCCATTAAATTTTTGTTCTCGTATGACAGCCATCTTCTTTACTAAGTCACTGCCACTTGAATCACATATCATCACGTATCTCTCACGGCTAACAGAGATCTCACAGTTTAGCCTGTATGAGACGTTCCTTACACGAACGCATAATGCAGTTCATTAATTCGTTACATAAACATGCCATGACTGAGTTAATGTGTTGAAACTGTAGATTACTTCCAGTAAATTGCTTTGCAAAATTTTTAGCTAAATTCGGATAGAAAATCCTGTTTTCGTAATACCATGTACACCATACTAAAAAAATCCGATAGAACAAAAGCGTACCCATGTGGAGAGGAACCTATATACCTGCAAACATCCGCGAGTTGCGAATGTATAAACATCTAACGATAAAATAAATTATACACGTATCATAAAACCTGATGATGTATTTACTTCCGGAGAATAAACTTCAAAACTCTTGGGAATGTACATTTTTCACGATTATGTGCATCAACATGTGTATATGAGTAGGAGCAAGAACACTGGTCCACACAGAAATAATCTGTATGGCCATACGTCAGGGTTTGGTGAAGGTAACAGTAAAGGTCGTCCCATAACCTGCATGAAAGCAAAGTTGTGAAATAGAGGATGGATCATTGTTATATAAAGAGACAGATACATAGGATACTTAAGGAGATGAGACAATCTTATTCTTTTAAATGCTCTCAACGTGTTCTGCCAGCTACTGGATATAGCTTGTGATTCAGGGGGGTGGGTACGTTAGTGCGTCCATGGTGACTGTATTCTAGCATTGCTTAATATGCTATCATACTAAATAACCATGTGATTGTTGTACACACTTGTGTTGTCACTCCCTAATCCCAACATATATGACGATTTCCATATCCATATGGATTGTGTAATCCTGTACGGATTTACGGAAGGAAAATAAATTAAATGAGCTCTTTCGACTGTTGCTGCTGTGGTCATTTCGACGCTACGTGAACATGATAGATAATCTGTGGTGCCAGTTAGCACATGATCCGTGAGTTGTAAGAATACGTGTATATGGCCTGTTCTTAAAGATGTCAATTGCTGAGAAAAGGATTATTGTACTTTTTAATGAATGAATTTTTTGCCTGTACATCATGGCTTCTTCATCTACCTCTAATTTACATAAAAGTCGACAATAACGAAATACGCTGTCACGTATCTAATTCAAGCTTGATTGCATTATTATTCGCGATAGGTGGCGTTACCTTGTTATGTATAAGCGGTTCTGAAATCATTTGTAGAATATTATATTACGTTGCTATTGGACTTATCTTACTCATGTATATCGCTAGAAATTGACGATTCAACTATCATATGTATGATTTTTGGACTAATAAACTAAACGTCTGACAGTTTTATTCGTTGTATTGGTTGCCCTGGTTACCAAGTTGGCGCGTAAAATTGTGTAGTTGCCGCTCATATCAGTTAATAAAATAAAATACGCTTTGATATTATTTCTGCACGATGACAGACTGTGTTTTCGATCCAGAATGCCTACCGGAACTTTTGTCTGTGTACTATAAAAGACTTTTTCCATATGGCCCTTACTACAGGTGGTTGAGTTACGGAAATGGTAGGTTCAGACTTTTTGTGTTCGTATGATTTGGTTTGGTTTGGCTTGGATTGATTTATTTGTTCATCCATTCATTCGCATATGTAACATTGATCACGTCAATTACAGATTACAATTTACAACACAACTTATGATATATGGACATCCACACAATACAGTATAATAAATAACAATACAATATTTAAAGACCAATTGGAAGTTGAATTTGTCACTACATCTATATATATATATATATATATATATATTTATATAAATATACTTAAGAGTTCAAATTAAAAGTAATAATATAGAATGATACTGAGTTATGTTACATGTAAACATATTTAGATATTTACTTTTAAAATGATTACACTGTGCCAAGATCTCATGGAATTCCAAGCAAAATATTCCTCCAACGAGTAAAATGAATTTATAAGAAGGAAACTTTTTAAAACAGATCTGAATTGGTTTATCTCATGAGACGAATTTTTTATGCTAGTAGAAAGGTGATTAAAAACTTTGATTCCAAAATAAAAGGGACCTTTTTGGAAAGTTGTTAAGTTTGCAGTTGGAGGATCTAAATCAGAACTAAATCTAGTGTTAATATTATTAATTTCTGAATTCGATGCATATAAATCACTATTTTTGGCAACAAATAATAAAAGGAAAAAAATATATTGTGATGTTAAAGGTAGAATTTTTAGATTCTTGAATAACTGATGACAAGAATCTCAATTTCTGGCATTTATAATTTATTCTAATTATCCTTATTTGAACTTTAAAAATATTGACGCTGTATGCAGATGTGTGAAACTCTTTAATTTCATTAACTTGGAAGGGTGAAGTTCTGGGAGATGTGGCTCTGTGTAATCTGGTAGATAAGCACTGAAATTTTGGAGTGACCTGCATGTGCTCTGTACGTGTAGGCACCTCGTTTTACAATTCTAGTACTTGTTACCACAGTACAGACCATCACGTACCAGAAAGCAGTACTGTTCATAGTCACGATTTTGAGAATGTCTGATTTGGTGCACCGAGACTGATATTTAACCTAGTGTATTGTGTTGTTTCTTCGCTCTTGTGGGGCTGATGGATATTTTGATTGGTTTAATTGGGTGGATAAATAACGCAGTTGTGGAGGTAGTTGTTCTGTCATGTTTGTAGGTGAGACTGAGGTTATGTGGCAGGTCACAAGGAGGGTGATCACTCAGATGTATGATGAGGAGAGCATCCAGCCTGGAACAGTAGGAACAGTCACATTGGGTGTACATACAGCACACGACTTTCACTCCCCCCCCTCCCCCCCCTTTTTTCCCCATTTGTCATCTTTTTTGTTATATAGACCTTGACGGGTCATCATTTTCCCACTTTCCAGCCGCCAGTTTCTCACTTTTCCATGTCCCTCTTGTAATTATACATATTGATCCTTAAGGGTTTACATTTTTTTTTGCATTCCCTATTATTGTTCTTTGCTTTTTCTCCACTTCAGGATATCTGAATATTTCCTGTGGTGAGTACTTTACCATATCCTCACCCTTTTTGCTTTGGCCACTGAAGATGGAAGTAGTTTATTCTTCCTAAGTGGTGGTATAGGCTGTTCGAAACCTGATGGCACACGGTGACGCACGGGAGGGGAAGTTAAGGGGAAAGATGTGAATGGAGTGGGTAGCCAGCAGCCTTGCACTGTACGTTGGAACATGGTCTATCCATGGTCTATCTGCTGATCCGCACTCCTCGACTGCCAGTATTCGACCGAACTGACCCCCCCGCCGATTTAAATGGACTCGTCCGTTTTGCTGAAAGACCAAATCTGGTTTCTGCGCGTGTGCCATCATGTTTCGAACGTGCTGTACCTTTCTACCTGACTCCTCAGTGTAATATATCAGTAGGCAGTAATCTTCTTAGCCACTGGTGTGAGAATCTCTGTCTCACACAGTGAGGTGTGAGTTACGTTTAGTGGGAGTATGTCCAGTGGGAGAAGGGTGGTACTGAATCAGCAGAGGGACTGAAAATTATTAAGCAGACACACATTTATTGTGTAACTAAGGAAATCAGACTAGCAGTTCAAGACTACAGAGTCTTTGTGCTCTAAGAAGTTCTGTATCATATTGAGAGGTCGCTGTTGTGATATTTTTCTGAATTTTTGTCCTCAAAATGCAAATTTTATGGGGAATTCACAAATGCTGCCATAGTGATGAAACTAATACTAGAAATCTGAAGCAAAGAGCCTTATTTTGAAGACCTTTGCATTGTGGGAAATATAATATTGAAATTGATATTAAATGTCAAAGATATGAGTAATTCATGGAGAAAGACCAACTTTGGTGATGTATGTTAAACCTAAGCTTATGATACCTCTTCGGTAACTGCATTTTAGTAGCTGTGCATTGAGCTTAAACTGAGCTGTCTAGCTTTGCACCAGAATTCTAGAAAATAAATGTTCATATTTTTTGTTTTCTGCACCATGCATTGTAATATACAGGGTGATTCAAAAGGGTGGACTCAATTGAACAGTAAATGGGACCTCAACACACGCCACACAGTTGGTTGCGGTATTCCAAGTTCTCTGCTCGCTCTATGGGTTGACTTGCGTGGGCTGCGCTCAGAACTCTCTTGAATTCATCTCACGTTCTCCTCTGATACACGCAAAAAATCTTGTGCTGCTTAGTGGCCATTTTGCTCTCAACTGATGCTGCTGCACGGCTGTGTGCTAGGCAAGTGCTCTAGCAGTGGCATTTGAAAATTTGGGATCTCCTCTTTCAAATGTTATGTAGATCATTCACATACCACATTTAGTTCAGGAATTATAGATATACGAAATTGAGTCCATCTTTTTGAATCACGCTGTAATTATACAATATAAACCAACAACATGCACATTTTCTAAACTAATATTTTAATTTATGATATCTTCTATGTGTTTAACTAGAGTGGAGCGTATGTACTTGTCTAACACAACTTTATTTGATGGTAGAGATATATCTAGTATTTACTACATAAGGTACAACTAAGTGTTTTGGCACTTGACAATGGCCATCTTCAGGTTGTACATGAAATAATTAGTAAGCAGTTATATGAGACTTATTATGGGCTGTAGACAGTGGGGAGGTAGGAGGTGAGGTTGGCAGTAGATCTCGTATGTGTCATGGAGGTTGGGAGGTGTGGGTACGTGGGGTTTCTGCTATTATATGTATGTCCAAGTTAATAATAGTTGGGTCTATGATATCATATTATGTGTGTAACTATTATTAACTTAGACGTACATGTAAGAGCAGAAACCCCACATACCCACACCTCCCAACCTCCATGACACATACAAGATATTGTGCTCACCTCACCTCCTACCTCCCCACTGTCTACAGCCCATAATAAATCTTGTGTAACTGCTCACTAAGTATTTCATGTACAACCTGAAGATGGCCATTGTCAAGTGCCGAAACACTTAGTTATACCTTACGTAGTAAATACTAGATATATCTCTACCATCAAATAAAGTTGTGTTAGACAAGTACATACACTCCACTCTAGTTAGTTTATTGAACACAACGGGGATGATGAACCTTATGATTCTACGTGTTTGAAACCCAAGGCTTCACCTTCAGGAAGACGACTGTATATACAGGTATGGTGTAGTATATTTTATATGCCAACAGAATAAGCAGTCTTATAGGTTATACTGTTGGCATATTAATTGTACTATACCATACCTGTATATACAGCTGTCTTCCTGAAGTTGAACCCTCGGGTTGGAAAAATGTAGAAGACATTATAAATTAAAATATTTGTTTAGAAAAGGTGCATGTTGTTTATTTATATTGCATAAATGTTCATATGTTGACATGCTAAGAAAAAACATTAATTATGAATTTTGCATTTGTGCTACAAAAATCTGCAAACAGAGAATTAAAATTTATTTTCACTCAGGTGCTCTAGGATGTGCAAGTGTGTCGAATTTAATTGAACTCTGAAGGCGTTAGGTTGAGAATATCACTTTTTGTATTGATTTGCTGTGTAACCAATACTCGTGGCTCACATATATTGACTGTGAGCAGACCTAAGCCACTGGATTTATCTTTACTGTCAAAATGGTTGTGGTTTGCTTTTATTGGCAGTGCAGAGTCGCTACTTTGACTGTCGTGAGTTTTCCTTTACACTGGCAGATGACATTTACATTAGATACATGTCATTTGCGAACAAGGAAGAATTGGAGTGTGAAATACGTAAACGAAATCCATACAAGATTGACATTGGGCCTGTTTATTCTCACAGGTAGGCGACTAGATTTAAACTGAAATATTGCACACCATGTGTTTTTGTCCTTGTAGTTACTTATGTGTATTGACTTTGATTTTTCAAAATCATCAGTTTTGTAATGTAGGTCTGATTGGTCTGTTATGTCTGCATCTTAAACTGAATATTATGGCAAGGTTTTAGGCTTTCACAGTGATGTAACTGATGTTTCTACCAGACTATGGTGCATTACATCCTAGAAGACAATATCCTCATATTCATTGCTGAGAGAACCTCATATCTCACAAATGAAGTCATGTTTGTGTCTGCTTGTTTCTCTCTTTCAATGTATATACACTTATATTGTTCTGTTGTATAAATATTTGTGCTGTTACTTAAATAGCACTTGCCTCTTTCTGTCAGTTAATCTTATGTATTTTTCCCAGCATATGTTCAGTACTTGCACCAGAAGAGGAACTGGTGTTATGTTCTGTACTGTAATATATGAACACAACGAATATTCTTGTCATAGTAATCATTCGGTAGGTAATGCACATGTATTCAATATGTAATTGATCTGTTTATTATACAGTATACCTGAGTATTCTTTTATTTACTGTTTTATTGTATATGTGCATTACATTTACATTTTTTGTGTAGCTGTTAATGGTGACTGTGTCAGCTACTAGAACTGTTTTGGATTTTTTGAGGAAGTTACTAATTATTTACGTTTTTCTTTGTAAACAGAGACTCATATTGGTTATCTTTTCAGGCCAAATGATCATAGAAATTTACCATCCTTTCGTCCTCTTGAGAAGGAGCTGGTATTTGACATTGACATGACTGATTATGATGAAGTGCGATCATGTTGCACTGGGGCTGATATATGTGTTAAGTGTTGGCGTCTAATGGCCATTGCCTGCAAAATATTGGATACAGCATTAAGAGGTCTGGTATTGTTCAGCTGCAACTTACAGTCATTTTTTGTGGTCCTTTGGGGTTTCTGTGATAGTTGTGTTATTCAAATAAGCTGTGTGATTTGGTATGACGAGAATAAATATACACTGGTTTTCATGCAGATGGAAAGTTAGATTATCATGTTTCGAAATACTGTGTTCTTCCCACCCCTGTAACATTTTACCACTTTTGTGTACGAGGGTTGTGTTTGATTCAAATTCTTTGTCATTGAAAAATTTAAGAATTTACAATATAATGGCAGGTACAAGGAAACAGTTTTCTGCAGTGTGACACCATATAATCTGGTACATAGGCACAAATGTTTGAGAGAAACTTGTTGCCTTTTACTTTCAAACTTTTCTACCCTGAAGTTGGAGGCAGCAGGTTGGTCCAGGATGTTGGTACCAATCTGTCAAACCAAGTGTTGTCACATCCTGGAAGACTGTCTGTAATATTAACTGCTGTGAGAACCATAGAGTTTATACAGTGATAGTGCTTCTTTTCTTATTGTGTACCATCTGTAAAGTTAAGTTAACACACAAGTGTCCCAGTAATATTTTGTTCCATTATTTTGCACTAACATTTGTTCTTCAGAGGATTTTGGATTTCAACACTTGCTGTGGGTGTTTTCTGGACGTCGAGGCATTCACTGTTGGGTATGTGATGAGGAAGCTCGCAAATTAGATGTTATGGCAAGGTCAGCTGTAGCAGAATATTTGCAGCTTATTTCTGGTGGGCTGCACCAATCAAAGAAGGTTACTTTGTCAGGCGACAAACTCCACACATCAATCAAGTAAGGATAAACCTCCTTGTTTAGTTTCATTAAATATCAACAAGATGCAGTATTGCAAAACTTTCTGAAGGATGTACTATTTTTATCTTTGCAGTCTCATTACCATTATTCTTTGCGTTCTTTGTACAAGGTGCATAAATTAATACATAATGTGGAAGGCATGTATGTCTGTCCACAAGTTTCATCAGCAATTGTGTTAATTTAAATTTTGTCTGCTGAACTCAGCATTGATCTTGCTATTCAGTATAATCTTTGTGTTTCTGTGTCATGTTGGCTTGTATCTGAGTGCACAAAATCACTTTCAAGAAGAATATAATCTCAGTAGTGCCTCTGAAGTGTCTTATGCAAATATATATGTGTAACAAAAAATGTAAATGTTTTTGAGATCTGGAGTCCTAAAATTGTGTGGGCCATGGCATTTTCAGTTTTTGGTTTGCATCGCATTACCATTGTACGAATTGCTTTACTTTAAAAATCGTTTTCATTGTGGACCACATTACGTTTGGCTCACTGCTTTACCTTAGGCCGAAAGGGCAAAATCACTTTTTGACAAGTGCCTTAATTTTGTGTTTATAATAACACCATGTTAAATATTGCTGATTTTGAAAACTGTAACCATTAAGTAACTTTCTTGCTGGGCTTGGTGTCAAGTTTTGCCACAGCTCAACTGGTCATCTCCTGCTGTGTTGTTTTTGAGTGGAACTGACAGTTCTATGGCTAAAGTGTGAGCATTTTGTGCTGGAAGAATCAAGAGTTTTATACATTCATTAAATGTCTTGACAACGTTTCATTTATATTGTATTGAAATGAAATAAAACATGTACTTCGTCTGTCACAACTGTCATTTATTATTTTATTGTTTCAAATTATGGAAGCTAGTTTCGGCCTGACTAGTCCATCATCAGGCCAACATTTATAAAAACTTAAAATTGCTGGTGCATATAGTATAACTCGTCAATTATATGCACCAGCATTTTTAAGTTTTTGTAAATATTGGCCTGATGATGGACTAGTCAGGCCAAAACTAGTTGCCAACATTTGAAACAATAAAATAGTAAATTTATAGTTGTGACAGACGGAGTACATATTATTTTCATTTTAATATTGTGCTTTTAACACACTGGGATGTCCTCTACCAAGATCATTTGTATTGATTGAACCTTTTTGCGCGGGAATTAAATGCATGATGTGGTGTGCAGGTCAGCATAGTTTAAACTTAAGCTGCATAAGGATGGCCACTAAATGTCTGTCATCTGTGTCTCACTTTTGGCATTTTGAGCATCACACTTTGTGACAGGTATACCTGACATACTCTGCCAAAGGGTTAAATGTGAATAATTTGTTGGAATGGTCTGGCATTTAAGGTTGGGGTTTAAATTCCAACTTTGCCAGGTAAATGGGTGAAGTTACATGTCAGTCATATGCATTCCTCTTGTTCTTGATTCTACTGTAAGTTTTCTGTATCACACAGACGAGCAAAGGATATAATAGAACAACAGTTTGTAAGTATGTGTGTAGAGGATCAAGACATATTGGGGTCAGCAACAGCAATGCAGAAGTTTTTGAGTCTCATTCCTGAAGAAACAATGAGACAGGAGCTGGAGAAAGAATTGCAGAACCATTCCACATCAACAAAACGTTGGGAAGCAGTGGTGGAATACATCACAGAGCGTAGACAGAAGGTAGCTGCCATGTATTTAACATTTGTAATAATAAAAAATAAAAGGTAAAGCAGTCCCGTTACAGGCCTGGAGTGGCCCAGAGGGTTCCAGGAAGTTAAGGTTCCCAGATTACATGACAACACCACAGGATAGTGGTAAGGTTGTCAGCCTTACACACCGGCCGCCTTTACCCCCAGGAAAGCTCCTGGTACTCATTTCTCTTAGAGGCTGAGTCGACCCCAGGGGCATAGTGCAATCGGAAGGATTTTATGTCAATGAAAAATTCCAATGACACCAGCTGGGATCGAACCAGCGACCTTCCGATTTGTAGTGCAACGTCTTAACCACTGTGCCACTGCGGTCCCCTATATGTAATAATACATTTACTGTATTTACCCAAATGTGACATCCCTCTTCACAGTCTGAAAGTTTCAGGGAAATATCTGCACAGAATGTGTTAACTGTTTGTGTGACTATCAAGTGACACTCCATTTTTCAGATGATGAATTAGGAATAATTTCTTGTGCTATGCAGTACATTGTTCCTTAGACTTACTTGCCTAGCAAAATTTAATGGATTCTTTTCTCTCCTTTTAACTTCTTTTGTTCACTTGATTATTCATAATTTGATATGGTTCGGCATCACAAAGAAGTCATATCAAGCTTGATGCGAAGAATTCTCCACTTTTTACCACCTGTAATCTGTAGGTTGAGTGGGTTTACCTTAAGTGATTTTGTTATCTTTGTTTTCAAATTCACACATTCAAAATCTAATAATGTTTTATTAAATGACTATTTTTTTTTACTCTGCTTGGTCATCATCAAAAAGGATGGTAATTAAAATTCATGACATGGGCACTTTGCATTATACAGGACCATTTTTTTTTAGCAAGCCCTCTTATTTTTCACTTCTGATTAGGTTGCTCATGCTGTGCACAAAACCCATTCTCCAGCTTATTCTCACAGCACTTACATGAGAGGCTGCAAGGGCTGTGACTCATTTACAGTCACTACGTATATCTGTATGATGCGAGTACTAAATCGGATGCATAAATCCAGGGCAACTAGATTTTGCACACCGGCACTTAATATTTTGGCATAAATTATTGCAGCTTTTTTTTCCCCTGATACAAAAATGTATGTCAGTTTATATGCACTGTGCCAGATAACAGCGAGTTTCACAGGTCACTCAAGAATTATGGGATCTCATTAGGGAACTTGCTTCTCTTCATCCTTTTGGCATTTATAATTTGGTGGTGACTCCTGTATTATTTGGAAAATTTGTTTATTTCTGTGCTAAATACAGATGTTGCAAAGAGTGCTGTAAATTCATACTAAAATTTCTGTATGTGCTAGCTTTACACAGGAAAATAATTTACAAATGAGTGAAAAGATATCAAGCAGCAGGTTCCATTTAAGGCAGTAAGAAAACACGTGGAAGGCACAAGTTAAATGATTAAAAACTGAATGAAATTAATATTAGATTGGAGATGCCTCCATGACAGTATTTGATATGACTTGCACAATATATCAGTTTTATATTTTCACTGAAATGCAATTGTATTGCGTAGGAGTGAAGCTAGAAAAAAGTTGTGTTTGTGTATCACTGTGTTACTTCAGTGATGGGTTGGTTAACAGGATCAATATGTCACTTCAGTGATGGGTTGGTTCGCAGGATCAATATGTCACTTCAGTGATGGGTTGGTTCGCAGGATCACTGTGTCATGTCAGTGATGGTTAACAGGATCACCATGTCACTTCAGTGATGGGTTGGTTCACAGGATTTCTGTGTCATGTCAGTGATGGTTGGTTAACAGGATCAATATGTCACTTCAGTGATGGGTTGGTTCGCAGGATCACTGTGTCATGTCAGTGATGGTTAACAGGATCACCATATCACTTCAGTGATGGGTTGGTTCACAGGATCTCTGTGTCATGTCAATGATGGTTGGTTAACAGGATCAATATGTCACTTCAGTGATGGGTTGGTTCGCAGGATCACTGTGTCATGTCAGTGATGGTTAACAGGATCACCATGTCACTTCAGTGATGGGTTGGTTAACAGGATCACTGTATCATATCAGTGATGGGTTGGTTAACAGGATCACTCTGTCACTTCAGTGGTGGGTTGGTTAACAGGATCACTGTATCATATCAGTGATGGGTTGGTTAACAGGATCACTGTGTCATGTCAGTGATAGACTGGTTAACAGGATCACTGTGTCACTTCAATGATGGCTTGTTAACATGATCACTGTCATGTCAATGATGGGTTGGTTAACAGTATCACTGTGTCATATCCTTGATGGGCTGGTTAACAGGATCACTGTGTCATGTATAGACTGGTTAACATTTCTTTACCTTGTTCCTTTGTGACAGATACAGTAAGTCCTTTTCCTCTGCAGGGACAACTGAAACGACGCTTTCAATTTATATTAGAAGAAATAATGTTGCAATATGCCTATCCTCGGCTTGATATTAATGTCACCAAAGGGCTGAACCATTTACTTAAATCTCCATTCTGTGTACACCCTAAGACAGGAAAAATATGCTTACCTTTCCATCCTCGAGCAGCTGAGAAATTCAATCCCTGCAGTGTCCCCACTATAAGGTGAGTGAGCTGTTACCATAAAGATGTATTCACATTAGCAGTATCTAAAATAAATGCCAATTAAAAACTGCATGTGTTTGGTCAAATTATAAAGGTTCCTGTAGGATCAGTCCTTATACCACGTGGACATGGTGTATCTTGTATCAAATATTTGGGGTATGAGAATGAATGCTGTAACCTGCCCTAAATAATGGCAAACAAATGGCACTGTACAGTGAGCTGAGATTTTTATCCTTGAATAATTAATACATTTCCTTCTTTCAGAATGTTGTGAAGTTACTGTCATGTTGGGCATGGTAGGAGGAGATTTTGACTGTGATGGGCTCCTGCTTTGGGGTTACATGCCCTGGACCCTGGCCCACCTGTAACTTATTTTTTGGGCATCCCTCCTCTTCATTCTCTCTTTTGTTCTGTTTTCTTTGTACTGTCTTTGTATAGTGTGTTAATATATTCATGTCTTCCACAAGCTCTCCAGCTGGTACACATATGTGCACCTGCATTGAACGTAATAGGTGTTTATAGGATCCTGTTGGCCTGACCTCTGTGTCCCATAGCATGAATCATCCAGTACTACATTTCCATATTCTAGAAATGACTGTAGTTTGAGTTTACTTCAAGCAATTTTGTTTCCCTAGTTGGGCATTTCTGTTTTCTAACTGTGGTGCTGATTTGGATTTTATCCAATGTATGGTATTTCATCTTAGTTTAGTGAGGTTTCTGTTTTGGATTTATCCATAGTGGGTTTCTCTGGTATCCTAGTTCTGTTTATCCCACCCCTATAGTTTTTGTTGCATAGAAAAGGTACTGTCTGGAGTTTCCCTGAACAGTGAATTCATACCACACAGAAAACAGTTCAAGTTTTTTTTTCTGAGCAGCGAGTTTGTACTTTGCAGAAAACGGTGGGTTTTTGGCCAGGTCCTGGGAGTGATACTAGATGGATTTACTTTGAGGAATGCTTAAATTGTGTCTGTGTTCACCAGGTGCCTTGTTTTGAAAACAAAAAATCAATAATTTTTACTGGGTTGGCTCTCAAAGAGGATCATTTTCCATATTTACTTTTTTTATGTTCAGTTTTGGAAGATCAGGGTGAGATGGAGAGGCATACACTTGGCTGTTGTAGGTATACAGACACTGCCTGACCTATGTGATAGTTGCATTCAAACGGTCTGATGGAACTCAAATTCTGCACAAGTCAGAATTAAGTATACTTATGGTCAGCTAGTTGAAATTGAAACTTCATCACACTGGAACCTGATTGGCTGTAGCATGACTGCGCTGCCACCTGTGTTATCACCCAGCAGTATTCTTCCACCATTTTCATCTTTTGCGTTTCCATTCCCACAAGGAAAAATTCGGAATATTTCTCTTCCTCCTCCTCGTTCTCATCCTCCTCCTCCTCCTTCTCCTCCTCCTCCTTCTTCTTCTTCTTCTTCTTCTTCTTCTTCTTATTGCTTATGTTTGGAATTTCATGGCTGGGGAGTGTCTGTAGGTGTTGCTTTTCTATCTTCTCACTTCTTGTTATGCTTCTTGCCCATTTCTTTCCAGCTTGGTAGACAACCCTGTTCCAGACCTCCTTGTCATTTTCTCACTGACATTCCTGATTTCTGTCCTCCTTTCCCAAAATTAGAAACCATTCTTCTCGGCTTAACTAATATTTTTATCCTGAAGATGAAGGCAGCAACTTCCTTCAGAATGTTGATCCTTGTCTACCAACCCACGTGGTTTCACATCCCAGAAGACTGTTGCACTAACATTCATTGCAATGAGAACCTCAGGTCTCACAGACAGAAGGTGTATGACAAGAGGGTGCTGAGGAAAATATCTAGACCTGGGAGGGAGGAAGTAAATGTTACTGTTCAAGTAGTTTACACTGTTCAACCAAATATTATTAGGGTAACAAGGGCATGAGAGGTTTGAGAAATACGTGTTGATTTTTTGTATACTCTTAGGCTAGATACACTTTGGGAAAACTAGGTGTAGATGGGAGAATACTATTAAAATGATTGAGAATAATATTTGAGGATGTGGATTGGATATGTGTAGCTCAGGATATGGGCCACTGGAAAATTCTCCTGAACATGTAAATGAACCTTTGGGTTGTAGGTGAAGTAGGGAATTATTGAGAATAACTCTGCCATTTGTAGTTAATTGTATGTATATCTGAATGGTCAAGAAGAATTTTCTATGGCAATAGCATCTGATTATTACCATAGGATACCTACTGTGCATTGAATACATTTTAAGTATGGGAATTATGCAATTAAATGGTTAAATAATAACTTTTTTGAACAGTTCTTGTTGGTACATAGTTATCAGAATTTTTAAGTCAAGTATATTGTCAAATTTTGCAGCGAAATTATAGATGAAGTGAGTGCATATGATGCCAAGACTAAGAACATGGCAGCTCTGGATGACAAACCCCGAATGAAGGATTATAAGAAGACGAGTATGTGGAAAGGCATTGTTGTATTTGAAGAGTTTCTTCATAAACTTGAGGAAACCTGGAAAGGGAAGCGTTTAGAAGCTAGCGGTAAGTCTGAAAGATAAGACATTTTGTTTTTGTATGCACATTATTGAGGACTGTAGGAATAACTGGGGCATCTAAAAGGAAGGTAGAATAAATATTAGAGAGAAAAGGATTCTTCAGATGAGCACTTAATCTGTTGCTGTCTTGGTAATCCTTCTGCATAAGGTATGGACAGCAGATTCAGTAATTATTAATGATATCTCATTTTTTACTTCCCAGTAACCAGTTAAGACCTGTTACATTTATTACAAAATAGAATTCTCTAGTTATTTCAGAGATCTTTCCACACAGTTTATGAAGCATGAGTTTATTTTTGTTGAGCACCTGTTTAATTGGTTTTGTCCATCCAACTGTATGTATTTAATGACTTGAGAACTGTTCAATGGATTTCCATGAAATTTGATATTGGAGAGAGTAATTTGTCAGTACAAAACAGTTACTTTTAATGGAAATTTTACATGTGCTTTTGCTTGCATTTTGACTGAAACTCATTAAATATTTATTGGAATAAAAATAGCTTGAAGGTATGTAGTTGAGGAGAATGAAGCACACATTTTGTGCCAATAGACATTTTTTTCTAAGTCTTACAATTTGTAATATAATTAAACCAATGGAGCAAACACACTGGAATAGTTCCATTTACATTTCTGAACACAATTATTTTGGATGAATTTTTAGTACCTTCCCATGGCTCTTCCTGTTCACGTGTCTCCAATTTCTTCTGTGTTCTATAAATTCTGTTATGTGAAATTAGTAGTTCTGTCATAGTTTCTTCATTTACTTGTAGACTGAAAGCATACCCTGCAGTCCTGTGCATGATGCACATTTGTCCCAATATCACTTGTCCATCCCAGCAACTCTGACTGTCCACTGAGTGCCAGAACATGTTGGTCTGGGAAGTGTCCTGTAGATAAGTGCATATTCTTGTTCGCATAGCATGTGAAAGTTCTTTCTTATGTTATGGTTCCTCACTGATGTATATTAATAATTGTCCGAGATGCAACACAAAGCAGTCTGTTTATTATTCTCCCTCCAACGTGGCCAAGCTCCTAGCTTGGCCACGTTGGAGGGAGGTGGCTGCACAAAAAATATGACCAGTACCGGAGGCTGCAGTTACAGTTTTATGTACTCCTGATGATCGGTGTGGTTGACACCCGAAACATGCAGAGTGAACTCGTAGAATAATAAATAGAATGCTTTGTGTTGCATCTCATTGGACAGTTATTAATACATGTGTGAATGTTAATTTTGCCTGATCTCCAGACATGTTGATACCATAATAAATCATTCTCTGCCCATTGACATATATGGACTGTTTTGTGTCTACTGCTAACCTCTAATGAACTTTTACGAAGAGCCTGCAGTTAAGCTTTATGATCTGCAAATAACATTTTTTGTGCTGCATTATGCAGTACACTCTTTTCTTGTGATTTGATATTGATATGTGTGTGTATAGATAATTTGTGTTGGTCAACATATGTATTGCCAGTATGCACAATTGCAGTTGCCTGGTTGGGCACAGTTTGAATGCTTTCATGTTTATGTTGTGCTATTGCCATGCAGGAATGCAGGTACGTGCTAATGACATTTGTATTTTCTTATCAAATAGATATGAAAATGCAGTTTTAAGTATAACCATTACTGGATATGGAGGCATGGCAGTACAGTTTGGACGTTCCAAATTGGCAGTATGAACAATTGTGAAGGAAGACAACGAAGAGAGTGCAGTCTGTTAGCTGTTTTTATTCATGCTAACTGCATCAGCTGTCTTCAGCACTGCTATCTTCATCCATACTGTCTGCATGAGCTCTGTCTGCCTCTGTTGTGGGATGCATCTTATGTTGTGACAGATATCTGTCCAACAACACATTGGTCCAAAGCTTCTTTACTCATTATTGCTGGATAAGTTGCTGTATATGCTATATCTTATTTGACCTGAACATACACACAACATCATGACAGTCACCACTTCAGTCCCTGCAACCTCAGGAGTGAGAGCATAGTTAACCTGGTGACTGTAGTACTGTGTATTCCCCTGCTATTATTCTGTCAGCAAACATTGTTTCTTGTTTCAGCATTTGGCTACATTTTGTTTTACACTTGCAGTGTTAAATTACCACCCGTACTGAACAGTGTCTGACCAATATATGATGTTCTTATATTTGTAACTGAGTTTGTGCTAATTAAATAAAATATAAAATTACCATTATTTTATTTCCTTATCCTTTTTTATTGTTGTGACTTGGTACTCTTTCTGTGTACTCCATTGTTTTCTGCATGTGCGAATCTTGGTCTGTCACATTTAGGAATGAACGTGAACTGATACTTGGGTACAGTATGCTGAGACGAGCAATAATAACAGATGGAGGGAATTTATATTATGATGAGCTTAATGTTTGCTGTTTGTCTACTAAAGTTAAATTGAGAAGTCCGAGATGTGCAGGAGATACATCATGCATTCAGTATTTCACTTCAAGACTACTTGGGATGTGTGTCTGTCACTAACAGGAACATGGACCCGACTGCATCGATGGCACAAAATCAGTGGATTCACAGTAATCTGAGAACCTTGTATAGCCATCAACATGATAATAGATATCATCAACCTTAACAAAAGTCATTATACATCATACTACACAACATAGACAAAAGGAAATCAGGAGTGAACAAAAGGAAAAGGGGTAATATGATGGAAGAGAATCCATGTTGGTGCATAATCATTAAAGCTACACAAATAATAAATTATAGCTTCTACATATTAGAACACAGACTTATGTCAAGAAAACTGACTGTGGAAGAAAGGTGAAAAAATAAGATAACACTGTGGTTGGAGTATTTACAATATATATGTATTTTGTAACAAGCAAACAAAACCAAAAGATATGTTGAGAACAAATGAAGAACCAGAACACAACAAATAACACTGTGGAACACAAAGTTGATGCCATGAGTGTCTGTTTAGACTGATTTCAGTGTAGTGTATTTTAACATGTTATTTTACATATTGTATCATAAATTAAATAGCAAACTTTGTGATATATATGTATATATATATTCCTGCTTTTAGATGAAATTGCCTTCACAGAAGATTTTTAGTGATTGAAATGTAGGAGGAATATATAGTATACTAAATGCAACATACAACAAAAGATTTGTGTATTTTGATGGTATAAAAACATTTTGCCTAATTAAGCACAGTACCTGCACAGGATACAAAAATGAAATATTTCAAAGCTTTTTAAGACTTTATTTTCATTTCGTATATTTAACATATCCCTGCATAAAAGTAATGAAATATTTACTGTTCCATTTTCTATATCTGCTATGACTGAATTCATAAACATTAGAAATTTTACTTCCTTATTTCTGAAGGATGCTACATGTTACAGAATTATTGTTGCCACATTTGGAATTGATTTAAATTCAATATGGTGCACTGAATATTATGCAGAAGCAAAAAACAAGCTCAAATTTTTTGTGCAGCTTTCACATAACAAATGTGTTTTATATTTTAAGGGATTAAATTTGTTATCTTAATTAGAAGTTTAAGTGATATACCCTTGAAAGTGGTATACTATAGGCACCGTACATGTTCTTACACAAAATACATTCAGCTTGAAAATATATTTTTGCATTCTCATATCATAATTGCACACATATTATTGAAGTAGTGAATTACATCAAGCAAGATTTAAAAAAAAAATACTGTATGTGTGTTATCTTCATCCACTTCTGAGTTTCACTGGTTATTCCTTCCAAGATGTCATAAACTAATCCTTGGAATCTTGAGGTTTGCTGCAACAACAAGTTGTGTCTAATTAGTTAATACACCAGTTGTTATGGGAAATGCATGTGTTTGTAAATTAATGGGTGAGGGCAAGATAGCAGTTCTTGCTCACTGCCAGATACATGAAATAGATTCCTCCTTGAGAAGCTTCTAGTCACTTTGACAACAAAATCGTGGAGCTTGGAGTTAGTTACTGTGTAGCCAAGTGTCTTCCACTCATCCTTATGAGGTAAAGGTAGAGCTGTCCCTCGACACCACGAAGGCATGCAAGGGGAGTAGAAGTACAGCTCTACTTGTTTTTAACCTTGGTGCTAGAAGGGTGTGAGTTGTCAGCATTACACCCTGGCTGCTTTACCCCATTAAAGAACCCCAGTACTTACTCAATGGGTGCCTGGGTGGGCCCCAGAGCTGATTTTGACGCTTTGGAGAATTTTGAAATCTCTTTCCCTTACCAGGATTTGGTCCGTGAACTGTCCAGCCCATAACCTAATTAATATAGTGACAGAGCTATCGCAGATGCTAAACCTGATGCCTGAAGCTTGTTATAATATTACTCTACCATCAATGCACATGTTATCCAATTAATATTTGGTACGCTTTTGTGATGTCTCCCATGTGTGCTCAGGGCCCTGGGTCATCCTCCTTGATGTTAAGTGAGGAGCACAAGTTATAAAACCTGATTATGCAACTTGTCACCAGCTGTCATCTGCACACTTCCCACAGTATGAGAAACAACATTATAACCGTACACTTTGGTCCCTGTGAGGAGGTTGGAAGTAGTGTGTGGGAGTGAGAGGTTTACAGACAGGCACCCCATGTACAACAGAACTTGAGACATTGGGGTCGTAAAGGTCATAAAAGGGAGATAAGCCAGCCCATTGCGCAAGTCGAGGGAAGGAAATGCAGATAACACAGACACAGTCATTAGAGGTGCTGCACCTCAAACCGCCGGTGTGCCACTAGAGACAAGATAGTGTGTTGGTGCTTTTCATGAAATATATTTGGTTCTCAATTATGTGATCATTGAAGTGACATCATTTTGTTCAGAGTGTTCAATTTACCGATATAAATTCATGTACAGTTACAGCTGTACATGCACCACCCAACACCTACCATGTTATATTCCCTGAGACAAGTCTCGCTGTCCACTGTACGGACTAGCCAACTGATCCTCATACAACTTGTATACCATATTAGAGTAAAGAGCAAAACCTAAAGAAACCGGACCAAGCAAGAAGAAAATAATCTGGATAATTTATTACATTTCACATAAAACAACAGATGTGGTTTGGTGTGATGTATTTTAGTGCGTTTATGTCTTTTGTATGGTTCTCAGAACAAATAGCGATTATTTTCCAATACAACGTTAAGTGGCTGATTTCCATAACCGAGACGGAAAGTTTTTACTGCCCTGTACGGATTGGATGTTTATATATAATTCCGGTTGACATTCTTCTTTGAAGGGTTAATGTAAGGAACGTTTGCTGTCATACCCTGACGGTTTACTGTAACGAAACATGACTTTCCAACAATTGAAATGTTATGACGTGTAATTTTATTACGATATCTCAGTATGTTAAGCATTAAGGCATGCATGCATTTCAAGTAACGAGCATTCAGCATTACCAGTTAACTAAAGTTTACCTACGTACATTATTAAGGTTTTCCACACTGTCTTGCACTGGCCATTAGGGTCCATTTTTGTACCGGCTGGACATTTGCGTTTCGGAACGTCAATAATTTTGTCACGACTGATGTTCAGAGGTGGTGGGGTTTCAAATTCTGTCTTCGCCACAACTGTATAATCGGATCTATCCTTCACTTCGTCTTCGGTCGGATTCATATCCAAAACCGATGCTTCAGTGTCACTGGTACCGTAGAACTTATACTGTGAACCGTTCTGATTACTTTTTGCTTCTGTGCTTTTTTCTTCCCATACACCGTAGGATACGGAAAGACGGTAAAAGGAACCATGACTTAAGACTGATGTATGATTTGTGCGATTATGAACATTTCTTTTAGATAAATTGTAATCAGATATCTTATGTTTTTCGGAATTCACAAAACTGGAAGATGCGAAAAGAAGCGAATATGCAAGGATGACAACTGATGATGTACACATTGGCGAAGAAGTGGGAGACATCTTCACTGGGTACGGACACCTCACAACTGCAGCAGTTTCTTGTACGTTATGTGCTTGCGGTCTTCGCAGGAAGTGAACTGAATAAGGAAAGCTCGTATCCGTTGTCAAAGTGTGTGCTCGTAACAGCTAATTATTTGTTGTGTGCTTTCTTCTGGGTAATTCCCCGGCTTCTTAATTTCGTATGCCGACGTTTCGGAACACTCTGTCTGTTCCATCTTCATAGGCAGGTAGGTATGAAGTACCTGCCTATGAAGATGGAACAGAGTGATCCGAGACGTCGGCATATAAAATTCAGAAGCCGGGGAATTACCCACAAGGAAACATACAACATTCAGAACACGGCGAGAGTTTGAAATCAAGAAAGCTAATTATTTGTTACGTAAAAAGCTGTGATTTGGTTTAAGTATTCGGTTCATAGTTGACTTAAGAGTGTGCTAGGGCGTGTTGCGTTAGCCATACCCCTAGAGCTCTCAGAATTTCTAAACAACCGGCACATGAAGATGGTAAAGTTGTTAGGCCCAGGTACCGACCGCCTTTACCCCCCCCCCCCCCCCCCGGAGAACCCCCCGGGTCGTTTCTTTTGGGGGGGGGGGCGGCCCCCCCCACCCCCCTCGGGCTGTCTCTTGG
>Ga0123354_10001603_pt1 | contig 27952 bp, 24 predicted proteins | sample TergutLab28metaG_2_FD_97872 | JGI IMG/M metagenome (GOLD analysis project Ga0123354, IMG submission 97872) | Labiotermes labralis P4 segment gut microbial communities from Petit-Saut dam, French Guiana - Lab288 P4 | ecosystem: Host-associated > Arthropoda: Insects > Digestive system > Gut ... | reverse complement strand
GCTGTCGGTGGCGGCGCGCTGCGACCCCTGCATCGGCTACCACGCCAAGGCGCTGGTCAAGTACGGCGCCAGCCGCGCCGAGGTCGAGGAAATGCTCGGCATGTGCATCTACATGGGCGGCGGCCCGTCGCTGATGTACGCCGCCGCCGCGCTGGCCGCCTACGAGGAATTCGGCGGAGGAAAGGCCGCCGCATGAAGCCGCCTCGCGCCCCCTCGCTGGCCTGCTGGGCGCTGGCGGCGCTGGCCGCCCTGCCAGCGCTCGCCTGGGCCCAGGACCTGCCCACCGTGTGGCGCGCCGCGCTGGAACACGACCGCGCGCTGGCGGTGGCGCGCGCCGAGCACGCGGCCAGCCAGACCAAGCGCGAGCAGGCGGCGGCGCTGGGCCGCCCCACCGTGTCCACCGTGCTGGGCGCGGGCTGGGGGCAGAGCAGCACGCACATGGACGGCGCGCGGTTTTCCGCCCCAGGGCTGGGCGCGTCCAACGACGTAAACTTCGCCACCTCGGTCAGCAGCGGGCTGCTGACGCGCGCCGCCATCGTCGGGCGCTACGCGCTCATCAACCCCGGGCGCGACGCCAGCCAGGCGCAACTGGAACTGGGCGCCGACATGGGCGACGTGGCTTGGCGCGCCGCCCAGGCCGATCTGGCCCTGCGCACCGCCGAACGCTACTTCGCCCTCGCCGTGGCCGAGGAATGGCTGCGCGTGGCCGGCCAGCAGGCGCAGGCGCTGGAGCGCGCCGCCACCGAGGCGCACGACCGCTTCGATCTGGGCGAATCGCCCGTCACCGACGTGCACGAGGCCGATGCCGCCCTGGCCGGCGTGCGCGCGCAGCTCGAGGCGGCGCGCCTGCAAGCCGAGCTCAGCCGCCAGACGCTGGCGCGCAGCACCGGCCTGGACGCGCCCAGCGCCCAATTACCGACGCGCAGCCCGCCCCCGGGCGGCAGCCTGCAAGACTGGATCGACGCCGCGCAGGCCCGCAACCCGCAGGTGCAACTGGCGCGGCAGGCCGTGACCATGGCGCAAAGCGAACTGCGCCGGCGACGCGCCGCCGGCGCCGCGTCGCTGGACCTGGTGGCCCAGGCCGGGCAGGACCGCATCGACGGCCACGGCAACTACGGCAGCGCCGGCAACCGCAATATCAACGGCGCCGTCATCGTGCAACTGAATATCCCGCTCTACGACGGCGGCCTGTCCGGCGCGCAGGCCGGCGAAGGCGCGCGCCTGCTGGACAAGGCCCAGGCGCAGCTCGAACTGGCGCAGGAACAGAGCGCTGAACAGGTGCACGCCGCCTGGCTCGGCGGGCAGGCCGCGCAGGCCCGCGTCGCGGCGCTGGAACAAGGCCTTACCGCCAGCGCGGCGCGGCTGGACGCCACCCGCCTCGGGCGCGAGATAGGCGACCGCACCCTGCTCGACGTGCTAAACGCCGAAAACGATCACGCCCGCGCCACTCTGGAGCTGGCTCAGGCGCGGGTCGATCAGGTGAGCAGCCGCCTGCAACTGGCGGTCCTGGCCGACCGGCTGGATGAGGCGCTGCTGGACGAGATCGGCGCCGGATCAAAATAGCAAAATGCCGGCCCGCGCTGGCGCCGTGCGCCGGGACGGTCCCGCCCCTTTTTTACCCGCAACCCGAGAAGGAGAACCCCCATGAAACTCAACGTCGGCGGCATCGACCGCACTCTGCGCATCGCGGTCGGCATCGTGCTGATCGCCCTGACCCTGCTGGGCAAAATCGGCTGGTGGGGCTGGATCGGCGTCATCCCGCTCGCCACCGGCCTGTTCAGCTTCTGCCCGCTCTACACCCTGCTGGGCATGAACACCTGCCCCGTCAAGAAGTCCTGAGCCGGCTTCATTCCAATTCGCGTTAAAAGTTTTCATCGCCGTTCGCCCTGATCCTGAGCTTGTCGAAGGATCGAAGGGCCAGCGCCACGCAGGGCTTCGACAGGCTCAGCCCGAACGGTTATTTATTGAACGAACGCCGATTGGAATCAAACCGTGCGAGCCACAACGGACCATGGCTCGCACGACATTTTGTTCACGGCAGGAATGCCGGCGACACCAGCCGCAGGCCGACGACGAACCAGCGCGCGCCCCGGTTGGTGCCGAAGCGGTTGCCGTACGCGGCGTCGATTTCGATGTGCCCCGGCACCAGCGCGTAGCGCATGCCCACGTGATGCGCCGGATGGCCCTGGTCCTGGCCGAAGACCTCGCCGATCAGCCAGACGCGCTGGGCGAGCTTGACCTCGGAGGCGACGCCCCAGGTCATGCGGTTGCTTCTGGTTTCCTTCTCGCGGAGCCAGCCCAGGTTGGCGTGCACGATGGCGCGGTCGTCGAAGAACGAAAAGCTCACCGGCACGGTGGCGTACAGGTTGCCGATCAGGCTGCCGTACGCCTGCGGATCGCGCGAATTGCCGACCGTCAGCCCCCAGCCCCAGCCGTTCGTCTCCAGGGGCTTGAACAGGGTCTTGGCCTGGACCACCTCGTCCGTAGTGCGCGTGCTGCCGCCTTCATTGGTGCGAGCCCCGCCCACCGTCAGCTCCAGGTTGCCGGTGAAGTTGCAGGCCGGCATCACCCGGTATTCGGTGCTGTCACGGTTGCTCTGGATGCCGCTTTCGATCTGGCACGCCTTGTAGTCCACGATGCGGGCATCGTCGGTGAAAAATGGCCGCACCGCGTGGGCGGACGGGCTGGCCAGCAGTCCGCACAGGCAGGCGCACAGCGGCGCCAGCGCGGCCTTCAAGCGGGTGGTGAAACGATGGCGGGTAGAGGGCATGGGACGCTGGCTTTTCGCTGCCGCTGGCTGGAATTGTCAAAGCGGCGACTGTAGCGGAAAAGCCCCGTGGCCCATGCGCCGGAGCGATGATCGCACGGCCCTGCCCAACCCCTCCCCCACGAAGGGAGAGGGGAACCCAGCGCTTCAAGCCCCCGCCTTGACCTTCAGCCGCCAGGCGTGCAGCAGCGGCTCGGTGTAGCCGCTGGGCTGCTCGACGCCATTGAACACCAAGTCGCACGCTGCCTGGAAGGCGGCGGACTGCTTGAAGTTGCCGTGCATCCGGCGGTAGGCCGGATCGCCGCCGTTCTGCTGATCGACCAGCGCCGCCATGCGCTCCAGCGTGGCGCGCACCTGGCCCTCGGACACCACGCCGTGCAGCAGCCAGTTGGCCATGTGCTGGCTGCTGATGCGCAGCGTGGCGCGGTCTTCCATCAGGCCCACCTGGTGGATGTCGGGCACCTTGGAGCAGCCCACGCCCTGGTCCACCCAGCGCACCACGTAGCCCAGAATGCCCTGGGCGTTGTTGTCCAGCTCCTGCTGGCGCTCGGCGGCGGTCCATTTGGCCTGGCTCACCACGGGGATGGTGAGCAGACTGGTCAGCAGTTCGTCGCGCAGCGCGGCCTGGTCGGCCCGGGCCAGTTCGGCTTCCATGTTCTCCTGCACCTCGCTGACCAGCACCTGGTGGTAGTGCATGGCGTGCAGCGTGGCGCCGGTGGGGCTGGGCACCCAGGCGGTGTTAGCGCCGGCCCGGGGGTGGGCGATTTTCTGCTCCAGCATGGCCTTCATCAGGTCGGGCATGGCCCACATGCCCTTGCCGATCTGCGCCTTGCCGCGCAGGCCGCAGGCCAGGCCGACCAGCACGTTGTTGCGCTCGTAGGCCTGGATCCAGGCGCTGGTCTTCATATCGCCCTTGCGGTACACCGGGCCGGCCTGCATGCAGCTGTGCATCTCGTCGCCGGTGCGGTCGAGAAAACCCGTGTTGATGAAAGCCACGCGGCTGCTGGCGGCGTCGATGCAGGCCTGGAGGTTGACGGTGGTGCGGCGCTCCTCGTCCATGATGCCCAGCTTGACGGTGCTGTCGGCCAGCCCGAGCAGTTTTTCCACGCGGCTGAACAGTTCGGCGGCAAAGGCCACTTCCGCCGGACCGTGCATCTTGGGTTTGACGATGTACACGCTTCCCTTGCGCGAGTTGCGCAGGCCGCCCTGGCCCAGGCCCCGCAGGTCGTGCATGGCGATGGCGGTGGTGACGGCCGCGTCCATGATGCCCTCGGGAATTTCCTTCAGGCTGCCGTCGGCGGCCTGATACAGGATGGCCGAGTTGGTCATCAGGTGGCCGACGTTGCGCACGAACATCAGCGAACGCCCGTGCAGCGTGACCCGGCCCTGGCCGCTCGCGGCGGTGTAGACGCGGTCGGGGTTGAGGCCGCGCGTCATCGGCTGGCCGCCCTTGTCGAAGGTTTCGGTCAGCGTGCCGCGCAGGATGCCCAGCCAGTTGCGGTAGCCCAGCAGCTTGTCCTCGGCGTCGACGGCGGCCACCGAGTCTTCCAGGTCGAGGATGGTGGAGACGGCGGCTTCCACCACCAGATCGGCCACGCCGGCGGGGTCGGTGCTGCCGACGGGCGACTTGGGATTGATGCGAATGTCCAGATGCAGGCTGTGGTGCTGGAGCAGCACCGACGAGGGCGCCTGGGTGTCGCCCTGGTAGCCGATGAACTGCGCGCGGTCGGCCAGTTGGCTGCTCTTGCCGCCCTTGAGCTTGACCACCAGTTCGCCGTCCTTGACCAGGTAGCCGGTGGAGTCGATGTGCGAGCCTTTTTTCAGCGGCGCGGTGCGGTCCAGCACGTAGCGCGCCCACTCGATCACCTTGGCGCCGCGCCGGGGGTTGTACTTGCCGCCCTTTTCCAGGCCAGGGGTTTCGGCGATCACGTCGGTGCCGTATAGCGCGTCGTAGAGCGAGCCCCAGCGCGCGTTGGCCGCGTTCAGCGCGTAACGGGCGTTAAGAATCGGCACCACCAGTTGCGGGCCGGCCTGCACGGCCAGTTCGTCGTCCACGTTGGCGGTGGTGATCCGCACCTGGGCCGGCTGCGGCATTAGGTAGCCGATGCGCTCCAGGAACGTCCGGTAGGCGCGCATGTCGGTGATCGGGCCGGGGTTGGCGCAGTGCCAGGTGTCGAGTTCCTTTTGCAGCCGGTCGCGCTCGGCCAGCAGGGCGATATTCCTGGGCGCCAGATCGGTCACGAGGGCCGAAAAGCCGCGCCAGAAGTCGCCGGACGCGATGCCCAGATCGGGCAGCACCTCGGTGTTGACGAAGTCGTACAGCGGCGTGGCGACGCGCAGGGCATGGATGGCGGTGCGGGGGGTGGTCATGGAGCAGTCCTCGAAGAGCAGATCGGCACTTTATTCGATTTGTTTTGGGTGATAAAGAGCGCCCAGATAGAAGAACTTGTGACTATTTTGCAAAGATAACCTCGCGCCGGGCACGCGCTCGCCTTCACCCCTGCCCGGCGGCTTTTCTCAACAGGACCTGCCCGCGCGCGGCACGCACGTTGAACCGGGTTTCGGCAGCATGGATTTGGGGTCAGACCACAATTTTCATGACACCTTGTCAGCCCGACAGCCCGCCCATTTCTGCCAGTCTGGCAGGTTTCTGCCGTTTCGCCGGTCTGGAATTGACTCAAGTCATTGATTCTTAAGGAGCGCAAACATGGCAAGCATGTTGCTTAGGAACATGACGAGCATCAAACCAAGAAGCGTCATGATGGATCGACAGTTTTTCGTTTCCTGCCTGCTGCTGGCCGCCGCCAGCGGCGTGGCGGCACAGGGTTCCGGCTTTGTGGCCGGACTGCACCCGGACCGGCGGCCCGACGGGGCGCCGCAGGCGACCCAAGCCACGCTGGCGCCGGAACAGCTGGAGCAGGCACTGCACGGCATCGACCGCCCGGCGCCGGGCAATGTGGAATCGATCGCCGCCACCGGCAGGTGGTGGGTACCGCTGCGCCGACCGGGCATGAACCCGCCTTACGACCTGCGCGGCTGGCACAGCTCTGAAGTGGGCGCTGCCGGCGCCGTGTCATCGCCGCGCTGATGGCTGCGTTGATGCCTCAGCACCCTTTGTTTTCAGGTTGCGCCGCTGCTTGCACGGCAGGCGTGGCTTTCCCGAATCGTTGGGCTGCGCTGCCTTGGCAGGCGTCCGCGATGCTGCCGACAGGCAGAGAGAGTGGGGCTTGGCGCCCCAAATGTTGTTCTGTTCTTTATTAAGTACTTAAGGAGAAAGTCATGAAAGTTGTTCGTAAAGTTCTGGGCCTGTCGGTGATGGCTGCCGCGCTCGGCGTCGCTCTGCCGGCGCTGGCACAGCAGCAAGGCATGAGCGGCATGTCCGGCCAACAGGGTATGTCCGGGATGTCGGGCCAGCAAGGCATGAGCGGTATGTCCGGCCAGCAGGGCATGAGCGGCATGTCGGGTCAGCAGGGCATGTCTGGCATGTCGGGCGAGAAGGCTCACAAGGCCAAGAAGCATCACCGGAAGGCCAAGGCCGCCAAGCAGGAAGGCATGTCCGGCATGTCCGGCCAGGAAGGCATGAGCGGCATGTCCGGTCAACAAGGCATGTCCGGCATGTCGGGTCAGCAGGGCATGTCTGGCATGTCCGGCGGCGCCAAGTAAAAAAAGCCCAGCGGGAACCCGCCCGGCTAACTGCCGGGTGGTTCCCGCGCAGGCGCCGCCTCGCGGCGGCGCTATCATTTCAAAATCAACCGGCCCCGGGAGCCTACCCCCCATGTTCAGGTTGTTGTATGTCGTGTCGGCGGGTCTGATCGCCGCCGTGGCCGCAAGCGGCTGCACGGATTCCACTTCACCGCCGGCGCCCACCGCGTCCGCCGCGCTTCCCGCCGCCAGCGCCGCCGTCGCCGCGCCGCGCACCGTCAGCTACCAGGCGGCCAAGTACGATCCCATCCATTTCAAGCCGGCGATCGAGCAAGCCACCGATCAGCAATGTCTGGCCTGCCACGCCGAGGTGCTCAAGCCCACGGTGCGCAAGACCTCGCTGGCGGGCGTTGAAGCGGCCAGCGCCAAGGCCTGGTACCAGCAGATTTCCACCTACCAGGGCGAGCAGGAGACGTTCCACCGCCGGCATCTGGAAACCGCCTATGCCAAACAGGTGATGAACCTGCACTGCACCACCTGCCACCAGGGCAACGACCCGCGCGACCGCGCGAGCGGCAGTTCGGCCACCACGCAGCCCGACCTGACGCTACGCAAGACGGTGTCGGCGCAAGCCGTCTGCCTGAAGTGCCACGGCCAGATGAACTGGCCGGTCATGATCGGCCTGCCCGGCCCGTGGCCGACGCAGTCGAAAGCGCTCTACCAGAACAACTGCCTGGCCTGTCATACCGCCTTCCGCACGACGCGCCACCAAGTCAATTATCTCAACGCCAAGGCCATCGAGGAGCTGGCCGCCAAACCCGACGGCGGCGACGTGTGCTACGGCTGCCACGGCGGGCGGGCTTGGTACCGCGCCAGCTACCCCTACCCCCGCCACGCCTGGCCGGACATGCCTGCCGAGGTGCCCGCTTGGGCCAAGAACCGCCCGACCGAATCGGAGCCGCGCTTCGCCCTCGCCGCTGCCGGTCAAGGAGAGAAAAAATGAAGAACCTTTGGCCTGAAAAATCGTCCGGCGGATCGGCGGTGCGCTTTCCCAGCGTGAGCGACAGCCTGGAGCGCGCCGGCGGCTACCAGCGGCGCGATTTTCTGAAGATCATCAGTGCCGGCGCCGCGACGCTGGCGGGCGTGGGCAGCGCGCTCAAGCCCGATGAGGCCCGCGCCTTCGCCTACGAGCCGTACTTCACCGACGACCAGCTCACCACCGTGGTGACCTCGTGCGCGCACAACTGCGGTTCGCGCCACATGCTGGTGGCGCACAAGAAGGGCGACGTGATCGTGCGGCTGTCCACCGACAACGGTTCCTACCAGCTCGGTGGCAGCTACGGCAAGGACACCGAGGTCGAGCCGCAGTTGCGCGGCTGCCTGCGCGGGCGCAGCTACCGCGCCCGCCTGTACTCGCCCGAGCGCCTGCTGTACCCGATGAAGCGGGTCGGCGCGCGCGGCGAACACAAGTTCAAGCGTATCAGCTGGGATCAGGCGCTCGATGAAATCGCCGCCAAGATGGTTCAGTTGAAAAAGGACTACGGCCCCACCGCCCTGCTGGACCAGGCCTACGCCGGCGCCAGCTACGGCGTGCTGCACAAGAGCGACCAGATCGAGGGGCTGCTGGCGCGTTTTCTGGGCATGTTCGGCTGCCGCACCAATTCGTGGTCGGTGCCGTCGTACCAGGGCACCACGTTCTCCAGCCGCATGACCTTCGGCACCATCCAGGACGGCAACGAGGACGACACCTTCGCCCACAGCAAGCTGATCATCATGTGGGGCTGGAACCCGGCCTACACCTTCCACGGCGGCAACACCTTCTATTACATGCGCCTGGCCAAGCAGCGCGGCTGCAAGTTCGTGCTGGTGGACCCGCAGTACACCGACTCCGCCGCCGTGTACGACGCCTGGTGGATTCCCATCAAGCCCAACACCGACGCCGCCATGATGGCCGCGATGGCGCACCACATCTTCACCAACAACCTGCACGACCAGAAGTTCATCGACAAGTTCGTGCTGGGCATGGACGCCGGCACCCTGCCCAAGGAATACGCGGGCAAGGAAAACTTCAAGGACTACATCCTCGGCAAGTACGACAACACGCCCAAGACGCCCGAATGGGCCGAAAAAATCTGCGGCGTCAAGGCCGACGACATCCGCAAGCTGGCCGAGCTGTACGCCAAGACCAAGCCGGCGGCGCTGAAGGCGTCCTGGGCGCCGGGCCGCGCCAGCTATGGCGAGCAGTACAACCGCATGGCCGCCGCCTTGCAGGCCATGACCGGCAACATCGGCATCCTGGGCGGTTGCGCCGAAGGCGTAGGCAAGGGCTTTCACAGCGAGAGCGTGGCCTACCCCTACGACGAAAACGCCAACTTGTGGTGGGCCTCGATCAAGTCCGACCGCTGGGCGCACTGCGTGCTCAACTACCCCGACGTCAAACGCGAGGAAGTGGGCCTGTGGCCGCGCAGCGACAACCTCGACGGCCATATCCCCAACATCAAGGGCATCTTCTGGCAGGGCAGCGACTGGTTCAACCAGCTGACCAACATCAACCAGGAAATCAAGGCCATCGAAAAGCTCGAACTGGTGGTGTGCATGGATTCCACCATCACCCCCTCCGGCATCTGGGCCGACTACCTGCTGCCCATTGCCACCCACTTCGAGCGCCACGACGTCGCCCTGCCCTGGTACAAGGGCCACTACTACATCCACCGACCCAAGGTGATTGAGCCGCTGGGCGAGAGCAAGTCCGACTTCCAGGTCTTCACCGAACTGTGCTACCGGCTAGAAGGGCTCGATCCCAACCTGAAAGACCTGGGCAAGCGCTACAACCCGCGCGCCGACCGCGGCTACTTCCAGAACCCGGACGCGGTGGACGAGGCCTACCTGAACGCCTGGTGGGAAGGCGTGCAGCACCACCAGGGCGTCACCATGTCGTGGGAAGACTTCAAGAAGCACGGCGTGTTCAAGTTCATTCTCAAAGAGCCGCACATCGCCTTCCGCGACCAGATCTCCAAGGGCAAGCCGTTCGAAACCTCCTCGGGCAAGATCGAAATCTTCTCCACCTACCTGGCCGGCATCACCGACTGGACCAAGACCCAGTTCGGTTACGAGATTCCGTACATCCCCAAGTGGATTGAGCCGTTCGAGTCGCTCAACCACCCGATTGCGCAGAAGTACCCGTTCCACCTGATCAGCCCGCACCCGCGCTGGCGCACCCACTCGATCTTCAACAACATCCCGTGGCTGCGCGAGACCTATACGCAGGAAGTCACCATCAACGCCAGCGATGCCAAGAAACTCGGCATCCAGACCGGTGACGTGGTGGAGATCTCCAACGACCGCGGCAAGACCGTGGTGCCCGCCTACGTCACCGAGCGGCTGATGCCCGGCGTGCTGGTGCTGTTCGAAGGCGCGTGGATGGACCCGGACAAGAACGGCGTGGACCGCGCCGGCAACCCCGATTTCCTGACCCTGGACCACCCCAGTCCGGCGGGCGCGTTTGCCTACAACAACGCCATGGTGCAGATCGCGAAAACCGATCTGGAGCACCGGCCCGGCTGGGACGAACTGGCGGTATCCCGCTCGGCGGTGTTCCGCCGCGACATGTAGGAGGGCGCGGACATGCCCGACAAAATCACCATCAACAAACTCGGCGTGGACGCCAAGGCGCGCGTGAAATACGCGCAGGAGCGCCGCGACGCCGCCACCTACGCGCCGGTCAAGCCGGCGCAGCAATGGGGCTTCATCCACAACAACGTCGACTGCATCGGCTGCCGCGCCTGCGAGATCGCCTGCAAGGACAAGAACGGCCTGCCGCCGGGGCCGCGCTTCAGGCGCGTGATGTACATCGAAGGCGGCTCGTTCCCGGAGGTGTTCGCCTACAAGGTGAACATGTCCTGCAACCACTGCGCCGAGCCGGCCTGCCTGCCCACCTGCCCCACCGGCGCAATCTGGAAGCGCGCCGACAACGGCGTGGTGGATATCGACTCCACCCTGTGCATCGGCTGCCGCCGCTGCGAGGCCGCCTGCCCGTTCGCCGCGCCGCAGTACGACCCGAACGAAAACGTCGTCAAGAAATGCAATCTGTGCATCGACGAGCTGGAAGCCGGCCGCAAGCCTTACTGCGTTTCGGCCTGCATGATGCGGGTGCTCGACATCGGCCCCATCGACCAGCTGCGCGCCGGCACCTGGGACACCAAGGCCATGGTCAAGGGCAAGGACGTGCCCGTGCGGCAGGTGCAGCACATGGCCGACCCGATGCTGACCAACCCTTCCATCGTCTTCATCGCGCATCCCAAGGGCCGCGTCGATACCCCGCCCGAGGCCGGGTGCATTCCGGTCGAAGGCGGCATCAACGGGCCGCCCTGTGAATTGAAGGTGCGCGACGGCGTGCCGCCGCCTGCCGCCGGCAAGGGATCGTCATGACCGGTGATCCGGCGCGGCCCGAAAGCGGTGAGCGCGGCGACGATGCGTGGCCGCGCCTGGCCGCCGAGGACTTGCGCGCGCTGGCCTGGCTGCACGCCAGCGAACGTTCCCCGCGGGTGCTGGCCGAGCTGCACGCCAACGGTTTTCCCGCCACGCTGACGCTGGTGGACAAGGACGATTTCTGGCTGCGCTGCATGGACCGCGCCCTGGCCGCGTTGGCCGGCGCGCCGCACGAGGGCGAAGGCGAGGCGCTGCCGGCCTCCAGCGAGAACGACTTGGCCGCCGACTTCGCCGCCATCTACCTCACCCATGCGCTGCGCGCCTCGCCCTGCGAATCGGTCTGGCGCGACGAAGACCACCTGATGCTGCAAGCGCCGACCTTTGCCGTGCGCGCCTTCTACCGCCGCCACGGCGTGCAGGTGGCCAACTGGCGCCAGCGCCCCGACGACCACCTGGCCACCGAACTGGAATTCGTGGCCCTGCTGCTGGAGCGCGGCGAGCTCAAAGAGGCGGCGCGCTTTCTCAAGGCGCACCTGCTGGTCTGGCTGCCGTCGTTCGCCAACCGCGTCGGCCAGCGCGCCGCCACGCCGTTCTACGCCGCATTGGCGTGTCTGACCCTGGCCGCCTGCGAGCAGTGCCTGGCCCGGCTGCCGGAGGTGGCCGTGCTGCCGCCGGTGGTGGCCGCCGACGCGGCACCGGGCAGCGCCGAGGGCTGCGCTGCCGGTCCGTGCGGTTGAAAGCGCCTTCAACCCTTGGAAACCCGTTCAGCCTGACCCTTCGGAAAGCCCAGGGTCGGCCTGAACGGTTCTGGTCTGGAATGCGCATTGGCATCACCCGTCGATAATGGCCGGGACCATGCACATCGCCACCTGGAACGTCAACTCCCTCACCGCTCGCCTGCCGCACGTGCTGGACTGGCTGGTGGCCCATCCGGTGGAGGTGCTGGCGCTGCAGGAGCTCAAGTGCACGGAGGACAAATTCCCGTTCGAGGCGCTGCGCGAGGCCGGGTACGAGGCGGCGGTGTTCGGCCAGAAGACCTACAACGGCGTCGCCCTGCTGTCGCGCGCGCCGGTCGATGACGTGGCGCGCAACATCGCCGGCTTCAGCGACGACAACGCGCGCGTCATTGCCGGCACGGTGCCGGGGCCGGGCGGGCCGCTGCGCATCGTCAACGGCTACTTCGTCAACGGCCAGGCGCCCGGCACGGAGAAGTTCGAATACAAGATGAGCTGGCTGCGCGCCCTGCGCGACTGGCTGCGCAAGGAACTGGCGGCGCACTCGCGCCTGGTGCTGCTGGGCGACTTCAACATCGCGCCGGAAGACCGCGACAGCTTCGATCCGGTCGGCCTGGCCGAAACCATTCACCACACCAGCGCCGAGCGCCACCATTTCAAGGCGCTGCTCGGGCTGGGCCTGACGGACGCTTTCCGGCTGTTCGAGCAGCCCGCGCAGAGCTTTTCGTGGTGGGACTACCGGATGCTGGGCTACCAAAAGAACCGTGGCCTGCGCATCGACCACATCCTGGTGAGCGCGCCGCTGGTGCCGCAGGTGACGGCGTGCGACATCGACCGCACCCCGCGCAAGTGGCCCCGGCCCAGCGACCACACGCCGGTGACGCTGCACTTGCAGTGACGGCTATTTGACCCTCGCCAACTCCCGTTTGATGCCGTCGATGTCGCTCTGATTGCGCGCGATGGCGTCCTTCATCTCGGCCACGCGGTCGAGGTACTTCTGGTAGTTGCGCGCCTCGCCGCCGATCTTGTCGGGCTCGCCATTCTTGTACTCGGCCTGCAACTCGGCCTGGCGCGCTTCGGCGCGGCGCAGTTCCTGCTCCATGATGGCCTTGGCGTCGGCGTCGCGGGCGCGCTGCTCGGGGGTGCCGACGCGGGCCGCGGCAGCGGGCCCGCTGGCCGCCGGCTGAGCGCGCGAAGCCGGCGTGGTGCCGCGCACCACGGTGATGTTGCCGCCTTCCACCAGCTTGCAGCCGGTGCGGCCCTTGATCTGGTTGGTGTATTCGTTGCCGCAGCGGTAGACGCGGTGGTCCTGCGCCAGTGCGGGCGCCAGCACGCCGGCGGCCAGCGTCAAGCACGAAGTCAGCAGCACAAGGGGTTTCATGTCGATCTCTCACGCCGGCAACGCCGCCGGGCGCAAAGAAAGATTATGGATCAGTCCCGTCGGGCCCAAGCGCCTGGCGCGGCGGCCCCGCCGCCAGCAAAAAGGGCGGCCCTAGCCGCCCTTCGGTGCACCCGCGTGGCGGGTTTACAGCGAATAGTACATGTCGTACTCGACCGGGTTGACCTGCACGCGGACGCGGTTGACCTCGGTCATCTTCAGCTCGATGAAGGCGTCCAACATGGAGTCGGTGAACACGCCGCCCTTGGTGAGGAAGGCGCGGTCCTTGTCCAGCTCCTGCAGCGCCTGATCCAGGCTGTGGCACACGGTGGGCACCAGCTTGTCTTCCTCGGGCGGCAGGTGGTACAGGTCCTTGGTGGCGGCTTCGCCGGGGTGGATCTTGTTCTCCACGCCGTCCAGGCCGGCCATCAGCAGCGCGGCAAAGCACAGGTAGGGGTTGGCCATGGGGTCGGGAAAGCGCGCCTCGATGCGGCGCGCCTTGTCGCTCATCACGTGCGGAATGCGGATCGAGGCCGAGCGGTTGCGGCTGGAGTACGCCAGCTTGACCGGCGCCTCGAAGTGCGGCACCAGGCGCTTGTAGCTGTTGGTGGTGGGGTTGGTGATGGCGTTCAGCGCGCGCGCGTGCTTGATGATGCCGCCGATGTAGTACAGCGCGAAGTCCGACAGGCCGGCGTAGCCCTTGCCCGCGAACAGGTTCTTGCCGCCCTTCCAGACCGACTGGTGCACGTGCATGCCCGAGCCGTTGTCGCCGTGGTAGGGCTTGGGCATGAAGGTGGCGGTCTTGCCGTAGCTGTCGGCCACGTTCCAGATCACGTACTTCATGCGCTGGGTCCAGTCGGCGCGCTCGACCAGGGTCGAAAACTTGGTGCCGATTTCCATCTGGCCGGCGCCGGCCACCTCGTGGTGGAACACCTCCACCGGAATGCCCAGCGATTCGAGGATCAGCACCATCTCGGCGCGCATGTCGTGCGTGCTGTCCACCGGCGGCACGGGGAAGTAGCCACCCTTGGTGACGGGGCGGTGGCCGCGGTTGCCGCCCTCGAGCTTCTCGCCGCTGTTCCAGGGCGCTTCGTACTCGTCGATTTTGTAAAAGCTGTGGCCCGGCTCGGTGCTCCAGCGCACGTTGTCGAACACGAAGAACTCCGGCTCGGGGCCGAAGTAGGCCACGTCGCCGATGCCGCTGGCCTTCAGGTACGCCTCGGCGCGCCGGGCGATTGAGCGCGGGTCGCGGTCATAGGCCTTGCCGTCGTCCGGCTCCATCACGTCGCAGGTCAGCACCAGGGTCGGTTCTTCGTAGAACGGGTCGACGTGCGCGGTGGCCGGATCGGGCATCAGCAGCATGTCGGAGGCTTCGATGCCCTTCCAGCCGGCGATGGACGAACCGTCGAAGGCGTGACCATCGTTGAACTTGTCCTCGTCGAAGTGGGACACCGGCACGGTGACGTGCTGCTCCTTGCCGCAGGTATCGGTGAATCGGAAGTCGACGAACTTGCATTCGTTTTCCTTCACCATCTTCATCACGTCGGCGACGGACTGGGTCATTTCGGTTTTCTCCTGTTGGGGCGGTTGCAAAGATGGGGTGCGTCAGGGGGCGCATGCTTCGTACCAATGACATGCCCGCCCAAAAACATCTGAATGGCAGGGCCGCATCAGCGGCCCAACCTGATATTTTCGCACCGTCAGGGCGCGCCGACAGGCGGCGCGGCAATGGTCAAGTGCGATTACGCACTATTTCGGGGCCGTAGCGCAGGCCGAACGGCTGCAGCCAGGCGCGCAGGTCGGCATAGGCCGGGGCCACCAGCTCGGGCGCACCCTTGACGCCCAGGTCGATGTGGCTGCCGTATTCGGGGTGGTCCACGCTGGGCAGGCTGAACACCTTGACGCCCGGGTGCGCCGCCTCGACGCGCTGCATCACCGGTGTCAGCGTGGCCTCCATGGCCTTGAAGATGATGACCGAGCGTTCCTGCCAAGCGGCGCCGGAGCGCAGCCCCGGGTAGTAGTGGTCCAGCACCCACTCGATCATCGGCCAGGCCATGACCGGAAAACCCGGCACGAAATGCACCCGCCCGTACGAAAAACCGGGAATCTGGTTGTACGGGTTGGGAATGATCTGCGCCCCCACGGGGAACACGCCCATGTTCAGGCGCTGCCGGTTGTCGGGCCGCTCGGGCTCGAACGGCACGCCCTGCGCGGCGGCGTTGTCGCGCATGCGCTGCTCAATCAGCGCCCGAGCCTCGGGGTGCAGCGCCAGCGGCACGCCCAGCGCGCGGGCGGCGCACTGGCGGGTGTGGTCGTCCGGCGTGGCGCCGATGCCGCCGGTGGAAAACACCACCTCGCCGCAGGCAACGGCCCGCTTCAGCACGGCGGTGATGCGTTCCGGCTCGTCGCCCACGATCTCGGCCCAGCCCAGGCTCAGGCCGCGCGCGGCCAGCAGCTCGATCACCTTGGGCAGGTGCTTGTCGGCGCGCCGGCCCGAGAGAATTTCGTCGCCGATCACGATCAGCCCGAAGCCGGGCGCGGCGGTGGCGGTGTCTTGGGTCACGGCAGGGGCCCTTTCGGGGCCTCGGCGGGCAGCAGCGCGGCGGGCGCCGGCTCGGCTTCGCGCATCGATTGCAGGGATTGTAGGCAGTAATGCGCGAACCACAGCGAGGAAAACGCGAACACCATGGTGTAGATCCAAATCGCCAGCGGCACCAGCGCCACGAACAGCGCGGCGAACACCGCGCCGGAAGCCCACACCACGCTGGGCGCCGCGCCGAGGTAGCCGCCGACGATGCCAATCACCAGCAGCGGCCAACGGTGCTGGCGCAAGATGGCCTTGCGCTCGGCGGCGCTGGCGTAGTCGGCCAGGGCGTCGAAGCTCATCACGCGGTAGGTCAGCCAGCCCCAGATCAGCGGCGGCAGCACCAGCACGAAGGGCGGAATCAGCCACAGCGGCAGCGTCAGCAGCAGCGCCAGAATGGCGGCCAGCAGCGCGCCAGTCGACCAGGCGATGGCGCCCAGCCGCGACGCGCCGTGGCGCTTTTGCAGCCCCGGAAAGCGGCGCTCGGCCACCAGCCGGGTCAGCGCCGGCGTCATCAGCATCGACACCAGCAGCAGCAAGATCAGCACCAGCAGCGGCGTGACCAGCGCGGCCAGCAGCAGCAGCGCCAGCAGGGCCGTCAGGCCGCCAGGCCAATTGAGCGCCAACTGGCCGTCGAGCCAGCCGACCACGGGCCAGGATTGCAGCGTGGCGTGCACGGCGGCGACGGCGCTGTCCCAGAACAGCCAGCCCAGCCCCAGCGCGGCCAGGGTCATCACCAGCAGCGGCAGCAGCGACAGGCCGATCACGCGCGGCAGCAGCGCGTGACCCAGGGCGCGCACGAAGGAGTCGACCACCCGGTTCATCATGCGACAAGCATAGCGCGGCGGGCTGGGAGGCGTTGGGGTCGGGTCAGGGCATCAAGGGGCGACAGGCGCCGCGCCGGCGCGTTGCTTCATCACCATCTGGATGCCGTTGGTGATCTGCGCCAGCATCTCGGGGTTGTCCTGGCCGTTGATGGTCAGCTTGCCATCGGCGTACTGCCAGTCGCTGGTGATGGCGTCGCCCTGGACATGCAGGAGTTGCCTGGCTTGCGGGATGTTGGCCAGACTGGCGTCGAATTGCGCGCTCGCCTGCTGGCGCACGGCGGCCGGATCGGCGCCGGTGAACAGGCTGGTGGCGCGCGCGGTGAGGTCCACGATCATCGGCTTGGACAGCGCCACGTTGAGCGACGCGGTTTTGATGTTTTTGGCCATCAGCTCGAGCATCTCTTCCTGCGACGTCAGTTTTGCAAACTCGGCGCGGGACATGGGCCGGATCGTGGCCAGCGCCAGCGTGAGCTTGCTCTCGCCCTGATCGGTTTTCCACGCCAGCGCCTCGTGGACATTTTGGGCATCGCCCTTGACCGTCCATTGCCCGCTGCCGAAAGACTGGTTGTTGATCGTCAACGGCAGGAATTGCGCGCTGCCATCGACCTTGTAGTCGGTTTCCGAGTGCCAGTCCACGTCGAACTGCATCTGCACGCCGCCGAACGCCAACTGGAAGCTCTTGCCGAGCGCAAAGTCGATGACGGGCACGCCGCCCGCGCCGATGCAGTGGCCGCCGTAGGAGCAGCTCAGGTCCATGACCAGCGGCGGCTTGCCGTGCAAGGCGCTCGCCATGAGCTTGAACGCGCCCGAGGGCGCCAGTTCGGTGTGCGCCTCGAGCTGTTTCAGCGCCAGGCCGCCGTGCGGGAACGGGCCGTGCCAGATCGTGACGTCGATTTCCGGTGCCTGATCGGGCGGCAGCTGATCGGCGGTCAGCACGTAATGTGCGTGGGTCGAAAACAGACCGCGTTCGTAGCTGACGGTTTTGATCTGGGGCTTTGTCTCCGCGTCCTTGGCCCAACTTTCGTTGGCAAACGCGATCCGGTCGTTGATTGCGGCCTCGACGCGCGTGCCGGTGTACCAGGTCGCGCCCAGCCAGGCGGCGACCAGCACGACGACGACGAGAGGTAGCCAGATGATTTTTTTCATGATCGGACAGTCCCAGCCTGAAAAAGTAAATGAACGCTAATGATACCCGCGCTGGAATTGGGGTCGGAATCCGATTTGGCGGACACCCCTGCCTGCCACGGGCCACCGCCAGAGGCGGTGGCTCTTGGGACACGCCCCCTCGGCTGAGAAGGGCGTTGAACCTCAGACGCGCTCGAAAATCCCCGCCGCGCCTTGCCCCATGCCCACGCACATGGTGACCATGCCGTAACGCTTGTTGTGACGGCGCAGCGCGTGCACCACGGTGGCCGAGCGGATCGCCCCGGTGGCGCCCAGCGGGTGGCCCAGGGCGATGGCGCCGCCCATCGGGTTGACCTTGGCGGGGTCCAGATGCAGCGTGTTCATCACCGCCAGCGACTGCGCGGCAAAGGCTTCGTTCAGTTCGATCCAGTCGATATCGTCCTGCTTCAGCCCGGCGCTGCGCAGTGCGGCGGGAATGGCTTCGATCGGGCCGATGCCCATGATCTGCGGCGGCACGCCCCGCGCGGCGAAGCTGACGAAGCGCGCCAGCGGCTTGAGGCCAAAGCGCTTGACCGCCGCCTCGCTGGCGAGGATCAGCGCGCCCGCGCCGTCGCTGGTCTGGCTGCTGTTGCCCGCCGTCACCGTGCCGCGCGCGGCGAACACGGTGCGCAGCTTGGCCAACCCTTCCAGACTGGTGTCGGGGCGTGGGCCCTCGTCGATGTCCACGCGGCGCTCGGTCTGCTTGACCTGCGCCGTTTTCAGATCGATGGCGCGCTCGGTCACGGTCATCGGCGTGATCTCGTCGCTGAACTCGCCCGCCGCAATCGCCGCCACGGCGCGCTGGTTCGATTGCAGCGCGAAGGCGTCCTGCTGCTCGCGCGTTACGTTCCACTGCCGCGCCACTTTCTCGGCGGTCAGGCCCATGCCGTAGGCAATGCCGTAGTCATCGACATTGCCGGTGTTGGCAAAGATCGCGGGCGACAGGCTGGGCGCGTTGCCCATCATGGGCACCATGCTCATGCTTTCGACGCCGGCGGCGATCATCACCTCGGCCTCGCCGACGCGGATGCGGTCGGCGGCCATCTGCACCGCCGACAGACCGGAAGCGCAGAAGCGGTTGACAGTGACGCCGCCCACGCTGTGGGGCAACCCGGCCAGCACGGCGGCCACGCGGGCCACGTTCAAACCCTGCTGAGCTTCGGGGATGGCGCAGCCGCAGATCACGTCCTCGATGGCCGCCGGGTCCAGCCCCGGCGCCTGCGCCAGCGCGGCGCGCAGCGTGGCGGCCAGCAGGTCGTCGGGCCGCATGTTTTTGAAATAGCCCCGGTGCGATTTGCCGATGGGCGCGCGCGTGGCGGCGACGATGTAGGCGTCTTGAATCTGTTTGCTCATGCGGTTGCTCCCGATCAGTTACGTACCGGCTTGCCGGTGGACAGCATGCCCATCATGCGTTCCTGCGTTTTGGGGTGCGACAGCAGCGTGGTGAAGGCGCGGCGTTCCAGCGTCATCAGGACTTCCTCGCTCACCAGCGTGCCGGGGTCCACATCGCCGCCGGTCACCACGGTGGCGATGTGGCGCGCGATGTCGAAGTCATGCTGGCTGATGAAGCCGCCGTCGCGCATGTTGACCAGCTGGCCGGTGATGGTCGCCAGCCCGTCGCGCCCGGCGACCGGAAACAAGCGCTTCATCGGCGGCCGGTAGCCGGCGGCATGCATGGCTTTGGCCTGTTGGAGAGCGACGTACAGCAGCTCGTCGCGGTGCGGCACGATCACGTCGCTCCACAGCAGGTAGCCGAGCTGGCGCGAGTGCAGCGCGCTCATGCCCACCTTGGCCATGGCCGCCGCCGTGAAGCCCTCGGTCAAAAACGGCAGCAAATCCTGGCCGGTGCTGGCCTGCGCGCATTCGGCGGCGCGGCGGGCGATGCTGGTCAGCCCGCCCGCGCCAGGGATCAGGCCGACGCCTACTTCCACCAGGCCGATATAGCTTTCCATCGCGGCCACGCGGCGCGCGCTGTACAGCCCCAGCTCGCAGCCGCCGCCCAGCGCCATGCCGCGCATGGCGGCGACGACGGGCACTTGCGCATAGCGCATCCGCAACATGCCGTCCTGCAATTCTTTTTGCAGCGAATCGACAAAATCAGGGCCGCCCGCAGCCAGCCCCTTGAGCATGGTTTCCAGATCGGCGCCGACGGAAAACGGGTCTTCGCCCGGCCAGATCACCAGGCCCTGATAACCGTCTTCGGCGATCTCCAGCGCCTGCATCAGCCCTTCGCCGGCGGGCGGGCTGATGATGTGCATCTTGGTTTTCAGGGTGGCGATGACGACCTCGTCATCCAGCGTCCAGATGCGGATGGCGTCGGTCTCGGCCAGCGTCTGGCCCGCCGTCTGATGGCGCGGGCCGGCTTCGCCCAGCAGCAGTTCGGGAAACGCCTGGCGCTGGTACACCGGCAAGGCGCGGCGCGGCTGAAAGCGCCCCGCCGCGGGGTTCCACGAACCCTCGGCGGTGTGCACGCCGCCGGCCTCGGCCACCGGCCCCTTGAACACCCAGTCGGGCAACGGCTGACGGCTCAGGGCGCGGCCAGCGTCGATGTCTTCCTGCACCATCTTCGCCACTTCCAGCCAACCGGCTTCCTGCCACAGCTCGAACGGACCTTGCTTCATGCCAAAGCCCCAGCGCAGCGCCAAATCCACGTCGCGCGCGGTTTCGGCAATGGCTTGCAGATGCACGGCGGCGTAGTGAAAGCCGTTGCGCAAAATGGCCCACAGGAACCGGCCCTGCGGCCCCTCGGCATTGCGCAGCAGCTTCAGACGTTCGGGCGCGGGCCGCTTGAGCATGCGGCCATACACCTCGTCGGCCTTCTCGCCGCTGGGCACGTAGTCGCCGCTTTCCAGCTCGAAACGCAGGATGTCGCGGCCCGCTTTCTTGTAAAAACCCGCGCCGGTTTTCTGGCCCAGGTTTTTCATCTCCACCAGTTTCGCCAGCGCCTTGGGCGTGGCAAAGCTGCCGTAGAACGAATCGGTTTCAAGGCTCAGGTTGTCTTGCAGAGTCTTGATGACGTGGCCCACGGTGTCCAGCCCCACCACGTCGATCGTGCGGAAGGTGCCGCTGCTGGCGCGCCCCAGGCGCTTGCCGGTGAGGTCGTCCACCACGTCGTAGCTCAGGCCGTAGCGCTCGGCTTCCTTGAGGGTGGTCAGCATGCCGGCAATGCCGATGCGGTTGGCGACGAAGTTGGGCGTGTCCTTGGCGCGCACCACGCCCTTGCCGAGCGCGGTGGTGACGAAGGCCTCGATCTGGTCCAGCGCCTGGGGCTCGGTGGCGGGCGTGGCGATCAGTTCCACCAGCACCATGTAGCGCGGCGGGTTGAAGAAGTGGATGCCGCAAAAGCGCGGGCGCAGCGCCTCCGGCAGGGCTTCGCCCAGGCGGGTGATGGACAGGCCGGAGGTGTTGCTGGCAATCAGCGCCTGCTTGCCGACGAAGGGCGCGATCTTGTGGTACAGATCGCTCTTCCAGTCCATGCGCTCGGCGATGGCCTCGATGATGAGGTCGCAGCCCTTGAGTTTTTTCAGGTCGTCGTCGTAGCTGGCCGGCTCGATCAGCGCCGCGTCGTTGACGTCGGCCAGCGGCGCGGGCTTGAGCTTCTTCAGGTTGTCGATGGCCTTGAGCGCGATGCCGTTCTTGGGCCCTTCCTTGGCCGGCAGATCGAACAGGATCACCGGCACCTTGCAGTTGACCAGGTGCGCCGCGATCTGCGCCCCCATCACGCCGGCGCCGAGCACCGCGACTTTCTTCACGTTGAATCGGGACATGTATTCGTTCCTATGAATGTCTGGCGGCACGCCCGACGCGCGCCCGCCAGGGAGGGGCTTAGGCAGTCCCTGTTTCAGGCGTGTCCAACCCGCCCAGATCCCATGGCCGCGGAGCAGGCCGCGCCAGGGCGCCCGCGGCCGAGGTTCCCCCGGCTAGTGGGCGCGCGCCCTTCAGGGGGGAGGCGCAACATCGCAGCGAGTGGGGCCTGGGGGTGGTGTCATTTCAGCCGCTCCCAGTACTGGGAGCGCCCCAGCGCGGGCAAGCCCATGTAGCCGTGCACTTCCAGCCTGCGCCCTTCGTCGATGGGCGTCAGTTCCAGCGAATAGGTGTTGCCTTTCACGGGGTCGATGATGTAGCCGCCTTTCCACACGTCCATGTTGGAGGCTTTTTTGGCGCCGCGGATGATTTCCAGCCCGACCATGGGCTTGCCCTTGCGGTCGCCGGGGCAGTTGGCGCACAGCTCGTTGGGGTCGGCGCCGGGGCGCAGCAACTTCTCGATGTGGCCGGTCAGCACGCCGTCGCTCTCGGTGATAACCACCTCCGACTTGGGCTGGCCGGTTTCGTCGTCGATGGTGCGCCAGGTGCCGACCGGCGTCATCTGGGCCTGGGCCGCCGCGGCCAGGGCGAGCAGGCCGGCGGCCAGCAGGGTGGAACGAATGCTTTTCATGACAGTGCCTCCTGGGTATCCAGCAGATTGGCGACGCCCGACCGGGCGGTGCGCATCAGGCTGGTGGTTTCTGGGAACAGGCGCGCGAAGTAAAAGCGCGCGGTTTGCAGCTTGGCGGTGTAGAACGGATCGGCGCTGCCCTGGGCGATTTTTTGCAGCGCCACGCTGGCCATGCGGGCAAAGAAATAACCGAACACCAGGTGGCCGGCCACGCGCAGGTAGTCCACGCTGGCACCGCCGACTTCGTCGGGGTTGGCGAAGGCCTTGAAGCCGATCTCGGTGGTGAATTTGGTCATCTGGTCGGCCAGGGCGGCCAGCGGGCTGATGAACTCGCTCATCTTCTCGTTGACGCCCTCCTCGCGCACCAGCGCCTCGACCAGCTTGCCGAACTTGCGCAGCGTGGCGCCCTGGTTGCCCAGCACCTTACGGCCCAGCAGGTCGAGCGACTGCACGGCGTTGGTGCCCTCGTAGATCATGTTGATGCGCGCGTCGCGCACGAACTGCTCCATGCCGTTGTCGCGGATGTAGCCGTGGCCGCCGAGCACCTGCATGCAGGCGTTGGCGGCGATGAAGCCGTTGTCGGTGGTGAAGGCCTTGACGATCGGCGTCAGCAGGGCGGCGATCTCGTCGCTTTCCTTGCGCACTTTCTCGTCGGCGTGGTAGAACGCCTTGTCGAGCATCATGGCGCAGTAGATCGCCATGGCGCGCCCGCCCTCGGCGTAGGCCTTGGCGGTGAGCAGCATCCGGCGCACGTCGGGGTGCACGATGATCGGGTCGGCCGGCAGGTTCTTGGCCTTGGTGCCGGACAGGCTGCGCATCTGCACGCGTTCCTTGGCGTAGACCAGCGCGTTCTGGAACGCCACCTCGGTCAGGCCGAGCGACTGGTTGCCCACGCCCAGGCGGGCGGCGTTCATCATCACGAACATGGCCGGCAGGCCCTTGTTGGGCTGGCCCACCAGAGTGCCGACGGCGCCGTCCAGGCTGATCTGGGCGGTGGCGTTGCCGTGGATGCCCATCTTGTCCTCCAGGCCGGTGCAGAAGATGGGGTTGCGCGCGCCCAGGCTGCCGTCGGCGTTGACCAGGTACTTGGGCACCAGGAACAGGCTGATGCCCTTGCTGCCGGCGGGCGCGTCGGGCAGGCGGGCCAGCACCAGGTGGAGGATGTTGGGGGCCATGTCGTGCTCGCCGGCGCTGATGAAGATCTTGCTGCCGGTGATCTTGTAGGTGCCGTCGGCCTGTGGCTCGGCCTTGGTGCGCAGCAGGCCCAGGTCGGTGCCGCAGTGCGGTTCGGTCAGGCACATGGTGCCGGTCCACTCGCCGCTGGTCAGCTTGGGCAGGTAGGCCTTCTTCTGCGCGTCGGTGCCGTGCACGTGCAGGGCCTCGTAGGCGGCGTGCGACAGGCCGGGGTACATGGCCCAGGCCTGGTTGGCGCTGTTGAGCATTTCGTTGAAGCACTGGTTGGCCACGAACGGCATGCCCTGGCCGCCGTAGGCTGGGTCGCACGACAGCGCGGCCCAGCCGCCTTCGACGTACTTTTCGTAAGCCTCCTTGAAGCCTTTGGGCGTGCGCACTTCGCGCGTGACCGGATTGAGCGTGCAGCCCTCAATGTCGCCGCTCAGGTTGAGCGGCTGGGTGACTTCGGCGGTGAACCGTCCGCCCTCTTCCAGCACGGCGTTCAGCGTGTCGGCGTCCAGATCGGCGTAGCGGGCCAGGGACTTGAGTTCATCGACGACGTTCAGCACCTCGTGCATCACGAACTGCATGTCGCGCAAGGGCGGGGTGTAACTGGGCATGGCGGGAAAGCTCCTCGGGGTCGGAAAAACAAAAAGGTAAGTGAACGGGCTCTTAGGCGCCGTACCGCGCCAGAAGATTGTCGAAGCCGCGCCGCGCGCGCTCCGGCGCGCCGGGCCGCTGTAGAAAGCGCGCCTCGTAGTGCAGCGCCAGAATCAGGCCGTGGATTTCGAAGCCGATCTGTTGATCGTCGGCCTCGGTGTGCAGGTGGCCCTCCTGCCGCGCCTGGGCAATGGCGCGGATCACGGCGGCCATCCAGACCTCGACTGCGGCGGCCAGCGCGTCGCGCACCGGGCCGGGCCAGTCGTCGAATTCGACCGCGCCGCTGATGAACAGGCAGCCGGCGTCCAGCTCGGCGTTGGTCAGGCGCGTCCAGTTGTCGAACAGCGCGCGCAAACGCGGCAGGCCGCGCGGCCGTTGCATGGCGGGCGCGAACACCTGCCGCTCGAAGCGGGCGTAGTGCTCGCGCACGACCGAAATCTGAAGTTCGTCGCGCGAGCCGAAATGCGCGAACACGCCGGACTTGCTCATGTGCATGGCCTCGGCCAGCCCGCCGATGGACAGCCCATGCAGCCCGACCTGCGAGGCCAGCCGCAGCGCCTCATCGACGATGGCGGCCCGGGTCTGCCGCCCCTTGGGTAGCGCGCGCGCCGCCGGACCGGCGACGGACGCCGGGGCGCAAGGGGTGGGATCGGGGGGCGTGTGCAGCACGGTCTACAAAAAAGAACGGCCGTGCTATTTTGCGGGAAAACGGTGCCCCTGCCAAGCGGACGGACCGGCTTGCCCGTCGGGGTTTACCCGAATCCCGAGGGAGCCTGCGTCGTCTCTTGCCGCTGTGGCAGGACAAAAAAATAGAGCCTGTCAGTGTCTTTTCGCGCGATGGCGAAAAGACACTGCACAGGCTCTCGGCGCGCGCAGCGGGATCCCCCGCCGCGTGCCATGCCTATCAGAGCATGCGGGCCAGGCAGGCGTCCAGCTGCTCGGTGGGAGCGCGGCGGAAACCGGCGCGAGCGAAGCGCTGCAGGCGCCCCGTCACGAACGCGGTCAGCACCGAGGCGGTCACTTGAGAGCCCGCCTCCGACGACATGGCGTTGCCGCCATCGGTCTGCGCGCCGTCGCGCAGGCTCTGGCGCAGCGCGCCCTCGATCTTGTCGAACAGCTGGTTCATGCGCTGTTGCAGGCGCTGGGGTTCGAACACCAGCGCGTCGCCCACCATCATGCGCGTCATGCCGGGGTTCTTTTCACCGAACTGCAACACGGCGGTCACGATGCGCGCCGCACGCCCGGCGCCGGCCGGCTCGTGCTCGATGATCTGGTCGACCAGACCGAGCACGCCGCTTTCGATGAAGTCGATCAACGCTTCGAAGATCTGCGCCTTGCCGGCGAAGTGGCGGTACAGCGCGGCCTCGCTCACGGACAGCCGGGCGGCCAGCGCCGCCGTGGTGACGCGCTCGGCGTCGGGGCCCTCGAGCATTTGCGCCAGGGCTTGCAGGATCTGCACGCGCCGCTCGCCCGGCTTGGGGCGTTTGCGCGGAGCGGGGGCAGGGACAACTTCGTCTTGAAGGGGGGAGGGGCGTAAAGTGTCTGTAAACATGATGAAGGGGGTTGGATACTTTTATTGACGGATTGTTACTTTTTATAACATATACCGAAGCGATCACACGCATTAACCCCTGCTTTTTGTCCGTTTATTAGGCATTCCACTGAGGCAGATCAATGCGAGCGGATCATGGTGCCGAAAGCCTGGTCGGTCAGCACCTCCAGCAGCATGGCGTGCGGCACCCGGCCGTCGATGATGTGCACCGCGTTGACGCCGCTCTTGGCGGCGTCGAGCGCGCCGCTAATTTTGGGAATCATGCCGCCGGAAATGGTTCCGTCCTGCACCAGCTCGTCGATGCGGCGCGGGGTCAGTTCGGACAGCAGTTGGCCGTCCTTGTCGAGCACGCCGGGGATGTTGGTCAGCATCAACAGCTTCTCGGCTTGCAGCGCGGTGGCCAGCCTGGCGGCCACCACGTCGGCGTTGATGTTGTAGCTCTCGCCCTGCTCGCCGAAGCCGATCGGACTGACCACCGGAATGAACTGATCGCCCTGTAGCGCCATGACCACGGCGGGGTCGACGCGGTCGATGTCGCCCACCTGGCCGACGTCGTGCTCAATGCTCGGGTCCTTCTGGTCCAGCATCCGGAGCTTGCGCGCGCGGATCAGGCCGCCATCGCGCCCGGTCAGGCCCACCGCCTTGCCGCCGGCCTGGTTGATGAGGCCGACGATGTCCTGCTGCACCTCGCCGGCCAGCACCCACTCGACCACTTCCATGGTCTCGGCGTCGGTCACGCGCATGCCCTGCACGAAGCGGCCCTGCTTGCCCAGGCGCTTGAGCGCGGACTCGATCTGCGGCCCGCCACCGTGCACCACCACCGGGTTGATGCCCACCAGCTTGAGCAGCACCACGTCCTCGGCGAACGCAGCCTGCAACGCCGGATCGGTCATGGCGTTGCCACCGTATTTGATGACCATGGTCTTGCCATGGAATTTGCGGATGTAGGGCAGCGCCTGCGCCAGAATCCGCGCCTTGTCGCGCGGGCTGGAAACGGACGAATCGGTGCTCATGCTTGCATCAACCTCATGGGAAAAGTGAAGAAAACAAGAAGACGTCAGTTAGTATCAACTGATGACACTGGGATGTATCACATCTTCGACACACAAACCGGAAGGCCGTGATACAAATCACGTTCCTTCCATGGAAAAGAGCAACAGCCGCGGCGCGTTGCGCCCGAGGGCGGTGCGTGTCACCGCAAACGCCGGAACATGCGGGGGACCTTGAAACGCACCAGGGTCAGATAGGCCGCCACGTAGCAGATGATGAACAGCAGGCAAAACGCCATCAGCACGCCCGTGTAGCGCCAGAACAACACCGCCGGCACCACCGTCAACGCGACAAAGCTCCACAGGTAGGGCGCGGTGCGGTTGTTGCGCGCCAGCATGTTCTTGGCTTCGTCCTCGTGCAGCACGCTGCGCACCAGGCGCCGGTAGATCAGCTGGTGCAGGTGTAGCGCGTCGGCCATGCCGGGCGACACGCCCCGCCACAGTTTGCGGTAGATGGAAAACACGGTCTCCCACACCGGGTAGATGAGCAGCAGCAACGGAAACCACGGCGACACCACCGGATGGCGCTGCACCAGCAGCAGGCTGATGGTGGCGATCACCAGCCCCCACAGATAGGCCCCGGCGTCGCCGGCGAAGATCAGCCCGCGCGGGTAGTTCCACACCATGAACCCGGCGGTGGCGGCGGCCAGCGCCACCGCCAGGGCCGCCAACTCGCGGTCGCCCACCTGCATCGACACGTGCGCCAGCGCCAGGCACACCACCAGCGCCACCATGCCCGCCAGGCCGTTGTAGCCGTCGATGATGTTGAAGGCGTGCGGCAAGCCGGTCACCGCCAGCACCGCCAGCGCCACCCCCAGCCAGGGCACGGTGCGCCACTGCGCGTCCAGATCGCCGAAGCCCAGATGCGTGACCGACACGCCGAGCAGCAACCAGGCCAGCAAGCCGGACACCAGGGTCAGCAGCAAGCGCCAGCGCACGGTCATGCGCTGCGTCATGTCCTCCAGCACGCCGCCGACGACGGCCGGCAGCAGCACCAGCAGCCACAGGGGCAGGCTGAGCCGGACGCGGTCGATGTTGCCCGCCAGATGCCCCCACTGCAGCAGCGGCAATGCCGCCAGTGCCAGCGCCCAGCCGGTCAGCAGGCCGAGGCTGCCCATGCGCGGGATGTCGCCGAAGTGAAAGCGTTGCGGCGCATCCGCCGCGAAAACGCCACAACGGCGATGGAACACCCGGCGCACCACCAGGGTAGCGACCAGGGACAGCACGAATGCAAGCAACGCCAGCGAGATCATGTAAAAAAACTGTAACCGACCAGACGGCGTGCCACGACAACCAAGAACATGCGCTCTGTTTTCCCGACGCTGCGAGAGGGCTGCACCCATGTGCCGCCGCAGCGCCGAAAAGGTGCTGCATGGTAGCATTTAAGTCTCGTTTTTTTGCTTGAATGGCGCGCATCCCGGGATGCGCTGCACCAGTCACCGCGCGTGGGCCTTTCACGGACCCAGGCGGTCGGCGGCGCCTGCTGGCCGCCCGATTCGTGCAGCTGCGTCCCCAGCCAAGTGGCGCCTTACCAACTGTCACGCCCGGTTTCATGTCGC
>Ga0123354_10001602_pt1 | contig 27954 bp, 20 predicted proteins | sample TergutLab28metaG_2_FD_97872 | JGI IMG/M metagenome (GOLD analysis project Ga0123354, IMG submission 97872) | Labiotermes labralis P4 segment gut microbial communities from Petit-Saut dam, French Guiana - Lab288 P4 | ecosystem: Host-associated > Arthropoda: Insects > Digestive system > Gut ... | reverse complement strand
TTTTTTCCTCTCCCATACAAGAGAAACATGATCTACAACATGCTCTTCATCGGCATCGAAAATAACGAAATTCAATATTGCCACCAAATAAACCGCTTTCAACTGAAAGTTCCAAATACCTTTCGGGGCTTGTTTCAAGATTGGTAACGACGCATAAAATATGCTCCTGTCTCGAAAATACGCCTGTTTCGCTTTTTGCATCTCTACGATAAAAAACTCCCCTTTTTTGGTCTCGCAAAAAATGTCAAATACCGCTTTTCTGTCCGTTTCAATATTTCCCCACTGTTCGGTAACAAGATGTCGGATGTTTGTAATTCGATCCTCTACCTTGATCACTTGATTGAGAAAATCTATCAATAAGTCCTTGTTGGACTCGGTGCCGAAAACCTTATGGAATCCGAAATCCGTTAACAGATTCAGATACCTGGCTTTCAACTCTGCATAACACTTCTTCATAGTTCTATTTTGGTTTTTATTTTTAGTCATTCGGCAAAAGTATATGTTTTTTTTGAATTAAACAATACAAAATCCGAAGTGGTAAAGAATTTTTAGACAATAGATAAAAAAGTAGCATATTTTTTTGCTAATATCATTGGAAATGATTAACTTAGCAATGTTCTAACAAAACTATAAAAATATGCTGCAATACAAAGGTAAAACAAAAATTAAAGAATCCGGAACGGAATTGATATCGGTAGCCTGATGTGAAACATCAGGTGACGAAATGAATGAACCACACCCAAGTGGCGAAGCCTCGAAATAACATTCATGTTGTCAAATTTTTATCCACGTCGGACTACCCATACCGAATCCGTTCCGGATTCTTTAATAATTTATCTTGAGCAATCGGAGATAGAAATACCGCCGGTAAAAGAAAACGAGAAAGAAAACCCGGTAAAGAAAAACAGGTTTCAGAAGGAATCAGAGTAGATATCTATGATGTTGGATCATTCTTTAGCCGATACGGCAAGGAAAAACAATCAATCCCCTTTCTTGGCACTCAGTTTATTCGCTCAACGATAAATACTGTGGCTGCGTAGTTACGAATTGACAATGATAGCATAAAATATGTTAAATATTTCATATTTTGAAAATAAATTTTTAGAAATAGTTGTTTATATTAAAATCAATAATTTAATTTGCATAAATTATTGACAATATTGCTGAAATAAGTTATATATAATTATAGAAAGAGAGTAGTTATTATTATGAAAAAAAGTTTATTATTCTCGTTTACACTTGTTGCGTTTTTTTTATCAACAATCAGACTTACGGCAGAAGTTCAGCTTCCGAGTCGGGAGGAAAGAGTTTATTCCTTGTCTCTCCTTTGGAAAGAAATGCTTTACAATTTCGCTTTCCCGGAAACATTCCGGCAGGTGAATATCGATAGCTTGTATATGGCTTATATACCGAAAATGGAGCAGGCAAAAAGCAAGTATAAATATTACCGTATTTTGTGTGCATTTATGGCGCATTTCAATGATGCACATACTCGCATTATCGCAGATGATCCACAACCGGTTGATGCTCCACCGTTGACCGCAACTAATTTCGGGGAAAAGATAATAGTTACCGGTATTGCCAAAAGTTTTGCAGATAAAATTCCGTTGGGGAGCGAAATACTCAAAATAGACCATATTCCCGTTATAACCTATCTCAGAGATTCGGTATTTCCCTACATCGGCGCGTCCACACCTCAATGGAAGTTCGACAAATCCGTAACAGAAATGTTCTATGGTGAACCGCAATCCGGTGTAATGATAACGATAAAAACCCCGGCAGGGAAAGAGCAAGATGTTAAAATGATTCGTAATTACAATTCTTCCGGTGCAAAAGAAGCAATGCTTGAAGCAAATCATGTATTACCCATCAACATAAAAATTATCGATAATAACATCGGATACATTCAATTAACTTCTTTTTTAAAGCAATACCTCGATACAATTAATTCAACATTTGCTGATTGGTTACCCGAACTAAGAAAATGTAAAGGCTTAATCATTGATATTCGTGGAAACAGAGGCGGAACAAGTGAAGCATATAATACTATTCTGTTTCATTTAATGCCCGACTCAATTCTTCCAAGCAAGGGACAATCTTATTGCAGAGTGCATAATGCACTCTTAAAAAATATGGGTAGAAATAATCCTCAATACGAAGCATTTTACACCGGAACATTCATGGGAAAAATAACAGAGGGTGAGACAAAAGAAGGAAATGATACTGTTGTATTGAAGCAACCTTTGATAATCATTTCGGGACAGATGGTTGCTTCAGCTTCAGAGTTTTTTTTGCAAGTTATGAAAGAATACAAACGAGCAACGATAGTAGGAGAACCAAGCATTGGAGCCATGAGCGAACCAAGCTTGTTCCCGGTACCCGGCAATTTGGAAGCAATGATAAGCATAAAAAAATATGTTACAGCTGATGGACTACAACCAAATGATACCGGTATTTTGCCCGATATAGAAGTGAAAAGAGATTATAATGCCTATTTGCAAGGGAAAGACAATGTATTGGAAAGAGCTGTTGAAGAATTACGAAAAAAAATGGATGATTGCCGAACTGAATAAAAAGGTTTCATTGAACCATATAGTGCTGAGTTGATGGAAGCGTATGAGGTTTTTCAAGGAAATTTCTGATAATAGACATGTGTTACTGATTATGTTCAATATTCATTTTCAGATTACATAATGGAAGATGCTATAAAGAAAAATTTAATAAATTAATATAGTTATTGTTATGAAAAAAAGTTTATTATTCTTATTTGTATTAAGCACTATTTTTTTATCGATAAACAAGCTGAGTGCTGAAGATCTGCTTCCGAGTCGTGAGGAAAGAATTTATTCCTTGTCTCTCCTTTGGAAAGAAATGCTTTATAATTTCGCTTTCCCGGAAACATTCCGGCAGGTGAATATCGATAGCTTGTATATGGCTTATATACCGAAAATGGAGCAGGTAAAAAGCAAGTATGAATATTACCGTATTTTGTGCTCATTTATGGCATGTTTCAATGATGCGCATACACGCATTTCCGCACAACCCCGACCGGACGATGCACCACCGTTGACTGCTACCAATTTCGGGGAAAAGATAATAGTTACCGGTATTGCAAAAAGTTTTGCAGATAAAATTCCGTTGAGGAGCGAAATACTCAAAATAGACCATGTTCCCGTTATAACCTATCTCAGAGATTCGGTATTTCCCTACATTGGCGCGTCCACACCTCAATGGAAGCTCGCAAAGGCTGTAACGGAGATGTTTTATGGCGAACCGCAATCCGGTGTAATGATAACGATAAAAACCCCGGCAGGGAAAGAGAAGGATGTGGAAATGATTCGTAATTACAATTCTTCCGGTGCAAATGAAGCAATGCTTGAAGCTGATCATGTATTGCCCATCGACATAAAAATTATTGATAATAACATCGGATACATTCAATTGACTTCTTTTTTGAATCAATACCTCGATACAATCAATACAGCGTTTAATAATTGGTTACCGGAATTAAGAAAATGTAAGGGCTTAATCATTGATATCAGTAAAAACAGAGGCGGTAATGATAAAGCATGGAATAATATCGCATTCCATTTAATTCCCGATCATCAATTTCAGCTAAGAGGAACATCGTTTTCCAGAATCAACAATGCCATCTACAAAAATTGGGGGAAAAATGATCCACAACTCAATGATTTTTATACCGGTACAGCCATGACAGAAGTAAAATATTCATCTTATACAAATGAATTAAGCGATTCTCTTAAACTAAAACAACCGTTAATTATTATTTCAGGACAGATGACCGGTTCTTCTTCGGAGTCTTTTTTGGAGCTGATGAAAGAATATAAGCGAGCGTTGGTTGTCGGTGAAGCGAGCGCCGGAGCTATGAGTGAACCGACTCTTTTACCGTTGAAGGGCAACTTAATAGCATTAATATGTGTAAAAAAATATATTTCACCCGATGGTTTTCAACTTTGCAAAACCGGAATATTACCCGATATAGAAGTGAAAAGAGATTATAATGCCTATTTGCAAGGGAAAGACAATGTATTGGATAGGGCAATAGAAGAGATGAGGAAAGAAATTAGGAATGAATAAATAAAACAGTAAAATCTATTAGTGAATCAAAATTTCCACTATGCCCATCAATATTGATTGGTGCATCCTCCCTAAATAGTAAAATCTTGATATTTGTAACACAAGAGAAAAATTCAGTTACTGAAGAAATTTTATCAATTATTATAAAATAGAGTATCGTACAGATATTCCGGATCATTATAATCGCAGTCACAGCCGTAACATGGCTTTTCGCTTAGCTGATGCAGAAATCGTTTGTAACTTGATGCCGATAATTTTTTGGGCAAAGGCTTTTCAAACAGCTTGTATTTGTCGTATGTTTCACCTTATAAAGTATTGTTTCTTGCCTTTTACAAAACCGGAATGTGCGAATCGGGCAGCATCATAAACAATCAATTGTGCAATTACAATCACAATAAACATTATCCCCGATAGCACAGATGACTAAAGTCTCACCCGTCCCAAAAGTCCCTGATGTGTCCCAACCTTGAGAATCCTGAAAATCTTGCGGAAATCACGGTTCAGACGGTAAAGTGAAGCGCAGCCTAACCTATTCTGCGGAAGTACCCCTGCTGGAAGTAAAATAATGCAATTTTTTCAGGTTTTATTATTATTGAAAAATGATACTTAGTTCTATTATGCAATGATAACCAAACATATATAAAAATAAAAATTGTGTGTGATTGAAAAAATATTGCAAATAATCTTGTTTATGTCGTGCAAGTTTACTACATTTGCACGACCATACGTAAATCACGTAATAAAACAGTAAATATGCCAACAGTAAAAGCATTTATCCGAACAACATCCAATAGTAAAAAAGATGTGAATGTGCGTTTTCGTTATTTAGACGGACGTGAAGTACAGCTATTCCACAAAAGCGAAATTCTTATTAATCCTGATGTCTTCGACACGAAAAAAGAATGTGTTAAAGCAAGAGTTATTTTTGATTCAGAAAAGAGAAAACAAATAGACATTGGAATTAGTAGCAGGAAAGATTTAATAAAAAAGTTATGTATCGGTATATCAGATAAAACTATTCTTACTTCTGAATGGCTTGAAAACTCTATTGACAAAGAATTGCATCCCGAAAAGTACAATACTGAAATCGAAGATGCGAAAAAACAATCTTTCTTTGATGCTTTTGATGAATTTTTGAAAAAGCGTAAATTGTCAGACGTTAGAGTAAAAAACTACATGGTACTGAAACGAGCTTTACAGCGCTATGAACTATTCGTATCGGAAAAGGAGAACCGGGATTTCAAATTGAAACTGAGCAGCATTACAAGCGAAACGATTGATAATTTTGAAAGTTTCTTGCGTAATGAATATGTTTTATACGACAAATACAAAGAGATTTACGATAAATTTCCGTCAATAATAAATACTACAAGAAAAACATCTAAGCCTCAACCAAGAGGCATGAATACGATTAATGTATTATTCAAAAAACTTCGTGCTTTCTTAAATTGGTGTTTTGATACTGAAAGAACTACAAATCGTCCTTTTAAGAATTACGAGAGTACACCGGATTTATACGGTACACCGATTTACATTAACATTGACGAACGGAATCAAATCTATAATACAGATTTATCATGTCGACCGAACCTTGCCGTACAACGTGATATTTTTGTTTTTCAATGTCTTGTTGGCTGTCGTGTATCCGACCTTTATAAATTCAAAAAACAAAACGTTATCAATGGAGCAATTGAATACATTCCACGAAAAACAAAGGACGGACATCCAATAACTATTCGAGTGCCTCTCAATTCGATAGCAAAAGAAATACTTGCCAAATATGCAGATTTTGATGGAGAAACACTGTTACCGTACATATCGGAGCAAAAATACAATGATGCAATAAAAGAAGTATTTAAAATATCGGAAATAACACGTATTGTAACCATACTTAATCCGACAACGAGAGAAGAAGAAAAGCGACCTATAAATGAAATTGCATCTTCTCATCTTGCCCGTCGATGTTTTGTTGGAAATCTGTACAAGCAAGTGAAAGACCCTAATTTAGTTGGTGCGCTTTCGGGACATAAAGAAGGCAGTAAAGCATTTGCTCGCTATCGTGAAATTGACGAGGGTATGAAACATGAACTCGTGAAGATGTTGGAATGATGAAAAAGGCTTGGAAAAATATGTATAAATAATTGATATATGCGATAATATGAATTACGATAGAATAATTATTGAAGGATATAATGAAAAAATAAATCAAAAAACATCTTATACGTCTTACTTCAAAAGACAAGCACGAATCGCTCAGAGAGATAATTTTGTTGAGTTTGCCGACTTTTTCAATGCTTGTAAGTTAGCAATTGGGAAATATAAACAGCAAATTGAAAATCAATACAATGAAGCATTACATGTTAACGACATCGAGCTAAGACATTATTCTTTATTGATAAAAAGCGGATTCATATTAGACCGAAATGGAATAGCAATTCAAAGTCTCATAGATAATATCGAGAAAGGAAAAAAGTATTTTGAGGAAATAGGATACAGAAATATCTGGTGCGATATAAAAGAAAACGGAGAAAATCCAAATAAATTGTACTTTTCAGATATAGAACAATTAGAGCAATCAATAATACAGGCTGAACAGGAACTGACCAACGACAATTTAGTTTCGGTTAAGCTTACTCCCGAAACACCACCTCCGACCTCCAAAGCACATATCGACACCACGCCTCAACAATCGAAAATAAAACCCGATGAGGATAAAACAGATAAAACCCGGCGACAAGTTAATGAGGAGGGATTAAGACCTTATTTTGCATCCACATTCAAAGGTATGGGGAATGGAAATATAAATCATTTTACGACGCTGGTTGAAGAACTAAAAACCGACCGGACAGCCAAAGAATTTGCTCAAATTGCGTACATGATTTATCAAAGCAAACAGATGAACGATAGAAGACCAAGTACATTTGCAGGTTGGTATAAAATATTTTGTGAAAATATTGAGATTAAGCAAAGTAGAGGATACAAACCAAACAGCTTAAAAAATCCAAGTGAGGCAATAAAGAAATTGTTTAATTATCTGTAAAAGAGAATTATCATTTATTTTATTTCCTGATAATCCCCTGTTACAATTTCCTTAATATATTATAAGTCGCTAATATGCAGCGACTTTTTTGTTTTCTAAAAATTCCCTTTTCATTATTTTGCGCAATAACACAGAACTTTGCAGTGTCTTAAAACGAAAATCAAAGCAACAGATTTTCGGACTTATTCAAAGTGTGTTGCAGCAGAGGAGTAAGAGACGCAAAAAAACACAAAAATGAATTTATACGACTTACTACAAGACAATTCGGCTTTAAATGTAACTGTCAATGCCGGGCAGCTTATCGAGGCGATTGATTACGCAATCAGTAAAGCTAAAGCGGAATTTGAAGCAAAACGAGAGCCTGAACAATACATTGCCCGCAAGCAAGCGGCTCAAATGTTAGGCGTGGATTTATCAAGTCTTTGGAGATGGAATAAGCAGGGATATCTGGTTCATATTGAAGTCGGGGGCAAACGCTGTTACAAGTTATCGGATATTAACAGAATATTAGAGAAAGGGCAAGCGTTATGAAAAATGAGAAAGGCGCAGTCACTGCGCCCAAAGAAATTCAGCGCAAAGATATAAATAAATTCTTGAAATTCAAAAAATTACCGGTATCAAAGTCATCGAATGTGAGTTTTTGGATTGAGCTATTGAAAGACGGTGTCATATCGCTTGATGACTTGAGCAACAGGCAGTTAAACGAACTTATTGATTTTTCGTTTTTTGAAGATTACGTACACATCGAAAGGACTGATATGCTACTGCCTTATGTGATTTTTAGAGGCGACCGTTATCATAAAAAATCGGATGCCGTAATATGTTATAATTTTTACGGTTATGATGAATGATAGCGTAATATCTCCCCTCATGATTATGCGAGAAATCGAACGATTGACGGCACAGCCGGAAATTAGAACTAATTCGGATGTACTGAAAACTTTACTCAATGATGTGAAACCTATTGATTTTCAAGAAATAATTTATCCGGAAGTAACGGAATTATGGAAGCGCTTGAATGAAGAAACGGACGATAACGAAAAAGGGAAAATTGCAGAGAAAATAAAGCAATTTCGAGTAACCGACCGTCAGAAATATGTAGTTATCGTTGAAGAGTTGTTGCGGCTTGCAACAGCAAGGCAATGGGGTATTTGTAAGAATGGCGCTTTTGTTTATCTTTTTAACGGTTCGTTTTGGAGTGAGCTTGATAAAGAGGTGCTGCAAAAATTTCTCGGCGACAGTGCCGAACGTATGAATATGCCAAGATATGACGCACGGCAATATATTGTAAGGGAAAATCTATTCAAACAATTTCTTGCAACCGGATTTCAGGCAATGCCAGAGAACAATAAGAATATACTCATCAATTTGAAAAACGGAACATTTGAGATTGATAAAAACGGGAAAGGGGTATTGCGTCAGGTAAATAAAGCGGATTTTCTGAAATATCAATTACCATTTGAGTATAATCCCGACGTTAAATGTCCGATGTTTCAAAAATTTCTTGACATTTCTTTGCCCGATAAATCTGCACAAGATGTTTTGGCTGAATACATCGGATATGTATTTGCTCCTAATCTGAAACTTGAAAAGGCATTAATTCTTTATGGAAGCGGTGCGAACGGTAAAAGCGTTTTCTTTGATACTGTCTCTGCACTATTAGGGATACAGAACGTAAGCAGCTACTCAATTGATACACTTTGCGAGCAAAACGGCTATTATCGAGCAATGATTGCGAACAAACTCATCAATTATTCGAGTGAAATGGGAAAACGGTTTGAAATAGATAAATTCAAACAGTTATGCAGCGGCGAACCGGTAGAAGCCAGACTACCATACGGAGAACCTTTTTTGATAAGAAATTACGCCAGACTGATTTTCAACAGCAACCAGTTGCCAAAAGACATAGAACAGACAACTGCTTATTTTCGTCGCTTTCTGATTATTCCTTTTTCTGTAACTATCCCACCCGAACAGCAGGATATTGAATTATCAAAAAAGATTATCGACAAAGAATTGTCCGGCGTATTCAACTGGGTTTTAAATGGACTTGACCGGATAGTCAGACAAAAAGGATTTTCAAGGTGCGATGCCGCCGCAAGGGAATTGGAACAATACCGGCGTGAAAGTGACGGCGTGGAAATGTTTATTGAAGATAACGATTATCAAAAGTCAGTTAATGAGAGCAAACCGTTAAAGGAGTTTTATTCTGAATATCGGAACTATTGTAATGATGTAGGGAATAAAGCCTGTTCACTTAAAACCTTTTCTACAAGATTAAGAGATAAAGGCTTTGAAATTAGTAGAATAACAGCAGGAATGATTATTTACATCACACTCCGAAACAATAATAAACCGTTTTAGCGTGAAAAAAAGTTTTGTTTTTACCCTACATATCCTACATACCCTACATGGATTTTTATTTTTCTATGTAGGATATGTAGTAAATGTAGGAAGAAAAAAACATTTTTTTTCGTGAAAAAATTAAATAAGAAATGGAAGATTATAAAAACAGTTTAGCGAAAAAAGGCAAAACGATTTGTCCGAAGTGTGGACGGAAAACCTTTGTATTGTATCTTAACAATTCAACCGGTGAGCCGATTCATTCGACTGCCGGAAAGTGTGACCGTGCCGATAACTGCGGACATCATTGCACACCTGCGCAATACTACAGGGACAATAATATTCTTTTTGATGATAAAAGGGGTTTTACGCCAATTTCGAAAACGCAACCGAAGCCTCAGCCTTCTTATATTGATGAGGCTGTATTCAAACGTTCTTTGCGGGGATACGATAATAACACGCTTGTTGCATGGCTATTCGGTATTGTCGGTGTTAAGGCTGCCAGCAAGGCAATCAAACAGTACCACATAGGAACTTCGAAAAATGGAGGCTGCGTCTTTTGGCAAATTGACATGTCGGGAAAAGTCAGGGACGGCAAAATCATCCGATACGATTTAGGCGGACACCGTCGAAAAGACGCATACCCCCCCGTTCAATGGACGCATTCGGTTTTGAAAATAGAAAACTTCAATCTGAAACAATGCTTTTTCGGTGAGCATCTTTTGCGTGACACCACGAAAATGATAGCCATTGTCGAAGGCGAAAAAACAGCCTTGTTATCAAGTATTTACCTTCCTGACTACGTTTGGCTTGCAACAGGCGGTGCAGATTTACTTAACCCGGAAAACGATAGTGACAAGTTCAGATGCTTATCCGGACGGGATGTTACATTGTTCCCCGACGCCTCAAAGGATGGTTCGGCATTTGCCAAATGGAGCAAGAAAGTCGAACTATTAAGGAAATTTTGCCAAAGCGTTTCCGTTTCTTCTTTGATAGAAACCCATGCAACCGACGAAGAACGTTCAAAAGGCTATGACTTAGCCGACTATCTTATACGGTTTCCTTTGTCGGATTTTGTCGAACAAGCGCAGCCGGAAGAAACACCTACGCTAACAGCCTCTCAATCTATGGAAGAAACGCCAAAGACAGTGACAGTGCAACAAGTTGAAGCATTGCTGGAAGAAAAACCGACAGCGGTCAAAGAGCAATCGCCAATCACGTCTGATACTATTCCATACTATGCAATAGCCCGCAGGCGAGGTGATTGGAGTGGGGAAATAGAAGGTTTGGAGAAATGGTTTTCAACAGCCGTGCTACCCGAATCATTCAGGCTATCATCATACGAATTGATAACCGACTGCCGATTATTTGTTGGCAGCCGTTTGTTAACGGTGAAGCAGTATAATGGGAATCCGATTTTTCGACCATACTTAGACGAATTGTTAAAATTTAAAAATAAATTATCGGCATGAATTTAGATTTTATAGACGCAGCAAAGAAAAAGCGGACTAAACCGCACTATCAAAAACCCGATAGCGTGAAAGAACTTGAGAGGCTATTTCACGAACAAAAGAAAGCGAAGCATCCGGACGTTCCGTACTTGCCAAAAACCGCTTTTCGTGACGACAGCGCCAGCGGACTCACGCAATCCATTATCGCCTGGCTAAAGCTAAACGGTCATTTCGCAGCCCGTGTAAACGTAACCGGAATTTACGACGTACGCTTGGGCAAATACCGCCGTAGCGGGGCAAGGAAGGGCATGGCAGACATAAGCGCAGTTGTCAAAGGTCGCCACGTCTCCATTGAGGTTAAAACAGGCCGTGACCGAATGCGACCCGACCAACTAAAGGTAAAATCAGAAGTCGAAGCAGCCGGCGGGGTTTATATCGTGGTGAGTTCATTCGATGATTTTTTGAGACAAATAAATGTTTTTCTAAAATAGACATAAATAGACAAATAAATGGCAACAAGAGGAAAAAGCGGAGGCAATAAGACAGGCGGACGGACCGCCGGAACTCCCAATAAAATAACATCCGATTTACGAACGTGGATAAGCGAGCTTATAGACGATAACCGGGAGCAAATTGTCGAGGATTTAAAGGATTTAGAACCTCAACAACGAGTGGCGATTTTTGAAAAGCTGCTGCAATACGTAATCCCCAAAAGGCAGCAACAGGAGCAAGCGGAAGCGGAAAAAACTAAATCCGAATTTATTAAGCGGATGTTCAACTGATTCGTCAATCCGGATGTCTGACACAGAAACGCCGTTTACAATTGACGGCGTTTATTGTATCCGTATCAAGCGAAGGAAACAGACGTGAAGATATTTCAGAATCTATCTCAGCGGCTGCCTATCGGCGCTGCAGCGATGAAATGATATTATCAACCGATACCTTTTGCGTATCAAAAAAACGATGTATCTTTGCCGTGAATTAATGCCGAGAGGTATTGTTTTATTTCATTAAGCACATTAAAGGACGAAGGTTTTTTGATGTGCTTTTTATACAAGTCGTGCAAATGTCGTGCAAATAACATAAAGCAAAAATGCTAACTACACAATTTACAAGCTATTAAGATTTTATAAAGTACCCCTGCTGGGAATCGAACCCAAATTTCAGGTTTAGGAAACCCGCGTTCTATCCATTGAACTACAAGGGCGCTTGTTTGAAAACGACGCAAAAGTACGATAATTATTTGGAAATAGCAAGAGCGAAATTTGCTCAACCTACACCGGATCGACATCGTATTGAATGATAACGGATGAAAAGGCAGAGTCTTCCCTTATCCTGATTTGCGATTCTTTGATGAGTTGGTGCAGCAAACGGATGGAAACTCCGGTTTCGATTTTCAGTAAAATGCGTCGAATGTGTAAATTTCGGACAAGACCCACCGGCGGTTTTTCGGGACCAAGTGTGCGATCGCCTAAATTTTCGCGCAGAAATTGTGCAAAAGCGCCGGCAGCAGCATTTACCACATCTTCTTTTCTGTGTTTCAAATAAATATAAATCAGACGGTAGAGTGGGGGATACCGAAACAATTGCCGTTCTTCCATTTGCATTTCATACAGAGCTCTGTAGTTATGCCTAAGCGCCGTTTGAATCACCGGATGATCGGGATGCGACGTTTGCAGGATCACTTCGCCCGCTGTTTGTCGCCTGCCCGCGCGTCCCGCAACTTGCGAAATCAATTGCCAAGCGCGTTCGTAAGCCCTGAAATCGGGAAAATTCATCAGTGAATCGGCGTTGAGAATACCTGCCAAATGTACGTTTTCGAAATCCAAGCCTTTCGAAACCATTTGTGTACCGATTAGAATCTGCGTTTTACCGGAAGCAAAGTCCGACAGAATCGTTTCAAAAGAATTCTTGGTTTTTACGGTATCCGTATCGAGGCGGGCGGCGGAAACATCGGGAAATAGGGTTTTGACTTCTTCTTCAACTTTTTCCGTACCGAATCCTACGGGCTTTAAGTCCGGATTTCCACATTCGGGACAAACGGAATAAACCGGGTAAGTTTGTCCGCAATAGTGGCAACTCAAGCGATTGCTCTGTTTATGATACGATAGACTGACGTCGCAGGATCGGCATTTAGGCGTCCAATCGCATATTCGGCAGGATAGGGCAGGCGAGAAGCCCCTCCGATTTTGAAACAACAACACTTGTTCGCCTTTTTGCAGGGTTTCCCGAATTTTATCGATCAACAGAGGAGAAAAAATCGACTTCATCTTCTTCTTTCTTCTCAATTCTTTCACATCAACAGCGATAATGCTTGGCAGTTCCTTTTCTTCAAATCGCTTATCCAATTGAACATAGCCGTATTTGCCGCTTTGGGCGTTGAAATACGATTCAATGCTTGGGCTGGCGCTTCCCAACAACGTTTTTGCGCCATGCATTTTTGCCAACACAAGAGCGGCGTTCCGGGCATGATAGCGGGGCGTCGGATCTTGTTGTTTATAACTCGGTTCGTGTTCTTCGTCCACAATCACCAATCCCAGATCGTTAAAAGGCAGGAACAACGAAGAACGAGCGCCTAAAATGATACGAAAACCGGAATCGTCGAGCAGTCCGTTCCATATTTCCATCCTTTCCCGATCGTTGATTCGGGAATGATAAACCCCGACCCGGTTGCCGAAATACTTTCGAATACGTCCGGTAATTTGAGTCGTTAATGCGATTTCAGGAAGTAAAAACAGCGTTTGTCGATTCTGCTCCAGCGCTTTCTTCATCAGGTGCATATAAATTTCGGTTTTTCCCGAAGAAGTAACGCCATGCAGAAGGCAAACGTCTTTCTTCTCGAAATTCTCGGTAATAGCATGATAGGCTTGTTGTTGAAGGGGATGAAGCGTATTTAATTCTTGCACATCCGAGCTATAATCGGGCAATCGGCTGATTGTTTTCTCGAAGGTTTCAAGAATTCCTTTTTCAATCAATCCCTTAAGTGCAGCCCCACTTGCCCGGCTTTTAGCAAGCAAGTCTTTTTTGGCAATGACTCCTTCGGTCGTTTGAGTATGTTGAAAAAATGTCAACAGCAATTCTTCCTGCTTGGCTGCCCGCTTTAACATTTCGAAGATCCGGTTGAAATCGGCGGTATCGGCATCTGCTGAAGCGAAGCGAATATAGGTTTCTTTTTTCGCTGAATAAGGAAGCTGTGAAACCACACGCAACCCCGGCGGAAGCGCTGCATGACAGACTTCGCCGAGTTTGCATAAATAATAATCGGCAATCCATTCCCAAAACCTGAATTGCGAAGGTCGAACCACCGGCTGTTCGCTTTCTGCCGAAACAATTGCTTTAATGGTCTTCAACGATTCGGGAGGCTTTTGTCGGATGGAATAAACGATTCCCGAATACGGTTTGTTTTTCCCGAATTCCACCTTTACCTGAACACCCGGCGCTATGCAATCCTCCATTTCCGACGGTACAGAATACGTGTAAGAATCGGCTAATGGTACCGGTAGAATAACCTCGACATACATTAAAAGAAGTAGGTGGCGGTTATCGACCAAATCCGGGTTTTCCCTTTGATTCCTCCGGTAATATTTCCCCAATAATCGGAGAGAGAAGTATTATTACTGTAATCATCGTTCAAAGCGAGTTGGTAATTAGCGCCTATTTGAAGGTGTTTTATCAATTCGATTCCGGCTCCGAAATTTAATCCTACGCCGAACTGTTTACTGTCCCAGTTCGCCTTGATTTGATCGAAAGTGGTTTGACCATCCACTTTAAAACCGATATAAGGACCGGCTGACAAATACACGCCGAACATTTCTCCAAATGAAAGCTTATATTTCAGGTTGACCGGAATGTCTATGCTGCTCACTTTTTCTTCTAATTCATTGATACCTGCTATTTCTTTGAGTTTCAATCCTTGTTGGCTGTACAGGATTGCAGCGTCTATTCCAAATCCCACCAATCCCGAAAATTCAACTATCGGACCGACTTGAAATCCGGTGAAATTTTCGCTTTGAATCGCATCTGTATTTAAAGAAACATTTGCTAAATTAACGCCGGCTTTTGCGCCGATTCTTACGCCTGCTTGGAGGGAAAAGATCGACATCCCAAGGATGGCGATCGTAATCATTGTCATTTTCTGTTTCATGTTCATCCATTTTTAAATATTAAATATTAATCCGGCTTTAACTCTTAACTATACTGCAAATATAGTGTTTTTTTTAATAGACTGAGTAAATATGTGTATCTTTACCGAATAAATTAACGAGGGTCGGCTAATGGTTTATTCCTCTTCCATCATCAATTGAAAAACCGTCATTCCGTCGGGTGAAACCAAATGGTGTAACTTTCCGCCGTGTAGCCGCATAATATATCGGGATACGGAAAGACCGATTCCTGAACCTGAAGTTTTAGTCGTGAAAAACGGGATAAAAATATGCTGTAAAATATCCGATGGAATGAGATTGCCTGTGTTGGCGACATTCAAGTTTACTTTTCCGTCGGATAAGCGCTCGCCGGAAATTATTATTTTTCCCGCGTCGCCTGCATCTATCGCTTCAATTGCATTTTTCAACAAATTAATCAATACTTGGACTATTAAATTTTCATCGGCACAAACGGTAAGCGATTTGGGTAGTTGCGTTTGCAATTCTATATTTTTCTCTGCAAGGGCAGTTTTATGCAGTTTCACAACTTTTTCTACCAATGTGTTAATAATGATGTTCCGCTTAACCGGTTTGGGAACCGACGTGAATTTACGATACGATTCCACAAATGATAAAAGTCCGGAAGCTGTGTCATGTATGGTTTCAAAAGCTTCTAATGAATTTTTTTGCAACGACCGGAAGTCGGCCCCCGATTGGTAGAGAAATTTCATTGTTTCGCTCAATGAGGTGATCGGAGCAATGGAATTCATTATCTCATGCGTCATTACCCGGATAAGACGTATCCACGATTCCATTTCTTTCGATTCCAATTCACTATCGATATTGTTCAAAGTGATGATGCGCATCATCCCTCTTTTGAGTCTGATTTCGGAAACCCGAAGACTGACCGGTAGTTCTTCGCGTTCGTTCACTAAGGATATTTGAATCCGATCACCGGCTTTTAACCGATGAAACAGAGCCGGAAAAGTCTCGTTCACGCTATGCAATTGATTAATATGCGTGAAAACGGGAAGACCCAGCAAGCCCAATGCCGCCTGATTCACCCGCTGAATAATACCCCGGTCGTCCATGATGACTATTCCCGTTGTTACCGATTCGAGTATCAGGCTCAAAAAGTTTTCATTCTCAATCACCTCTTTTCGTGCATTTGCCAAAATTTCTTTGATTCGGTTCATCATCGCGTTCATTTCTTTTTCTCGAACCGAAAGTTTGGTTTCCGAAAAATGAAAAGAATAGTCGCCGTTCTCCAAAGCATTAAATAAGAATATAATATTCTGATTATACCGCTTGTAGCATTTGTCCAAAACCGACAGGCAGAAAAGAAAAAGCGTTATTCCCGGCACAGTAAAGATATACGCTTGATAAACAAATGCAAGCGTTGTCCCGACAGCAACCAGAACCAGTAAAGCCGTATAAATATTGATCTTGTATTTGATGGAATTAAACAAGGGATTGGGGAATTAATTGAGATTATATTTTTTCATTTTGTTGTATAAAGTCGGACGAGTGATGCCTAATTCGGCTGCAACTGCCGAGAGATTATCTTTGTTCCGTTTCAGCGAATGTAGGATAAAGCGTTTTTCCACATCTTCCAGCGTTCCGGGATTGTCAACATCGGTTTGAACGGTCGGATTCAGATAAAAATCACCGGCTTGCAGTACATTCGAGTCCGAAAGAATGATTGCTTTTTCCAAGGTATGTTGCAATTCACGGATATTTCCGGGCCATCGGTATTCTTTCAATTTGTCGATTGCTTCCTCCGAAATGCGAATAGTTTCTTTGTTATATTTCCGCACGTATTTTTTTAGGAAAAAATCTGCCAACAAGGGAATATCTTCTTTTCGATCCCTCAAAGCCGGAATTTCCAAATGAATGGTATTGATGCGATACAATAAATCTTCCCGAAATTCCCCTTTTCGCACCGATTCGGGCAAATTGCGATTCGTTGCGCTGATCAAACGGATATCAATGGGAATCGGTTTGTTGTCGCCAACTTTCACAATGGTTCTCGATTGTAAGGCATTCAAAATTTTTGCCTGTAATGGATAAGACAAATTGCCGATTTCATCTAAAAACAAGGTTCCCCGATTGGCTGCTTCAAATTTACCGGTTCGATCGGTCTTGGCATCCGTAAACGAGCCTTTAACATGCCCAAACAATTCGCTTTCAAACAAAGACTCGGTGATAGCGCCCATATCCACCGTGATTAACACTTCCTTGTTTCTGGAAGAATGTCGATATATTTCGCGGGCAATTACTTCCTTCCCCGTGCCGTTTTCTCCCGTAATCAGAATGTTGGCGTCTGTCAGAGCAACTTTTTCAATCAACCGTTGAAGGTCTTGCATGGATTTGGAAACGCCCGAGCAAATACTGCGTTCTTTGTTGAGTTCATTTTGTAAAACATCTTGCTTTTCTCGCAATTGTTTCACTTCTTTCCGCGATTCCCGCAAAGCAAAAGCCGATTGAAGCGTAGCAACCAACCGGGCATTATCCCAAGGCTTTACGACGAAATCATTGGCTCCCTGTTTCAAAGCTTTTACGGCTAAATCAATGTCGGCGTATGCAGTAAACAAAACTACGGGAAGATCCGCATCTTGTTTTTTTATTTCCGAAAGCCAGTATAAACCTTCGTTTCCCGTATTGATTCCGGCAGAAAAATTCATGTCTAACAATACGATATCCGGATTTATCTCTCGCAAATCCCTAGGAAGATTTTTTGGTGAGGACAAAAGGCTGACGCTCTCGAAATAGTTTTCGAGAAGTATGCGCAATGCCGCCAATACATTCTTATTGTCGTCAACGACTAATATTTTACCTTTCTTTATCATTAGTGAATGATTGTTAATTAAAACAACACAAAGATAAGGATAAAAATAACAGTAGTTAACGTTTTCCTTTGTTTTTTTGTTTTTGTTGTTCTTTCAACAGGCTTTGCTGTTTTCGTTGCGCTTCTTCCAAACGCGCCATCCATCCTCCGGATTTCTTTTTGGACGGGTTCTTTTTATTGGCTTCCAATTTTGCCAATAAAGCTTCTTCATTCAAGAAATAGCGGAAAAGAATGGTTTGAAGAATAGTGATTAAGGTTGAAACGAAATAGTAATAATTCAAACCGGCAGGATAAGAATTAAGGAAAACCAACATGAAAACAGGCATGATATACATCATTGTTTTCATACCCGGCATCTGTTCCTGACCCGTTCCGGTCTGTTCCATGTTGTATTTTGTATAAATTACGTTTACTATCGTCATCAGCAGACAAAAGAGACTGATGTGATTACCGAAATAAGGCGTAACAAACGGAATATAGGTTTCCCATTTTACAACGGCGTCGTAGGTCGATAAGTCGGGAGCCCAGAGGAAACTTTGGTGTCTCAATTCGATTGCCGATGGGAAAAACATGAAAAGCGACAGTAAGAAAGGCATTTGCAAAAGCATGGGCAAACAGCCGCTCATCGGATTTATGCCTACTTGACGGTAGAGTTCCATCGTTTTTTGCTGTCGTGTCATCGCATTTTCCTGTCCGGGATACTTGGAGGTGATCGCTTCTATTTGCGGTTTCATTACCCGCATTTTTGCCGACGACATAAACGATTTGTAAACCAACGGAAATAATCCCATCTTAATTATCAAGGTTAAAAACAAAATAGCCAAACCAACACTGGATATCCACGATGTCAGCCAGTCGAAAATCGGAATGATTATCCATTTATTGATATAGCGGAATAAACTCCAACCCAGCGGTACCAATTTTTCCAATTGGAGATCCTGACCGGCGAATTTTGTTTTATCGTAACGTTTCAACAAATTATAATCGTTGGGTCCGAAATAGAAATTCAAAGCGACGGGCTTCTCCGATTTAAGATCAAAATCAACGCTTGTGGTGGTAGTGTATTTTTTTAAGTAATCTTCATCCTGTCCCAAATATTGCGATTCCAATTGACCGGAATCAAAGCCTTCAAGGGCAATCAGCACCGATGAAAAAAATTGATCTTTATAGCCGATCCATTTCAATTTACCGGTAACAGTTCGCAAATCGTCTTTGGCGCTGTTCAATTGTTCTACATCGTCGTTGAAATATTTGTACGTCAAACGGGTGTATTGTGTTTCGTATTTTCGTCCCTGCTCTAATTGTCGCATTTTTTGCGCCCAGTTAATATCCAGCGAATTGGTTCCCGGTGCAAGATAATTCTGTAAATTATGAGGAACGATTGTGAAATCGACCATATAGTCGTCGGGATGCAACCGGTAAACAAAATCAATGCCGGCATCTTCTCCCGCTTTCAAACGCAAGGTAACTCCCGAAGAATCGGCGTTGACCGGTTCAAAAAATAATTCGTCGGTATTGAATACACGATTGTTGTTGGTTACCAAGGTAAGCGAAAATCGGGCATCATCATCTTGGAACAAAGTCAGAGGATTTTTCTTGTAATCGGTATAGCTTTTCAATTGTGCCGACCGGATTCTTCCTCCTTTCGTTGTGATTTCCAAAACCATCAATTTGTTTTCGAGTGTGATAAACGTTTCGTTTCCTTGTGCCGCTTGGGCAAAATCACCGAATTTCGCCGCAAGACCCGTTTGATTGAGGGTATCTGATTTGACTGCCGTGTTTTCCGACTCCTGTTGAGTAAGGCTTGCTTTCTGTTCTTCTTGTTGTGTCGGTATTAGTTTTGCTATTGAATCTTGATATCGTTTTTGTGCTTCTGCTTGCTCTTTCGATGGGCGATTTAAATAAGAGAAACCGATTAATACTAAAATGATAAGAAGAAAGCCAATGATTGTATTTTTGTCCATAATTTATTTTGTAGCTGCTTCGATAAAACTCATAAATAAAGGGTTGGGTTTCACGACGGTGGAATTGTATTCGGGATGATATTGAACGCCGAGATACCATTTTAAGGTGGGAATTTCCACCACTTCTACCAAACCGGTTTCCGGATTGATTCCGGTGCATTTCATGCCGTTTGTTTCCAAAAATGTTTTGTAATCGTTATTCAATTCATAGCGGTGGCGATGCCGTTCACGAATTTGCTCGCTTTGGTAAGCCCGGTAAGCAATCGAATTTTTTTCAAGACAGCAATTGTATGCGCCCAAACGCATGGAACCGCCCATCAATGTCAGATTTTTTTGCTCTTCCATTAAATCGATGATTTTATCGTGCGCTTCCGGATCCATTTCCGTCGAATCGGCTCCGGCCAATCCCAAAACGTTACGAGCATATTCAATAACCATGCATTGCATTCCCAAACAGATTCCGAAAGCAGGCTTATCGTATTGACGTGCATATTTCAACGCTATGAATTTACCTTCAATGCCTCTTTGCCCGAATCCCGGAGCAACCAATATCCCGTCTGCTTCACTTAGATATTCGTCCGCATTTTCTGCCGTCAGTTTCTCGGAATGAATGAATCGCAAATCCAATTTTCGATGATGATAGGTCGCTGCTTGCAACAACGATTCGCATATCGATTTATAGGCATCGGGCAATTCCACGTATTTTCCCACCAAACCGATGGTAACTGTTTCTTGCGCCTCCTGCATATTTTTGAGAAAATCGCTCCATTGTTTCAAATCCAATTCTTTTTCAACGGTTATTCCCATCTTCTCAAGCACGATTTCATCCATTTTTTGTTTAGCCAAAACAATCGGCACTTCATAAATACTCGGAACATCGTAGGATTGAATCACTGCGTTTTCATCTACATTGCAAAATAATGCCGTTTTATGACGAATATTATCCGATAATTCATTTTCGGTTCGAAGTACCAGAATTTGAGGTTGAATCCCTTGTTCCTGAAGTGTTTTAACGGAATGTTGCGTGGGTTTGGTTTTCACTTCTTTAGCGGCTGCGAGATAAGGCACGTAGGTGAGATGAACGCACAGGCAGTTTTTCCCCAATTCCCAACGCAGTTGGCGAACGCTTTCTATATAAGGTAAAGACTCGATATCGCCGACCGTTCCTCCTATTTCGGTAATAACAAAATCATATTCGCCGGTATTGCCTAAGAGCATGATATTGCGCTTGATTTCATCGGTGATATGCGGAACCACCTGTACCGTTTTCCCGAGAAAATCGCCTTTTCGCTCCCGGTCTATCACATTGCGATAGATACGTCCGGTGGTGATGTTGTTTGCTTTGGAAGTGGGAATATTGAGGAATCGTTCATAATGCCCCAAATCCAAGTCTGCTTCGTGCCCGTCGTTTGTCACATAACATTCGCCGTGCTCGTAGGGGTTCAATGTTCCGGAATCAATGTTGATGTAGGGGTCAAATTTTTGGATGGTTACACGGTAACCTCTTGCTTGAAGAAGTTTACCTAACGACGCAGATACTATTCCTTTACCCAAGGAAGAGACCACACCACCCGTAACAAAAATGTATCTTGTATCCGCCACAATAGTAATGTTTGTTATTAAGTGGACAAAGGTACAATAAAATTTGATAAACAGAAAATTGTTTTATCCGGATGAAAAAATATAACCGGTTACTTTGCTTCCTTATTTGAAAAATTAATACCTTTGCCGATTATTTTAAATAAGATCATGAAAAATTTGAAGTTACTATTCGGCATGTTGGGTGGTATTATTGTGCTACTCTTTTTTATATCGGAAGGTTGCAGCAATAAAAAAGAACTAAAAGACCAAAAAAGCCCGGCAAAATACAAGGTTGAAGTCTTAAATCGAGCGGATGCAACTGTCTATACGCTGTTTCCGGGGCAAATACAGAGCGAAAACGCGATTGAAATTTATCCCCGCGCTACCGGCTATATTCAAAAAATTTATGTCAAAGAAGGCGATAATGTCAAAAAAGGAAGCCCTATTTTGAAAATAAACGACGCCGACTATCTTCAAACGGTAAACTCTGCGAAAGCTGTTTTAGATAACGCTCAATTAGAAATAACAAAGCTGCAACCGCTGGTCGAAAAAGGAATCATCAGCCCTTTTCAATTGCAGACCGCGCAAAGTAATGCTAAAGCCGCAGAAGCAGCTTACGAAAATGCTAAAATCAATCTGGGCTATACGCTCATTACCGGTCCGGTTTCCGGTGTGATAGGGCGAATTTCGTTAAGAGAAGGAAGTTTAGTTACATCGGGAATATCTACGCCGATCACTACGATTGCTTCAAACGGCGATGTGTTTGCGTATTTTTCTTTTGATGAAAAACTCCTGTTGCAATTTACCGATGATAATTCCCGCATGTCGTTAATGCAAAAAGTGGCTAAACTGCCTCCCGCCGAATTGGTTTTGGCTAACGGACAAATCTATGAACACAAAGGAAGAGTCGAGTTGGGAAGCAGTTTGATAGACCCGAATACGGGCTCATTGCAAATGAAAGGTGTATTTCCCAATCCCGATGCCCTGTTGCGTTCGGGCAGTACGGGTACCATTCGTATTCCGACTATATATAAAAATGCGATTATCGTGCCTCAAAAGGCAACCTACGATATTCAGGACAAAAAGATGATCTTTACGGTCGACTCGGCGAATATTGTTCATGCCGTGAATATTAAGGTATTGAATAATACAAGCGATAATTTCATTGTTGATTCCGGCTTAAACGTGGGAGACAAAATAGTCTTGGACGGAATTGGGAAAATCAAAGATGGTGATAAAATAGTGCTTAGTGATTAGTTATTCGTGACTATTTAATATTATGATTAAGAAATTACTGCAGAGGCCCGTACTTGCAACGGTCGTTTCCATTATACTTTGCGTATTGGGAGTATTGGGTTACATCAGCATTCCCGTAGAACAATTTCCCAACATTGCTCCTCCGATGGTGGTTGTTTCCACCACCTATCCGGGAGCAAACGCGCAAACCGTTCTGAAAAGCGTTATCGCCCCCATTGAAGAACAAATCAATGGCGTGGAAGGGATGACTTATATGATTTCTTCGGCTACCAATAGCGGAAGCGCCACTATTCGCGTTTATTTCGACTTAGGCACCGATCCGAATATGGCGCAGGTGAATGTGCAAAATTTCGTGGCGGCGGCAACAAGCAAATTGCCGGCAGCGGTGACTCAATACGGGGTAACTACCCGGAAGATGTTCGACAACCAACTCCTGATCGGCGCTATCTATAGCGATAATCCGCAATTTGATGAAACCTTTCTTCAAAATTATACTTTGATAAATATCGTACCGGTATTGGCGCGAACTCCGGGCGTGGGACAGGTCAGCGCTTTCGGCGGTCGAAATTATTCGATGCGCGTTTGGTTGGATCCGGCGAAGATGGCTTCTTATAATTTAATTCCGAACGATGTTATTTCCGCCATACAGGAACAAAACGTGGAGGCGGCTCCCGGACAGTTCGGCTTGCAAGGAGATCAGCAGTTTCAATATACGCTGACGTATAAAGGTAAATTTACTGAAGCGCCCGATTATGAGAATATCGTCATTAAGGCTTTGAACGACGGGAAAATTCTTCGCGTGAAAGATGTGGCGACCATTGATTTGGGCGCTTTCGACTATACCACGAGCACTACCGTCAACGGAAAATCGGGAGCGGGCTTCTCTGCCTATCAAACTACCGGCTCGAATGCTCGCGATGTGGTCAATGCATTGAAAAACGAATTGAACGAACTTTCAAAAACATTCCCGCCGGGTGTAAAATATACCATACCCAATGATGCCAATAAATTCTTGGAAGCATCTATTAATAAGGTAAAACGTACCTTTGTTGAAGCTTATATACTGGTGTTCCTGGTGGTTTTTTTGTTTTTGCAAAATTGGCGATCCACCTTGATTCCCGGAATCTCGGCAGCGGTGGCAATTGTCGGCACTTTGTTTTTTTTGAACCTAATCGGATTTTCACTCAATATATTGTCGATGTTTGCCTTAGTACTGGCTATCGGTATTGTGGTGGACGATGCCATTGTGGTTACCGAAGCCGTTCATGCCAAATTGGAGTCGGAACCTTCGCTTTCGGTGATGGATGCTACTGCCAAGGCGATGGACGAAATTACGGCTGCCATTATCTCTATTACGTTGGTGATGGCTGCGGTGTTTATTCCGGTAAGTTTCTTGTCGGGACCTGCCGGCGTGTTTTATCGCCAATTCGGATTGACCATGGCTATCGCTATTGTCCTGTCGGCAACGAATGCCTTAACGCTTAGTCCGGTATTATGCACTATTTTTATTAAACCCAAAGAAGAAGAGGAAGGAAAGCGTTCGTTTATCGCAAGATTTCATCACAATTTTAATATAGCTTTCGATGCTACATTAAATAAATACCGGAAAGTACTGACTTATTTTTCACGACATCGTTGGATACCTCCCCTCATTATTCTTTGTTTTGGAGCGGCAGCCTGGTGGATGGTTAAAGTTACTCCCACGGCTTTTGTTCCCAATGAAGATCAGGGAATGATCAGTGCCGACGTGGCTATGCCTCCCGGTACTTCCATGGAGCAGACAAAAAAAGTGATGTTGCGAATCGACAGTATCATGAATGAAATGCCTGTTTTCGCTTCTCGAATGACTATCACGGGACAAAGTCAGCTGACCTCTACCAACGGAAGTTCCCACGGGATGATCACGGCATCTCTCACACCTTGGGAACAGCGGGGAGATACCTCAGTGACCAAAGTGATTGCTGAGTTGAACAAAAAAGTTTCGACGATTAAAGAGGGGAGAATCGTTTTCTATGCCCCTCCCCCCATTCGAGGATTCGGTGCTTCGGAAGGGGTTCAAATACAACTTCAAGATAAAACGGGTGGAGACGTTGGCAAGTTTTATGAGGTATTGACCGGTTTTTTGAAGAATCTAACCGATCGTCCCGAGATTGATTTCGCAACCACTTCTTTCAATATTAATTTTCCTTGTTATCAGTTCGACGTGGAGGTCGACAAATGCAAGATGGAAGGAGTTGCCGTTAGTGATATATTCAATTCCCTGCAAGCCTATTACGGCGGAATGATGGTGTCCGATTTCAATCAATTCACCAAATACAGCCGTGTGATGATACAAGCGACGCCTGCCGATCGCAAGGATTTGAATTCGTTATCGAAAATTATGGTGAGGAACAATGCCGGGAATATGGTGCCTGTCACCACGCTGCTCGATTTCAAGAAAGTGTTGCAGCCCGAATCCATGACCCGCTACAATATGTTTACGGCAGCCTCCATTACGGCAAAACAAAAAACCGGATACAGCACCGGTGATGCAATTGCCGCCGTGCGTGAAGAAGCCGCCAAACTGCAAGACGGCTATGCAATTGAGTTCTCGGGCATGTCGCGTGAAGAAATAAAATCGGGGGGACAGGCGATTTACATTTTCCTGCTTTGCTTCCTGTTTGTATATCTTATCCTGTGTGCGCAATACGAAAGTTACATTTTGCCTTGGTCGGTCATGTTATCCTTGACTATCGGACTGTTCGGAGTCTATTTCTTTGTCAAAATCGGAGGGCTTTCCAATAACATCTATGTGCAGATAGCGCTTATAATGCTCATCGGCTTATTGGGTAAAAACGGGATATTGATTGTGGAATTTGCGCGGCAGCGACACGAACACGGAATGTCGATTGTGCAAGCGGCAATCGACGGAGCAACTGTTCGTCTTCGACCCATCTTGATGACTTCCTTTGCTTTCATCTTTGGAATGTTGCCTCTGATAATCGAAGGAGGCGCGGGAAGTGCGGGTAATCACTCGATAGGGGTAGCCGCTGCGGGAGGTATGTTGACAGGTACGGTGTTCGGTATATTCGTGATACCCACGATGTATATCATTTTCGGTTCATTGGATGCAGCCGTGCGTAAAAGAAATAACCATAATAAAAACTAACAGAATGAAACGTCATGTTTTACATATAATCATTTCGATTACAGCCGGCGTATGGGTTTTCGCAAGTTGCGCCATTCCCTATAAGCGATCCGATCAACTGCCTGTCACCGGATTGTTTCGTAATATTACGGCTGCCGATACAACGAACAGTTTAGCCCTTGTTTCGGTTCGCGACTTCTATGCCGATCCTTTTTTGCAACAATTGATAACGGAAGCGCTTGATTCGAACGTAGATGTCAGGCTGGCAATTAACCGTTTGGCTCAGATATCGCAATATGTGCTCCAAAGCCGGGCTGTCCTTTACCCGAATTTGAGTATCGGCTTGAGCGGGTCGATTTCCGACGTATCGAAATACGGAAATTCGGCACGACCGGCAAATCCTTATACCGAGTTGCAATTAGCTGCAACGGCAGGCTGGGAGATCGATCTGTGGGGAAAATTGAGCAGTGCGAAAAGATCGCAACAAGCCCAATATTTCCAACAGGAAGCTACCGTGCGCGCCATCCAAACCCAAATAGCGGCAGACATTGCTTCTGCTTATTACCGGCTGATAACGCTCGATCGGCAACGGGCGGTCACGGAAAAAAGCATAGATAGTTATACAAATTATTTACAAACGGTTGAAGATCTGAAAAAATCGGCTCAGGTTACTGAAGTGGCGGTGCTGCAAGCAAAGTCGCAATTAGCTTCCGCTCAAGCATATCTTCCTCAGATTGATGCCTCTGTTGCCGTAGAGGAAAACAATATTTGCTTGATTTTGGGTAAAACGCCGATTGCTGTATCCCGATCAAGCGATTTTGATTTAACGCTCTTTCATTCCGAAACGCCGGCGGTTGGCGTGCCTGCCGGGTTGTTGAGTAACCGTCCCGATGTACAGGCGGCAGAGTTTGCCTTGCGTTCCGCTCATGAACAGTTCAATGCAGCGCGTGCTGCTATGTACCCTCAACTGACGCTGACAGGCTCGGTGGGTCCCGACGCCAAAGGTTTGGCAAACTGGTTCGACATGCCCGCTTCTTTGCTTTGGAATGTGCTTGCCGGATTGACGCAACCCATCCTCAACGGGCGGACATTGAAAACTCAAAAAGAAGTGGCTCGATTGCAGGAAGATGCGGCGTTTATATCATTTAAACAAACTTTGCTGAATGCAGGAAATGAAGTATCAAATGCATTGGCATCCATCCGGTTTATATCCCGGCAGGCTGCCTATCAAAAAGAACAAGTCGATGCACTGAAGAAAGCCTACGAATATTCGCAAGAGTTATTGGTGAACGGCTACGGCACTTATTTAGACGTTTTATCTGCACAAAACAGCGTTTTATCAAGCGAACTCTCGCTGTATTCGACCTACGATAATATTGTTCAGCAAAAAATTATCCTCTATCGCGCACTGGGCGGCGGTTGGAGATGAAGCATTCAGATTACCATTCCGGGTGTTGCCCCTGATATGATTGCAAACAACATTGAGCCGGCTTATCCAACCCATCCGGGCGAAGTGTTGAAGGATGAAATTGAGTATCGCGGTATTTCACAGCGTAAACTTGCCACTGATATGGATGTACCCTATACGCAACTCAACGAGGTATTGAACGGTAAAAGACCGGTAAATACTGAGTTTGCATTGCTTATCGAAGCCGTGTTGGATTTACCCGCCGAACCGTTGCTTAATATGCAGGCGCGGTACAACATGATTGTTACTAAACGAAACAGTAATTTTATTAAGAAATTAAACAGAATTCGTAAAGTCGCAGCTGCGTTTTAGTTTCCCTGAATTAAAATGATAGTTTTTCAACATATCAACTCTAAAAGCAGCAGAAGAGGAAGAACATACCGGAAAACCTGTTTTTTTCCGAATGTATTTAAGCCCTGTCGATAAAACTTTACACTATAAGCGGATAATCTTGTTTTCTATTGATATGGATGCCCTAACGGGCAAAGGATTACAATTCTGTTAGGACGGGACACAAAAGAACGCGGAGCGTAATCATCAATTCCGGCGGAATGCCGTTGGTAAAATTTTGCAAGACATTTTTATTCGTTTGTGTGTAATTGATAAATTTCATGTAACTTTGCAAACCAATACGA
>Ga0123354_10001599_pt1 | contig 27967 bp, 11 predicted proteins | sample TergutLab28metaG_2_FD_97872 | JGI IMG/M metagenome (GOLD analysis project Ga0123354, IMG submission 97872) | Labiotermes labralis P4 segment gut microbial communities from Petit-Saut dam, French Guiana - Lab288 P4 | ecosystem: Host-associated > Arthropoda: Insects > Digestive system > Gut ... | reverse complement strand
GTAGATGGGTGGATAATATTAGGATGGATCTCCAGGAGGTGGGATGTGGGTATATGGACTGGATTGGGCTGGCCCAGGATAGAGACACTTGGCGGACGCTTGTGAGTGCGGTAATGAACCTCCGGGTTCTGTGAAATGCAGGAAATTTCTTGACTAGCTGCAAACCAGTTAGCTTCTCAAGAAGGACTCTGCACCATGGCGTAAGTAAGTATATACATAAAACTTACGTTGCTTGATGTCCAAGTACCATGAAATCTAGCATCTGTGACTATGAGAAAAGTACGAACCCTGTGCAGCATCAAAAATTTCAAACGTCTGACATTAGGTGGAAGTTTTAATACAAGACATCCCATTGTGTTTCGTAAATTAAATAACAAGGGCAGCGCAGTAGTTGTGACTGCATTTTCATTGTTATTTAATCAGAAGAAAGATTTTGTGTGTTAATTGTTAGTGGAATTTTATTAATTTTTTATTTGAATAAATTATTAGGCAGAATTAAAATGTTACAAAAAATATACTGCAATTGAAAGTGAACAGTCCAGGCAAGAAGACATGCCCACTAATCCAGTGTCTTCAAGAGACCTCTATGGTATTGGTGTCTAATCAGTACGTGGTTGAATTCATCATGTATGGAGTTCGTGGCCCAAGTCTGTGTTATGATCCTGGATCTGAGAATCCCTGCACAAATTTTGTACAATTTTTTATAAGTTCAGTTTCTTTCTTGATAGTGAGACATCCATTACATCTGTTATAATCACATTGTTTGTTCTGCTGATTGTGAAACCATTTGTCCCCTTTTTGTTTGTAATATTTGAGATGATAATAAGTTAGATGAATACTGTTTGTAATGTCCAAGAGAGCTAAAAATGACAGGAAATATTTTTCATTTTATTATGGAAAGTACTTTGTAAGTACATACAACGAAATTATTATTACAAGGTATATGTGATTATAGGGGCATGCTGTGGTGCAGTTGGTTGAGGCACTTCACTACAAGCCAGAAGGTCACGGGTTCGATTCCTGATGGTGTCATTGGAATTTTTTATTGACATAATCCTTATGACTGCACTATGGCCCCGGGGTTGACTCAGCCTCTAACAGAAATGAGTACCAAGTAGATTTCCTGGGGGTAAAGGCGGCTGGTGCATAGGGCTGACAACCTTACCACCTTCATGTGCCGATTGTCTTGAAATTTGGGAGCATCAACCTCCTGGAACCTTCTGGGCCTTTCCAGGCCTGTAATGGGATTGCTTTACCTTTTATATGTGATTATAAGTATTTTTAATGCTAGAAATGAAAGAATTTTTAAATAGAACCAGCTGTTCGTCATCACTGAAGCTATAGCAACATACCAGAACCTCGTGTGATGCTGTTACAAAGACACATTAAAAATTTCTCTGTTGCAGAGTGGATTGCTTGGAGTATTTCAGAAGTTAATAGCTTCAAAAGTTAATGACCATGAAGGTTTCTACCTGTTGCAGACTCTAGTTGAGTATTTCCCTGAGTAAGTGGCAATTATTTCTGATATATCCTATGTACATTGTAAAGGGAGCCATATTTTACTATATTTTTTTAAGAAGTGGGTGGTTATATTATCACGTAGACAAAAAAGGTAAAACTACAAGTGTGCTTTGGTGATTTCTGAGGAAGACAGTGTTGCATCTGTACTGTATCATCAAAACTGTGTCTCTGCTGAGTTCCAGCACCATGTGAGTATTAAAACAGTGATTGTTAGGGCTTAGCCACAGGTATCACTGTATGTACATGCAGTTTAACAAGTTAGTATCTTTTGGATTAGTTCTTGTGCTTTCAAAGTGCATTTCAGGGTGACCAACATCTACTGGACATAAATTCCCATGTTCACCATCTTGGATACATTAAAGCAAAGACAAGGATAATTAAAGTGACAGCTGCCAAACTGTTATAACCGACAACTTGATAATGACCTATTGAAATGTTTATTTCTGTGAATAGTGTGTGTTAGATCAAAATTGATGAGAAGTTTGCTGTTTGAACCTTCCCCAATAAAGCAGTTGTATTTGGTTTCCAGTAATTTCACTTCAGAATCATACATGAAGCACTGCCTTCATCAGTCTGTTTCTGAAATTAGAATTAATATTCTCTGAACCTCCTGTAAAATATTATGAAAGTATTTAACATGGTATTAATTGGCTACCCTAAACCTTACACTTTGAACATTTCACTCATTCAAGTCAGCACATCAGTGAAAAGACATTGGGTGTCATCTAACTGCAGATGCCCTTGAATTTCTGTCTCCAAAAACGTTTTTATGTCATTCAGACACTTGACATTTCTGTCAAGTGTACACCCAAGATTAAACCAGTCAACACTACTAAAGGAATAGACCCATCCTAATCGAACTATTAATAGACTCAGACTGCGTTTAGCATCCAGTTTATGTATTAAATGGGATGACAAAGACATTTGTAAGTAGTTCATTGAACGCAGTGTTAACGTTTAGCTGATGAGTTACGGTATTATAAACGGGATTTATTGAAACTTCAGCAGTCATACTATCGCTTTTGATCTATTAGCTGTTGAATGCCAGATAGATTTCTTCTTGTATTTCTTAGCTTCACACCACTGGTAGTACATTTGGTGTTTTGACAAAGTAAGTCTGCTGATCGTCAGGTTGTCTTGGGGAACTTAAGAACTAGCAATATGCATGTGCGCACACGTGGTGTAGAGATCTCATATGTAGTCAAACACAGCTGTGTTACTGAGGTGTTCCATCATATAATCATTAAATACACCTCAGTGACACAGTTGTGTTTGACTACATACCATTTCCTAGTTTCACACACACAACGGGGATGACACACTTCCTAGGTTTAAAAGTACCTCCACAGCAGGGTTTCATCTGTAAGTGGGCTGTGATATTTCCATTTTACTTTATTACTTGAAGAGATTCGGCTTCAGCACAAAATGTGTTACGTGTTTTGTATAATTTAATTACATTCATTGTTTTCAGTAATGACCTCTCACCATATATGAAGCAAGTATTTGTTCTCCTGTTCCATCGTTTGTCTTCATCAAGGACCACAAAGTTTGTGAAAGGCTTGATTGTCTTCTTTTGCTTTTATGCTGTCAAATATGGAGCTAGCAGTCTCATCGGAATGGTTGACAGTATCCAGTCAGAGTAAGTAAAAATGTATATAATGGCCATTTTCCTCACCCCGCAAAGTCACTGAAATCTACATTTGAATCTTTTGAATAAGATAAAATGGAGAATATGGCACTCCACTGTGTTGCCTTCTGACACAGTGCGTCAGTAAATAATAAAAATTAGTGCATTCTAGAGGAGTCTTCTACCTCCTCAACCCTTTAAGGTCGAAATCTGTGTCATATAAGGACTGAGTCCGTACCGCGCAGTAAACACCCTCCGCTTCGGTTATAAAAACCAGTCTGTTAATGATGTATATAGCAAAAGGTACTGTTTCTTCTGAGAGCCATGCAAAACACATAAATGCAATGTTATCAGCACGCAGAATTTTTTAACGTTATACCGGTTGGCTTTATAACGTTAATGGAAATTCATCTGTGTTTTACAATTTTTTTTGCATTTACTCTTCTTGAATTCCACACCTTGCATATTACAATAAGTTTTTGATTTTCCACACCTTGCATATTACAATAAGTTTTTGATTTTCCACACCATGCATATTACAATAAGTTTTTGATTTTCCACACCTTGCATATTACAATAAGTTTTTGATTTTCCACACCATACATATTGTGTACACATATTAACCTACTTCAGATCAGCACTCTTTTTCAACAAGACCTTTTCTTCTGGCAACAGAAGTTGTGGCATTGAAAATCTCAAGATTAGTGCAAAGGTAGAGGAACTGGAATGTGGTATCTCAGATATCTGACACATTTAAACACTAAATGATAAGGAATATGAAATGTTATTTCTCTACCACCCATCTTTTCTTTTAAGGTTACAATAACACTTCCTGTATTTGCCAGTAATTTCAGTAAGCATATTCTGTTTACATTAGAAACTTCGACTCACTTGAAGTGGACACGGTGTTAGGAACTTCCTAAAACTGAGAATAGAAAGAATAAGTGTGTTCTGTTTTTCATCGCCAGGATGTTTGGGAGAGTTCTTGAGAAAGTAATTATACCTGATGTTCAGAAGATTTCAGGCAGTGTGGAACGCAAAATAGCATCAGTTGGGATTGCAAGTCTTCTTTGTGACTCCAAAGAGATGATGGATGGTTCCTACTCTCACTTTTGGTAAAGTTTGTTTCAGATAACTATATAAATAAAATGCCATTTTTTGTATTCAGACAGTTTATTTTGTTAATATTTAGTAACAGAAATGCAAATCAACATGATGAGAGTCTTCATGGTTACACCATGCATGTTGATAATATTAAGTCCTTTATTTGTCCAACTAATACACACAAATTATTGTAAAATCGTTAAACAGTTAAAATCATTTAAAATTATAATAGTTGCTCCAACATGTTTTGGTCTACATAAACCATCATCAGGGAGCTCTCAGCCTGTGCTTCGTTAAAGTTACAATGTTGACTTCGGTTACATATCGTTATTTGAAGTCATCGGTATTGTGGCTGCATATTTTGTTCAGTCCCGTTATGCGTGTGGATCGTGTACTATGCATATTTCAATCTGCACAGTGCACAATCCACACGCATAACGGGACTGAACAAAATATGCAGCCACAATACCGATGACTTCAAATAACGATATGTAGCCGAAGTCAACATTGTAACTTTAGCAAAGCACAGGCTGAGAGCTCCCTGATGATAGTTTATGTAGACCAAAACCTGTTGGAGCAAATGTTATAATTTTAAGTGATTTTAACTGTTTAACAATTTTATAATAATTTGTGTGCATTGGTTAGACAAATAAAGGACTTAATGATTACAGTCTGTTTAGGCATATTCCAATGGGAAATTATATTTAAAATTGTTCTGTATATAAAACTGTTAAATACTTTAGTCTGGTAAATGCAGTGGCACTGATATTAGCGCCTGAAGTGACAGTATGCAGGACCACAGTTGCAGATGACAGAAATGTTGCAAAATAACACACGTGTTACAAAAATTTCTTGTAATTTGGAATGGCTAGACAGTCATAGAAGGTAAAAGTTAAAGCACATGAAAATTGACATGAATGCATGCCAGCCCAAGGGTACAAGTGGGAGCAGAGAGCCCTTAGTTAATAATAAGAAGAAACAGTTTTTGACAAATGTGAAAAGTCTGACACACCGATCAGTATTGACAGCTAAATTATTTTACAAACCATATATGTAACAATCTTTTATTGTTCTGATTAATTAATTTTAAATTCTTGTACTACAGTGTATTTTTGTATGTGAATTTGTATAATAATTTATATGACTGAGTAAGAGTGAGAAATTACAACTGAATATGTCAAAAGCTAATGTACTGTAACCTCAACCCTCTGGTGCAAGAAGATAACTTTGGTCGACATGCACTGTGATGCTGAGGAAATCAAACGTCACCCAATTTGCTGGCAAAGAGTATGCAAAGTAGTGGGCAGCCATTTACATCCATGCTTTTTTGCAGAGGGCACTGGGTGTGTAATTCCCCTGCCTGAGGGTTAGTATATTTAAAACAACACTATAGATTGCTCGGTTTGTGATTTCAGCTGCATACACACGCGTGCATGCACAAACACATGCACAGATTGATTCATGCGTTGTGGACATTACTATAGGAGATGATTTCCTAGTCTGATGCTCATGAAGATGAATGTCTAGATCAAAACCTGTTGCTGTCTAAGAACATACTGCACAGCATTGGTTGTGAAGATAGTTGTGGACTATTACATAAGCAGTGAGGCTTAGTTTGCACAAAGCACATAGTTGTCATTAATTGGTAAAGTGCTATTGAAAATGTGGCCTCTCCTTCCCCCAAGACCGTTTGTGCAAAGTTTATTGTGGTATTTTTGGCTTCAGGGCACCACTTCTGCAAGCTCTTATTGGCGTCTTTGAGTTGCCAGAAGATGAATCAACGCTACCAGATGACCATTACGTCGAAGTTGATGATACACCTGGATACCAAGCAGCTTTCTCACAGTTGGCGTTTGCACACAAGAAAGATCACGATCCACTGAATGGTATACAATCTAGTCTTTACTCTTCCATTATGATTAAGTACTGAGGTGTGATGGCTTAATGGCATATTTGTGCCATTACACATTGAACTGTAATTATAAAAGGAGATTATGTAACAGTGCTTTAAATTTATATGTGTGTGGGAACAAAGATACTTGTCCCAATTAACATTCAGCAAGGCAGTTTTGAATTGAAGATTCAAGTCACCTGGGATTTTATACTTGGTCAGCTGGTAAACACTAGTTACAGCTTTACAAAGGAGTGTAGTCCCTACATCACAACCAGGCAGTCCAAGAAGTGTGGACCAGTTGATGCTTGAGACTTGGCACTATGCTCAGTCAAAATGTCATCATTTACCAGTCAAATCTCCATCAACACTGCTGTATGAATGTCAAATTTCAAATGGTTGTGACTTTAACCATGTTTCTATTACTTTAAAGTTAATGTTCGTGATCTGTTTCAATCTGTAAATGCTGGTGTATTGTTCTTGATATAGCATGCATGCACACACGCACACATGTGTCTGTATTATATTAACATCTTAATATTAACATTTTTTTCTTAGGTGTCAGTGAACCAAGACTTCATTTGGCCCAGAAACTGTACAGGTTGTCTGTTGCTTATCCTGGCCGACTTGGCCCGCTTTTAAGCAGTGGTCTCTCAGATGCTGAGCGTGCATTCTTGAAAAACTATCTTGATGCAGCAAGTGTGCAACTTATATAATCTACATCACCACAGAACTGTAAGCAGGAGGACAAGAGAGGGAGAAAGATCTGTGTGTGTTTGTAAATTATGTCTTTTTTTTTTTAATATACACAATATAATAAATAAACTGGTAATAAAAACATAAATTATTTTTCATTCTTTTAAAAGTACTATAAGAGAAAATTTGATGTTTAGTTTCTGGTCTTCTGGGTTATGATATAGTGTAGTTTGGTGGGCAGTTACCTACAATTCAGAGGAACCTCTGGCCTCCATCTTCAGAGTTATGTTTCTGTATACATGGTGTCATAACCCAGAAGACCAAAATATAATTTTTCACTTGTGTAAAAAACTTAGATTTCATACAAGGGCAGCATGGGGAGGGTACATCATGGTGGATTATTTTTTTTAACAGAATTCCGTGAGGTTCTGCAATAGGCACCACCAGACTCCAAAGACACTTTTCCTTGTTTTAATATATCCTCTTTTCTGCCTTTGTATACATATTTTGTAGTTGATGCTCCAATGAACTTTAGTTATCTTTACTTCCCCCCTCTGTTTTGGCAGTCTTTCACTTACCCCTTACAAAACACTGATAAAAATTATATCCACCATCTCCTAGGTGTTCACATTGCCCCTCTCAATCCTTGAACCCAAGGTAATAAGTCACAAAAATACTCATACAAATGACTTTTGCCTGCTTCTGGATGAATGGTAGCTTGAAGGAATGATGATCACAATACTTACCGCTGAACATTGTTGTTACGTGCTAAACTGCTTCCGAAACTGTAAATTTAACCCTAATCCTGCTAACGTAGAGAATAGGGTGAGCTCCTAATAATGTCAGCAGATGGCAGATGGGATTTAACTCGGCATTTAAAGGGTTAAACCTACGCGCTGCGGAATGCGGTTAATGCGTGAGCATTTGAAATACCCACTAAAAAGTCGATAATGGGTAAGGGGCGAAGTCGATAGAGGTACGTGCAACTTGAAGTCGATAGTATAATGTCGACCTTGGTTTCGTTTTCCTAGATGGCAGTTAAATATATCCAACGCATTTGTTTTATAAGAATCTTATTAATTATAAACTTACGGGCCTAGTGAATAAATAAGAATAAACAGTTTGGAATAAAACATCCTTATTTATGTGATAATATGGTCCCTTTATGTTATTTTCTTATAACCTTCACTTTGGGTTCGAGGGTTGTTCCGTACCATCTTGGAATAGGGAGCAGCACACGGTGTGTAGAAATTAGAATATTGCGATTTAATTGTTACACATTTTTGTCCGTTACATGTGTGTAACAGTTTGTAGTAAACACATAATTAATGTTTTAGTACATACAGTGTTTTAATACATATAATGTAGTGGCTGTTGTAATTTGAAATTTAACTTCCTGCTTATCGCTGAATTGTCTGATATTTTGCAGTTCATTGGTGTATTGTCTGTAAATTAATAATATTAATGAATTATTTACATGGTTTGTGAATCGATTTGCATTCAGATAATATTTACTATTCAGCACAGCGAGCTGCAGGGATATGATAAATTGATCAAATAGTGTACGTTGTTAGCAGAGTATGGTATAGTCCGAATTGCGTTAATTCTACAGTCAGGTTTTTATTAGAAACCAAGATTGTGCATACTTTACTATTTGTCTGTGCCACTCGTACTTCCAGTAGATGTCTACGGTGTATGAACTACTGACCAGCTTGTGTTAATTTGTCCCGACTCCACTTTCTCGACAATTTTATGGCTCGGCGTTAATGCAGGAAGTTTTGTTGGAGACTGGCGCCAACTAAATTTGTAACTCTTATAAAAAGTTATGCCGTTTGAAAGTGTTCTTCTGTAAATGTATTAACTCCAATCACAGCGCTATCGAGTCTTGTTCCGCTATCGTAAGCATTTTAATTTTCACTTTATTTTTCTCAAGGAAATTATTGTGGTTGATTACGTATGTAATTTTACGTCCCGTATTTTTGTCCTAAAACAGACTTATGGGCATTTGTTCATAGAGATTAATGAAGTGCATCTAAACATCGTAGGTACTATGGCTGGTCGACTGTTATTTTCGTCACTAAGGCAAGTGCAAAAACTGCAGAAGGCTTGTGTCCATGGCCGCAGCCGAATTGGAAACCGTGAAGTAGTTGGATTTGGCTTCAATGGCCAATATTCATACCAAGACAGAGTTGATTTCCCTATGCCTGCAATTCGTTTTAAAGAAAGCACAAATGACATTGTGGTAAGTACAAATATTTTAAATATATAGTGTATCAGGTTAAGAATCAACTCTTGTTTATGCTATATTAGAATTATGTAATGGCAAAATCATGCATAATATATGTTTATAAAATTTTCAGTTAGATACCAGACCAAGCTGATTAATTTCTGGATAACACACAACAATCATTCTCCAATCATAGGGTTTGTGTTTTAGTAAAACATCATGGTTAATACAGCCAGTGCCTTAGTGGGAATATGAACACTGATGAGACCGTTTCTTCAGTAATTTAGATATTAGATGTAAAAGTGTATCATGCAAAAGATGCAGTGCAGTGGTAATTCAGGGGCCAAAAAACTGTTGTGGATGTCATTACAGTCCTCTCCTCAGTAAAAGTGAGCCTTTAGGTGCAAAAGCCAAACTGGAAGTGTGTCATGCAAAAGATGCAGTGCAATGGTAATTTAAGGGCCAAAAAACTGTTGATGTCATTACAGCCGTCCCCTCAGTAAAAGTGAACCTCTAGGTGCAAAAACCAAACTGCAGATGCACAGAGGGGAGTTAAATTCCAATAGAATAGAATTAGTACATTCCATTGATTGTTTGTAGCACAGTCATGCAGGATACTGAATACAATTTGGTATGTTATAATGACATAATGTCAGTACTCAACAGATATGAAGTCTGTGGATTGTAGGCATCTTGTAATAGACTCGTATACAGATTAAAAGGAGAACAAGTTATTTGTTTCAAGAAGTGCATAATAATAGGCACATGGCTTATAAGTTTACTGTTAAAAAATTTCAGCACCGTAGAGGTGTTAGCTGAGAGATTATCTTCCAGTGCTGCCGTGAATACAGTTATATCTTGTTCAGGATTTAAATGTTCAGTAGGAGAGCATCACATCATATGGCTTGGTTCCTGCACATTAAACAACTTTCTGGAGCTACTGGGATTAGAACTTGGCATATAGAGGTCACATTTATGTATTGTGTCTGTACTGTATATTTATAAATTTTTGGAAAATTTTCCATGTTACCTGCAACAAAAGGCAATGATGATTAGGCTTAGAATACAGATTCACTTGGAAGGGAAACAGATTTCTGAAATAAATCATAAAGATATACTTTACTTTATACGTTCCATAAATTGAACCATTTTATTTTGCATGTTGAGTACAATCTTGGTGTCTGTCGAATTTCTCCAGAAGATAATTCCATGAGATGTAACGGAATGGAAATGTTTACAGTGAACTCATTTTCATATATCTTTTATCATGAGTGTTATGACTGCCTTCATGGGCAAAGCATGCAGAACTAAGGGGATAATACCGTATTTTCAGTGCACTTTCCCCAGTATACCCTATTATAAATTTGCAGGCCAAGGACTTCATTTGTAACTACCACTTCATTTGTTGTATTATCATAACTCAGGGGTCCAGAGATTTTCCGGACATGCAGGTGCCACTTAGAATTCTAGGGACTAGAAGGGTTACATAGAGCAAGCCCATACATTTGTGGAGTTACCTGTGAACCTCACAGTCATCAGACGCTTTATGCTTGGTGCACATGAGCTGATACAGATTTTTCGTGTAAGGAAAAACATCAATAGTTATGCTGAAAATACTAGATGCCAATATACAATATTTAATCACCCAGGATTTATTTGCCTTTGCCATAAACTATAAGTTAATGTGTATTTTATTGTTAGTAGGAAGTTTCCATTTTACGTGCCCTGAAGGCATTCCCATGCCGTGATGAAGTCTTCTGTGTATTGCATTTTAATGGCATATTTATGGAATCCGTGTTGATGATGGTCATGGTGTGTGCAGTGTTCTGGTATTCTGTACCAGTACAGGAGTTAACATGTACATTGCCAAAGTGAATAATTGTCCAACAAGATGTGACTGTATTCAGTTTATTACATATCTGTAGACAGCTCTGCATGTTTCGGGTGTTGACACCCATCATCAGGAGCTCATACAACTGTATTTACAGCTTCTGGCACTGGTCAACTGGGTCTGCTACCATCCGCTCTCCTGCTCTCGTTGTTGAGTTGAATATATATATATATATAAAATGTCTATTCCCATTTCCCCTGTCCTGGTTTTGTTTTACACAGCAGGAGGTTTGTGGCAGGGTGACAGTTAAGTTATCTGCTGCTGAGACAGCTAACATCCTGTGGCATGCATAGAGGTGTGATTAGCAGTGAGCATTATGCAGCACATTCTGTTACATATAAAAACTGGGGGACCTTACAAGGTTTTATGATTTTATGCGTTTCATGACAGTGAAAAGTGATTTGTGAAGTGAGAGAGAAAACCAACAAGATGCAATAGTTAGATATTTATTATCAATACTGTCTCAACATGTTTCGGGCATAATGATGCCCAAAACATGTTGAGAAAGTATTGATAATAAACATCTAACTGTTGCATCTTGTTGGTTTTCTCTCTCACTTCACAATTTGCTCACGATGCACGGTCACAGAAACCTAAAAAAAAAAGTGATTTATTTGTAATTGCAGGCTCTGCGTGAAAAGGAGAAGGGCGACTGGCGAAAATTGACCTTGGAGGAGAAGAAAGCCCTCTATCGTGCCAGTTTTTGTATGACATTTTCTGAATTTACTGCTCCAACGGGTGAATGGAAGTCTATCGTCGGTCTTGTTTGTATTTTCATATCCTTCGGGCTTTGGATTTATGTGTTGGAGAAACTATTCGGTAAGAAGGCAGTTATGTTACTGAGTTTTACTTGAACATACTTGAATCAAAAATGAGGTAGTACTTTATTTTGGAATTTACAAATTTGAATTTTGTCATACAGTTTGAGGGACAAGCATTCATTAAAACAACAAGCAAAGTGTGTTAGGGGCAGTCTGTGAATGGGTCAAGTATAAATCAAATAAAGATCCAAAAACTTGTATTCTCTCACTGCCTTTGAGCTGATACACCCAATAGTAACTGTGACACTGTGGAGTCCTTGTAAAAAGATGTTACAGCTTGCATTCAGAAGTTAAGGTCAAGCCTCTTAGCTAGTTAACAAACTCCATTCCTGATAGTTGTGCCATAGGTTTTATAACTTCATTGCAACTACTTGTATGTGTGGTTTGTTCTTGCAGACCAGCACAAACATTTTCAGATGGAAAAACAAAATCTTCCATTTAATACATATTGGAAGTGTATACACATTACTTTCCAAAAGGCATGTACCTTTTATGAAGATTTTGTAACAGTTGGAGGTTTTGTTATAGAAACAATACTTTTATCATTAAATAAGGCGTCGCAAGCTTTCGTTGGCATGTAATGGAGTGCCGTAATATGGTAAGACCCAGTGTCATTGCCGTGCATTTGTTACGATAACAGAAGTGTTTTCATACAGCAGTGTCTCTTTGAATAATCTGTTTGTGATATGAATTAGGTCCTAATGAACACAGTGCTATGAATTTCATTGTTTTGTTATGGCAGGTGAACTGACTTGCATGTGTACAATACTAAAAAGTGCATTGAATTACCTCTTTACCAAAAAAATTTCTGCGTCATATTGGTGCATACAGATTGACCTACTAACACCAGTTCTGTATGGTAGAAATTATTCTAATTGTTTATGAGAATTTTTGTTGTATTGTACAGAAAGAATTAAAAATAAATTGTGATCAAGATTAATTCAGGTTGTACGTAATAAGTAACTGAAATGTAAATTGATTTTATATCATAAACTTGGATTGTATTGTACAGAAAGAATTAAAAATAAATTGTGATCAAGATTAATTCAGGTTGTACGTAATAAGTAACTGAAATGTAAATTGATTTTATATCATAAACTTGGACATTAGGAATTTTTTATTTTTGTTGTGTATTGCCTTGTGATTTGTTTCATTCACATATAAAGAACAAAAACATCATTTATTTTTTTCCTCTCTTTTTTCCAGTGTATAAACCCATGCCTTCAACATTCAGCGAAGAGAGCAAAAAAGCACAGCTGAAGCGTATGATTGACCTCAGAGTGAACCCTATAGAAGGCATCAGTTCCAATTATGATTATGAAAAGGGGGAGTGGAAGAAGTAGACTGTTGCAGCGTTGGGTATTTTAGTTTGATGTAGCATCGGAATTGGTGACTAGGTGAATCCAAGTTAATGTGTCAGAGAGAGTTAAGAACAGTTTATGTATGTATGCTTGTCTTAAAATCTGTGATTTTGTAAAATAAATAAATAAAACTCGAGTGGCACATTTGTTTATGGATATTCTGAATTGTGCTTTAAATAGACTTTGGATTTTCTGATGTCAGAAATGTGAAGGAAATAAAATGTGCATTTCCATTTTTCTGCTTTCGCTGTTCTGGTAATGAAGGTTCTAGAGCAGTTTATTTGTTCTTTGTTGAATTGATGATTGTACAGAGAACATAAGCTGATAGTTGCACAATAAAACATAATATTCAACTTGTCTTGAACAATCTTACTGCTGATGACATTAATCATGTCATTTATATCACAGTAACCGTAACCTTAATCTTATATCCTTAAACACACAAATTCAGCCTTGACTGGTCTTAAAAAGGATTGTAGTACCATCAGGTGCAGGGTCAAGCATTCCAAGAAGTCTTCTTAGACTGCTGGTAAAAGAGAAATGTATGCAGGGGTGTTGTAGCGAGACTACAAGGATAAACAGTAGTGGCAGACATTTGTTCACACAGTAATGAAACCTCAGATTCCATAAACTGCAGGGAATGTGACTAGCTGAGCAAGTACTAGCATCTGAAGAAGGATTTAGATCTGTGTAATTTTTGTGAATATCATACATAATATCTTTATTTTATGTCTTTTACATTACTTGCATGTTCATTCTGCAGAAAGAATAACAGTAACAGTAACAAATCATCATCATCAATGCATCTAGTTTACGTGGCAGTTCAAAAGTGTAATGGCCTGTTACAAAGACAACTGAAGTAAAAACAGTAAAAAACACAAAAATCAACTCAGATACAAATCAAACTTAACATCAAGTAAGAAACAATTGCACATTCTTAAGTGAACACCCTGTTGTGTTGCCAGGACTATACAGTTAAACACAGCAAATGATGCATTGTTAAAAGCATCCAGATTCTACATAATTATGCAAGTTTCTCACAATACATTGCTTATTACAGTAACAATTGGTGCTACATTTTAGCACCTTTCTTTGGTGTTTTTTTTTTATTTTTTTTTTTATTTATTTATTTTTTTTAATTGATGAGACGAGCTTAACTAACTGAAATAATCGTAGGCAGATACATCCCACTGTGCTGTCAGAACTTTGCAGTTTACAGAAAATCAAGTAAAACACAACAGTAAGTTGTGTTTGTAATTTTCTACCAACTGTATAACTGTACATGCCACGCTGAACATCTTTATGTCTCACATAAGGTGTTTTTATATACATGAAAGTACAGTACCTGAGCTGTCATTGAGGTAAATGTTTTGTTTTCTGAAAGTTATCATTGTCTGTACATATGACATTAGCTGCTGAGGCTTACAGGACAACTGTTCTGTGAAGAGCCAAAGAATGAATGTAGAAAAGTTCATGAGATTTAGATTAGTAACTCAAATGACCAGAACAAATACAGAAATTAGGTAAAAAGCATAAACATCTAAAAATTTTGATTACAAGTCTCACATAATATGAGCAATTTGAAGACTGATGCAGTGGAATACAATGCTGAAAAAAAGCAACTGTAACAAATGGGCTGCAAATTTGCATTGGTTGCATTCCCTCTTGTATCAGGAATCATGAAAGCATATTGTAACTTTAATGTAACGAAGGTAATGCATTAGTAAACTGTAAAGAGGAGAAAAAGAAAAGCTTATTGTGGAAACAAGATTACAGCGATTTGGCATGCCTTATCCCACAACTGGAATGAGGTTTTAAGGGGCCATCAGAAAACAAATCTGCTAAGTGGGTATTATTGATTCAGACAAACTATATCTATACTGTACACACACTTACTACTCTCAGGGCCAGTGAGATCTCTGAGAAGATACAGCAGTTCTATTAGCATTAGATGCAGATACTAATCAGAGTATATGTCCCCCCCCCCCTCAACGTCTTCTTCTCCATACAGCCCTTAATTCGTTCACAAGATATACAAACCTGTACTTTGGAGGGTGTACATGGTGGGGAATAGTCATCGGTCGGAACCAACTACGACGTCGCAATTAAATAGAAGTAGTTCCTCAAATTGGTCATATAAGCATTGCTTACCAACACATTAACACCGTCCCCCAAATTGACGACTTTTAAATCAATTTGAATGCTACCTAAAGCGTTCCTGCATCCTAACAAAGTAACCTCTACATGAAATGTCCCGTTGGTGTAACAGTCTATAAATGTTCTTAGTCACAACAAAAACACAATTTTCGAACAAATTTATTAGACGGCAACTAGCTTCGACCATTGACTCGGTTATCATCAGGCCATGACACACGAATGTGATCATATATGATATGCTGCAACTTTTCTATAGTCTGCAACCGTGGCTATGGGTGCTAGACACTTCTGTAATCCGTGCTGTATGCAAAACAAATCCGCGCACGTAGGTCGTAGATGATCCGTGATGTATGACCAGTCGGTTGTCCTTGACCGGAGACTACGTGTGTAAGCTAGCCTCATGGCAGGTATAGGGATGTAGTTTCTTGAATTAATTTGGTAGGTTTTGGTTATCGACATTGGAGAGTGTAGAGAGTAGCGAAGAAAGTGGGCGTAACCCAACTGAATGTGTCGATGAAAGAGGGGTTATGTTAATGCCAAGAGAAAGGCATCTTGGAACATATACGGATGCGTAATGTCAGTATTGGACCGATCATAGCATAATAAATTGATTATATAACCTCAGTTTATTATGGTATGTAGATTTACATTTTAACAGGAATGTGTACGTCTGCCGTGTTTAACTTTTCGTTCCGGGTTATAAAGTGCAATTCATAGATTACGGATCATGGATTCATACAGTTAGAAGTCGTTACTTAGGGGTACTAACTAAACAAATCCTTTTTCGTAAACACAAAATTCCCCCCTCATCCATTAGTTTTGAGGAGGACGGGGATTGTCAGAATAACTAGCGTCGTGCATAGGAGGAATTGCACCTACAGCCATTTGTCTCTTTCAGATTGTCAGTGGAGTACTGCTACATGTTACATACCGTGTTGGAATAGTGTTACACAAAAAGAATTTTTTCAGTTCCCCATTCAACATGAAACACAACATGTGCAGACTATGGAACATGTGGCACTGAAAAAACAAACTGTGGCACCATTTCAGTGTGTAATTGAGCTAGGATGAAACGCCCAAGCTATTATTAAACCTCATGGCTCTTTCCTGTTAGATAGAACCTTTACTCCTACTACAAGTCCATTGCATTGGTCCACTTACTCTTCTGCCTGATTTGCCTGGAAGATCACAATTGTGTATGTCAAAATTGAACAGTTTGAAAATATGACATCATTTGAGACTGACAGTCAAGGTTACACTTTGTACATTAAGATCAACTGGTCAACCCTTTTCATATATGTTAAATGGCACTGTGTTAGTACATGGGCAGATAATTTTGTATGATGTTTTTGTACCATACCCATTGAAAAATCGTTGTGTTGACTTCATTTCGGTTTCTACAAATGCTACGATTAGAGGGTTATGAAACATTGTAAGTACTCCCTTCAGCGGTACCTTTTCAAGTCTACAGGCATACTCAGCACGTAAACATTGTCCAAGTTGATGCAAGGAAACCTGTGTGTAAGTTTTGGTGCATATGATACTGACATTCCATTGTGTTTGTTACAGGACAAAAAATTGTATAGTGAATGACTGTTTCTGTACTTGAGATGCAAGTATTTCTGAAGCCATGAAAGTTGCAAAAAAGGAAGCACAGGGTACCAAAATAATAAGCCAAAGCAATGTAGCGGGGAAGAAGTTTAAAAACATTTCTTCAAGCAAAACTAAACCAAGCACAGAAATTGACCCAAATGGGGAGGCATTGTCAGCCACACCGCATATTCAGCAGAAAAGAACAAAGCAAGCAGAAGTAAAACATGTGAATGAGGCTAATATTATTCCACTTGATTGTCAGCAAGAGTCCATCAATTTGTCAACTGAGACACCTGTTCTGTTGTCTAGTGATGGAATTTTACGCCAGGTACTTACTTCACTATGCCTCTTTTAACATCACAACAGATTGTTCTTTAATGTTGAGGAAACACTTTGTCTTTTGAGCATTTATTTTCAGTGGTATCATGCACAAAAAAGTCAGCATTCCAGTTTTTGCTTTCTTACAGTAGAATGTGATGTTTAAGGTGGTCATGGACAAGAGTTTTAAATTACTATTCCCTTTTTCAGATGTATTAGTTTGTTTTTGCAAATCAGTGTCTCTTTGTTATGTTCTCAGTCAACTAATACAGCATATTCCACAGGATGGATAGTAGCTTTAGTTTTTCTGTGTTATTGTGTGAAAACAAAGTGTATGTTGTTAGATAATTACTACTGTTGGTCTTGGCAAGCATACAAGAGAACAAATGCTTAGAAGAAGAGGAAGAAAGAAAGAAAAAAACTCTTTAGTGTGTTTAGAAATGTTCACATTAAATATTCTGAGAAAATATGAGTCATATTGTCATTGAAACTGTTGTGGGTACAGACACATGGGGAGCTTTAATTTGTGCTCTGTGTGCTGTTACATAACACATTTTGTGACACAGGTTTAGGGTGATGTTAGAAAGGCCGGTTTCAGAACTTCCTTGTGCACAGGCTATACATTTGTAATGTACCTGCGATGTGTGTGCATTAGCCATCTGTCCTAGGGGTGGAATATTATTTTGGCTGATGGTTGGGCCATTATCACTAGCTTAGGTAAAGTGTGAGGGCCTCATATTTTTGTTGATGCAAACTGTAATGGTTAATTTTTATGACTCCCATTTGTACACTGAGGAGGGTAAGTGTATATAATAAATAAATAAAAATAGAATAATAAACAATCTAAGAAACAAATAGGTAAATAGATAGGTCAGTGTAAATAAATAAATAAAAGTGAAGGAATTGATTATTTCAGCAGAACAAGATGTGTTCCTAAAGCATTCCTTTCATAACCTTAGTTACATAGGAGTTTTCCTTCAGTATAGAAATATGAGATGGGCTGGGCATGTGGCACGTATGGGTGAGGAAGGGGGGGGGTGTATAGCGTCTTGATGGGGAAACCGGAGGGAAAGAGACCATTGGGGAGACCTAGGCGTAGATGGGTGGATAATATTAGGACGGATCTCCAGGGGGTGGGATGTGGGTATATGGAGTGGATTGGGCTGGCCCAGGATAGAGACAGGTGGCGGACACTTGTGAGTGCGGTAATGAACCTTCAGGTTCCGTGAAATGTGGGGAATTTCTTGACTAGCTGCAAACCAGTTAGCTTCTCAAGAAGGACTCTGCACCATGGAGTAAGTAACTAAGTAATAGAAATCTGGGCTGTGTGAATGGAATCATTGTAAGACAGCTTCTTGCACTTCTGCAATATTATGGGATCTGTGACCGCCAAGATGCTTCTTCAGAGGACTGAAACATCTGTAATAAACTACCATTCTGTAGTGTGTAAAATTCCAGAAGGGCCCAGAACTCATTTACACCACTGCAGAAGCCTCAATTCACACATTTTGTCCAAATTGCTGCAACAAGGCAGCCAACTGTCATGCTGTGTGGGGTTTTGGTACCAAGTCCCCTTCATCTTTTCAGCCTTCTGGTGAAGCATCCTGGTGGTCACAGATGACAGGCTGATGCAGAAGTGCAAGAAGCTGTCTCCATTCACAAAGCCCAGAATTCTATGCAGAAGGCATGCATTCTTTTTTATTCATATTTATGTAAGTGTACAGAGAAGGAATATGTTTTGTTGCATTACTCTATGTTGCCACAGGCCAGGTCAGCTGTGCTGGCTGGCTTTTTTCTGACCTTCCCGTGGACACTAGAAAGCTGTTGCCATACAAGCAATAGGTATTTTCTAAATTTTCCATGAGTTATACTAATTTCTATTGGAAGATTCTGAATTGTGAAGATTGGATAACAAGAAGGATCATAATTTGTACTCCTTATGTGATATTACTGGGGTAATTTAGTAAATGATAAGAAGTGAAGGGCATTTACTTGGCTGGAAACAGTCAATGAATACAATGTTTTGGTAGGAAACCCTTAAGGCAAGGTAATTGTGAGACCTAGACAAAAATGAAAGGAATGAATTTTGAAAACTTGAAACAGTTTCTCTGGCACAGGATAAGGTGAAAACCATGGTAGGTTATTAGATTGATGTTGGCAGGGTTTTTTTTTTAACTTTGTATCATTTGGTTGGCTTATGTATGTGTAAGCTTTCATGGTTCCTATTTTATTCATTTCAGGCACTGTTATCCTTCAGCTACACTGGGCAGGAAGAAAAGGCACCACGAGATACTACTGCCAAGAAGAATTGTAGGGTACCTAAGGCTCAAACAGTTGCAGCAAGCGATATCAAATTATCACATTCTTCTCCAGGTCCATTACCTCCAGAAAACATACAGAAAACCTTGTCTCATGGAAGAACTCTTTCATCAAAATCCTTATCACCAGGAGCTGTTCTAACAGGTTCTTTACCTTTGGGAAACCTACCCCTTGTTTCCCTACCACCAGTTTCTTTCACATCAGAAGCATTTTCACATGGAGGTCTACCTCTTATGTCTTTAACATCAGGTCCTCTCCCTCCTGTTTCAGAAATTCCACGGCCTGGGAATATTCCTGCACTCAGTTGCTTATCTTCTTCATCTACCAGGAATTCAGTTTCAGCAGGTTCAGGTATTGTCACTGCCATGCCAACTTCTTTTAGTGGTGGTGCAGGTAGTGTACCTGTTGTGTCTGAGATTCCAACATATGAAGTTCCTCAACTTGGAACCCATTCTCTGAAGGTTCTAGTTTCATTGTCTGCTGCAGTTCACAGAACCTCCGAATCTCATGTTGTGACCCAGACGTCTGCTCCTTCCAAAGAAAGTTCTGTTACTTTAGTTTACTCATCAATACCAAAACTGGAACCATCCTGTGTTAGTACTTCTCACATGTCCCAGAAGCTTTTTCCCCTTCCCCCAATGTCAGAGATGAAATCTCATCATACTAGTCATCTGCAGACATTGTCACATGGCAAGGTTGATGATTCTTCTAGTGCTACTCTGAATGACCAAAATGAAAGTGTTGGTGCCACCATTCATGAAGTTGTACCTGTTAACAGTGATATTTTGACAGTTGCTGATTGCACACCTCAGACTAATATTTCATTACTTTCGTCACCAGTTTCTGATAGTTCCATCCATGGCAGCAGTACAAATCCAATCAAACTGGATGAAAATCATGATTCTACAGAAGAACTAAGTCAAGTTGATCCAGTTCAAAATGTACCCGTTTCACATTCAGTAAATTTTCAAACAAATAGTGGTTCATCACCTGATTTAAATCATATCATCATACCAGTTTCCAGTGGCATTACTTCTGGTAAAGTGGATGACCATCATGTCTTGTCAGCACAGGATGTTGGCCAAATAATTACAATTCCACTAAGTTCAAGTGCGATCTATGGCCACCCAGTTGGTATCTCTATACCAATTTCTGGTAACACAGTTCCTTTGTCAATGCCTCTTCAAGTTTCTTCTAGTATTTTACCCATGTCATGCAATTTACTGCCAGTTCCCAGTAGTACAGCCACCATTCATCCAGCATCTGTCCCTCCTGAGACTTCGTGCCCACTGGTGCCAACTACAAGTTCTGTTCGATCGTATCCCGGTGCAGTTATTCCGTCAGTTAGCCAAAATAGTACTACAGAAACAGCAGCCCAACATTCTTGCCTGTCAACAGACATGTCCGGCTTAGTTCCTGTAACTTCAAGTGTGAGTTTGCCACTTTCAGGCACAGATACCTTGACGTCGGCTACATGTACATCAACTCCCGGTCCTTCAGGTATGTGTCTGCAGTAAAATGACACCCAAATTAAAATTGTAATACCAAGTGTGTAGACCTATTTTGTGTTTACTGTAGTAATCATTTGTTAGAAATTATTGTTTGGAGAACTAGAAATTGTTTATTTTAAGTGTAAATATACAACACAAAAATTATACTTTGTATGAATCATATTTGGGGACTGTGGTAGCACAGTGGTTAAGGTGTTGTGCTACAAATCGGAAGGTCACTGGTTCAATTCCAGGTGGTGTCATTGGAATTTTTCATTGAAATAATTCTTCCGATCGTACTTTGGCCCTGGGGTCAACTCAGCTTCTAACAGAAATGAGTACCAGGAATATTTCCTGGGGGTAAAAAGCGACCGGTGCGTAAGGCTGACAAACTTACCACCATCCTGGACCATTGCCACATAATCTGGGAACCTTAACTTCCTGGAACCCCCTGGGCACCTTGGGCCTATAATGGGACTGATTTACCTTTTTTTATTTTATGAATCATATTTGACTATGTAAAAAATGTTGTAATTGTATCTTAACTGTAAGTTTTTAAAAACTCTACAAGTTGTACCCTTCATACATAATTGATGACATCAACAGCGCAGCCAACTACAGATTGTGGAACCTTGTAAATTTTAGCTTATCATGGGAAATTGGTTTTAAACCTTGCATATTGTGCTCCCCAAGGATGGTACACTTGTACCAAAAATTGCTGGATCTACATCTTTAATATTCAAATGTTTTTGATACTGTGCATTTGTTTGGTGCAATAAATTGAGTACATTGATCTAAAAAAATACACAAAATGGACAACTTTAAAGCTACCTTAAAAGCATATGACCACTTCATTTTTGGTATTTAATATTTCTGGTTGTACGGTTGAATGTGTTCTGTATTACAGCATTGTTCCTATGTTACACTGTTGTGGTTTCAAGAGATTACTGATTTCTTTAAACTGTACAGTAAAATGTGAGTGTCAGTCTTTTACCTTCACAGATTATTGATCAGGTGGGTTTACTCAGTGCAAATATGTGTGATTTCTCTGTGTGAGGTTTCTGGCTGTCTTGCCAGCCTTATTTATTCTTAACACTTGTAAATTTAATGTCTTAGGAATCATAGAGAAAGACCTCCAAGTTGCAGTGAATTCACTTATTTATGACTCTTTACACATGTGTGAGAATGTCTGCTGCATACAGTTTTCATCACGTGAATGATACATAATTCTGTTGCTCATGATTCCAGTTACTTCTAGCATCGATTCAGTACCAGTGACATCTGTCACTGTATCAGTACCTTCATCATCATCTTCATCATCAAGTACAACTTCAACCCACAGTACATCTGTTGAGTCAGTTTCTGCCTACACAGTGCAGTCTCCAACAGAAATCCTGTCGCAGCTCTCAAAGGCTGGGGTACTTCCCACCATGAGCAGCAGTCAGGTGTTGTCAGTACTGTCTGCTCTGGGAGCTGATGCATGTCACTTGGACATGGAGCCTGAGAGTGCACATCACACAGAGCTCATGACTCAACAACAGGTACAAATGCAAGCGTTTCAAAGTTGATGATTTGAAACAAAACATATTGTGAGTTTGTATTTTTATGTATATCCCCAGAACACAAATCCTTCTCCGCATTCCATCAGCATTGTATTTAGAACCACCACAACCTTCGCTGGTGTAGATGCCATCATCTAAGTAACCAACATTATATATTATGTAAATACTGATTTCATTCCTAGTAATTAACCAACTTGATGCTCAAAATCTTGTTTTATAGTAAGTTTATTAAATGCCTCTACATGTTTTGATCACTATGTGCTTATCATCAGAAGGCCAGATTGTATTATACAGCATCCAGGATCATCACACCTGTAGGTGGCCGTCCGGTGCACAGGTTGAGGGAAGAAGACAGGATGGCCACCTACAGGTGTGATGATACCAGATGCTGTATAATACAATTTTGACCTCCTGATGATGAGCACATAGTTCTCGAAACATGTAGAGGCATTTAATAAACTTATTATAAAACAAGATTTTGTGCATCAAGTTGGTTAATTACTAGGATTATACTGAGATGCATGGTCAGCAAAATATCAAAAACTGATTTCATTGATTTTTCAAATGAAATGTTAATTATTGTTTCATGTCTGTTGTTTGTTGTGTTTGTTGCAGGTGATGCATATGTCATCATCTGCAGATAAGGTATCAACTCTGACACAGACAGAAGATCTGGAGTTGGGCCATACAGTGGAGTTGGGTTGCAACATTGATATACATCTGCAAAATAACAAAGTGATTGATGTTCCAGATGAAATCCATCTTTCAGGAGGTGGCAGGTTAATGGATCAACACTTGCACCTCTTAAATGATACGCATGGACATTCTGGCATTGCTGCAACTTCCTTGCCTCCCACCATCCCAGTTCCAGAAAAGCAGACTTCTATTTCAAGTCTTCCTTCTATAGATAGTACTCGGGTATCAGACGAGAATGTAATTATCAAACATCAGGTTGAGGCAAATCCTAGGGTAATAGGTCCTGTGGAAATTGACCCAAGCACTCTTAAACAGACCCCATCTGTATATCCTAGGATAGTTTCTAAACTTCATTTGCCTCCTAATGAACTTACGACTACGCATCATATTAAAAGCAACTTAAGTCATAACCTTGACCTGCCAAGACATTTAGGTGAATCTCTGACAAGGTCCCATAATAGTGATGTGACATGTGAGCAGCGGATCATTTCAGTGTTTGTTAAACAAGAGAATTTTGAAAATTCTGTAAATCAGAAAGTTCATAAAGCTGGGGGTGATGGCCCTAGAGATGATACATCAAAGAAGCGGAGACTGCAGGATTTTAATAATGGGAAAGCTGCCATTGAATGTACACGTGCAAAGTACAGTAAAGAAGCAAAGAAGCAGAATATTAAAGATGTGGAACTGGACAGTTATGTCGAACAAGTTGCTTGCTACAAATGTAAGTTTTGTCCCTTCCTGACACTCGAAAAGAGAGGAGTAGCAATGCATGTTGAACTTGTACATGGTTCACAGTTACCCAGTAATGAACAGGAAATTAGGCACAACATTAAATGCCCTGGATGTAAAAATATTTTCTTTACTTCAAAGTCTCTCAGGGTTCACCTGTCACAAGATCACCAAGTGGGAGATGAGGAGTTAAGGCCGTTAGTTGAAGTAGTAGTCAAGTCTTCATATGTGGATGCTAAAGCCAAGAACAAGTTTGATAAGAAAAGAAGAAAAAGCAAGGTTAAGAATCACACTTCTGCGATTTCTAATCCTGATGGCAATGAATGCAGTGTTGGGAAAGGGATATCAAGCATCACCAACAGTGTCACAGCTGTGAGCTCTTCAGCTGCTCCTAATGTACTGGTTGATGAACACACCAAGATTCGAGTCAGGAATTTAAACAGTGAAGCTTTTCCAGAACTTGATGAAACTCCTGTCATCACCACTGCTGATGATGTTTGTGATGATGTTAGTTTGTGTAGCAATGGTGAATCTGATGGCGATATGAGAGAGGGAACATTGGTCATTGATGACAGTGCTGGAACGCAGCAGAAACTTGCAAAGATAACAGTGGATGAAGGCTGTGAATTAAAGGTAATAACAGTTAACATACTTATACATTGAACTTCAGCAGATGTTAAAAATTTATTTCTAAAAATAATAAGGCACTGAAATGAAAAGTGATAAAAATGTGTCTCATGCCTGGAAATTGTGGTCTCTTTCATCATTCTTTCATTCCATTGGCATGTGCAGAATGCAGCGATTCCTTGCTTTTCTCAGGAGCTTCTTCCATTCCTCTCTGTTATGTACTTTTTCCTGCTACCCTTCTCCACCAACTATTCTTCCATCCTCCCAAATTAATATATAATACCCTTTTGGGAATTCTATTTTCTTCCATTCTCTGTACATGCCCAAACCAATGTAATCTATTTAACCTTATTGTCTCTATTATGGTGGGTTTTTTGACCATTGCATAAATTTCTTTATTGGTTAATATCCTCCAGTTTTCTTTTTCATTGTCATATACTGGGCCTAAAATTCTTCTGTATGCTTTCCTTTCAAAAGTGTTTATTTGCTTTCTATCCCTCTTTGTTAGTATCCAGGTTTCTGATGTATATTTTAAAGTTTTGTCTATTATTGTGTTCTTGTTTAAAACAAATACATCAATGTGATTTACTTTTAGCCAACTTTCCCTTTTGTATAATGCTTAAGTCATCCTTTTGTAATATGTGATTTCTGAACCTTGTGGGGACACAACGTGTCTAGGGGTTTCTACAAAACATGCTTAATAAAGTATTTTTGTTATTTTAAGGTAAATTTTCAAATACGTAAAGAATTTCATGGCTTGTGGTGGTTTTGTATTTGTTTGTTTTGGAAAAATTTTGTATGTCTTCACTTGTTGTTATTGGATTATTGATGTGTTATGTTGCAATTACATCCTTTCTTTCAGAAGAGAATAATGTCTTTCAGAAACACCATGTCGAGGTTTAGGACATCACTAAGGTCACTTGGATGTCAGTAATGATAGACAGGAATATTGGACAGTAAAAATCTCTGTGTAATTTCAGGTTAGGTGTCATGTATTCTGATTTATAACAGAAATAATTTAGTTCTGGGGTTTGGGAACTACTGGCTTATAGTAATTTTCACGTCTGTGTGTGTGTGTGTGTGTGTATTTGATCCTCCCAGTTTTCTCTTTACCTTGTATATATACCATACAGTTTCAGGCCAGTGCTACCTGAATGCTTTCTGCTTCCCCAGTTTTATTAATACAAGCATGGTGACATGTGAACTTTCAAGGTAGGAGCAACATAGCATGCAATGTTCACCATTAAAATGTCGTTGAAGTTAGCTTGACAAATATTTCAGTTCCGTTAGTGTGTTTGTTTCTAATTCAAAATAATATGAGGCTTGTGGCATTATTGCTAGATTTATTTTTCCATATCTTAATAATGCCTGGTATACAATTCTTGCTAAGCAGATGAAATTTGGTGTGGTTAAATCTATAAATATTACTAAAAACAATTAACTTATTGTTTAACTGTGTTGTTCTTATGCAGATGGTGAAGACTGATACAGAACAGGTACCTGGAGTGGGAGCTGACTCTGAAATAATAGTTTGTAGTGCAGAAGGTAATTCGTTGAGCCAGAAGGCACAGGGACTTGAACTTAGATCTCATCAAGGCACATCACCATTAGCAAAGAGGAAACCAGGTCGGCCGAAAGGTTCTAAGAACATCCCTGCCAATGCTTATCGGAAATCATCATCTGCCCGGAAAGAACTTGCAGAGAAAGAGTTGGGTTACAGGTCTGTGGTCTCTTGTTATAGATCGGCATGATAAAAGTACCTTAAAGGGGCAACACATTTTTTTGTTTCATTAGCAAAATAAGTGTTACACAAATTTATGTTTAGAATAGATTCAGGGTGTGAGCATTAAATGGACCTTGCAATACAACTATCTGGTCTGCTGTGTGACCCATAGTACGAAATATATTTCTGCTTGTTAGCCACCATTCTTTTATCATTGGAGATGAGTTAAAAGTTTATTTTGTCCCCATGTGTAAACACCCTACAATCTGGATTCATAGGAAAGCTTTATGCTAATATGTAAGATTTATACTCCAGGCTGTTATTGCCTTTCATTAAATATCCTGACTGGCTTTGGGGCCAACCCAGCCTTCTATTCAATAATTATCAGAGTTCTTTCCCTGGGGTAAAATCATGGAAGGCATGAACTTAGCCACTCGTGTCCATCTAGTGCTGAGTTTAGGAATGTATGGAGCTGTACCTCCACTCTCCCCATATGCCTTCATGGTGGAGACAGGGAAAACTTGAAAGCTTAAATTTTTTGTTAAAAACTGATGATGCGTGTTTACCATAAATCAGAAGCCATATGATTAAAACAAGTACTACAATTATTGTAGAAATAACGAGAGTTTTAACATTGCAAGAGATAATTTACTGTTGATACGTCTTTGTAAACATATGGCATTTGTTCTGTAATAATGAAGTTACATTTGGTTAAAGTACACATTTCTCTTGATGCATAATTCATTTATTTAAGAACAGGATACATTTCGTTCGTAACGAAGCCTCAATATGTATGACCTTTTAAACTTCTGACATTGACCACTGCATCATCCAGCAGCTTCAAACGAAGGAAGCAGAAGATCTATCATGATGATGATGATGATCTGTGACTGAATCTGCTGTTACTTGTATCCCAAGTCAGTCAGTTGATTGCATAAGGGTGATGAGTGTGGGATATTGGTGAGATGATGATTGGTAGGAGAAATCTGACATACTCAGAGAAAGGTCTAAGCCACTGCCATTTTGTCAAACAAAAATCGCACATAGACTGCCTTGAGATTTAACCTGGGTGTCCGTGTGATAAACTGCTTGAGCTATGGAATGAGTTACAGATCATTAAGGAAATGGTGAAAGTGGGGATTTGTGCTCTTATTTAATGACTAGAATTACTAAAGAAATAGTATATTATATTATATTACATTATACTATATTATATTATATTATTATTTAATATAGTAATTGTTGATGTCATCTTGTGTTGGAGGGGCTGGGGTAGCATAGTCATAGAGTGGTCACACTGCAGACAGTTGATGAATAATGTTTTAGTTTCTTGCATGGGCAAGAAATTTTTCTCTCCATAGCATCCATATTTGGCATGGGTCTCATCCTGAAATTGAATGTGTAAAAAGGGGCTTTTTCCGTGGTAAATTGGCCAGGGTACGGACAGCGAAGTTACAGCAAATAGGCCAGATATAATAATTAAAAACAAAAAAGAGAAAACATGCACACTAATAGATGTGGCAGTACCCGCAGACAGAAATGTTGTGCAAAAGGAAGCGGAAAAGAAGTTAAAATACAGGAGTTTATGTATAGAGATACAACGAATGTGGAACC
>Ga0123354_10001597_pt1 | contig 27973 bp, 11 predicted proteins | sample TergutLab28metaG_2_FD_97872 | JGI IMG/M metagenome (GOLD analysis project Ga0123354, IMG submission 97872) | Labiotermes labralis P4 segment gut microbial communities from Petit-Saut dam, French Guiana - Lab288 P4 | ecosystem: Host-associated > Arthropoda: Insects > Digestive system > Gut ... | reverse complement strand
GATAATGCCAGATGCTGTGTAATACAATTTTGACCTACTTATGATGAGCACATAGTGTTCGAAACATGTAGAGGAATATAATAAACTTATTATAAAACAAGAATTTGTGCATTAAGTTGGTCAATTACCGAGCAGCTACATCGAACAGTTTTTATCAATAAAATCAGGATGCTAAAACGAAAACAGATGCTACAACGAACGCGGAAGGATACTATCGGCCGATGTAGCACGCGCGTGCGCATGATATGTCGGAAATCCCTCTTTGATTAGAACGTCAGTTATCTTCGCTGTTTAGTTCGCAAGAGTCAGTTATCAGTCTAGTTCAGTTATCTTATCAGTGAAAATACTTTTCTTTAAATTATTATGCTATGTAATTTTAGCCATGAGTTGGCAAAGTAGAGTGAGAAAGCTAATTAACTTAGACAATAAGAAAGAAATAATTCCCCAGCGAGAAAGTGGAAAAAGTGAAGGAGATCTAAATGCTGAAAACTGCATGGCTAAATCAACGATCAGTACAATTTAAAAAAAAAGGAAAAAATGAAAAATTGCACAGTTCGTGAAGGGATGCTCTAGGTTAAGCAGTTCACGTTGTAATATCACGGAACAGATGGAAACTCTTCTATTAGTGTGGATTAATGAAAAAATAATGAGGGATGATAGTGTCCGTGAGGAGAGTATTTATGATCATGCCAAACATTTGTTTGAGGAACTTAGTGCTAAGGCTCCTAGTAAAAATACTAGTCCTTTGAAGTAGGAGTTTTGGCACGAAGGGGTGGTTTACCGGATATAGGAAAAGGACTGGATCACACAGCATTGTGAGGCATGGTGAGGCTGCTAGTGGAGACGGAGAAAGTTTGCTAATAGTTTTCACTAAGGATAGTTTGTATATGCTTTTCAAATTTACGTGTAAATTGTATAAATTTAAATAAATTAATTTTATATTATTTTTAACTTTATATTTTTTTAATTTTTATTATATTTTTCGCGTTTAAATGGTTATGTTGGATGGTAACTTTGCTCTAGACTGTGGGCCTGGAACGGACTACCCCTAAATACATATACTTCACAGTACGCTATAACAAACAGATGCTATAACGAACGAGGTTTTAGAACCAATTACGTTCGTTCTAGCATACCCCACTGCACATATAAATACATACACAACTTAAATTCACCAAGAAAGAAATAATACTGCTTCAAAGTAATTAAAGTCTACGTATTAAAGTAGGTGATCTTTAAGGTAATTGGAGCGGGGAGTATGATTGTAGGAATTACGTAATCTATCACCAGTAGAAAGTAGAATTCGGAAGGACAGTATTGTCGTGTATTTGAAAGTGCTATAGCGACTTTTACATTGGGAATTTTATGAGAGCCAAGACAAAACCAGACTCCAATAGCCGATAACATTACTCGAGATCTAAGTCATAATATGTCAAATGCCAGTCTAAAGATTTCTTTTATCTTTACTATTGCAGGAAGTGTTGTATTTTTTTTTTAGAAATATGGGAATATATGTAGGCTTTTGATATGTTGAAACATGTAATCCGTTCAATTTGAGGGATGTGATGCTCCTAGTTTCAGGGACGTTGTTGTAAAGACAATAACATAATGTGGACCTTCAAAATTTATAATAAAACATTTTCAGCGTTTTCGTCTCTTCACTGACAAATTTTTTCGAACTGCTCAGCTGAAGATCGGGAATTTTTTAAATTATTTCAAGAATTATTTGTTTTTATCAGGCCGGATAATGAATCGTAGCATATACAATGAAAGTACATATTACTTCGTATTAATAAAAATTATTTTCTTATTTTCTTTTATCTGGTAGGGAAGAGCCCAAATAATATGTTGTAAAAGAGGGTTAAAATCATGGCTTATTGATGGCTGCACGACCATGGTTAAAAGAGCCAATCAATAATAAATCCATTTATTTTCCATTTTATTTATTGATAATATGTGCTGCCTTTCTTTATTAACCCTGTAGGTTTCCATTGCTTGAGAAGTTTATTTGAAGCAGCTGAGGGTTTTACATAATCATCACGGCTACTGTCTACATCGATCCTGAAATTTGGAGACACATCTAGTCTCCGAAACGTTTCTTCATAGTTTAACCGTGAGAGGGCGTATCACCGAAAATCGGTTTATTACACTTACTCAAAGTTTACACAATATAGGACTATTTCTACTGAAAAAAAATTTGTATTTGCATTGTGTTTTCTTTAGAGTACTGGAGTAAATGATGTGTACGACAATGGTTATTCTTTCTAGGTTTGTGTTTCGGATTCGTAACGAAGTAAAAGATCCGTCCTTGGGGTTTTGCGTTACGCGTCACGTAATATTACAATTCATGGTGTGGGGACCTACATAACAATGCCATTATGCGGCTTGCGGAACAGGATAATTATTTAGGAGGCTTTGTAAAATATTTCCAACACCATGCTCTCAGGTGTAGTTGGTGCGTTTACCACGAGATATAGGGTACACTGTATGTCCTTTGTCATGTAAAACTTCCTAAACTTTTGAAGTTTTGCCTACCGTGCATCTCAATATATTTATCTCAGTATTTAACCAAATTTGTTTCACAGTAAGTTTTATTTCATGACTCTACATGTTTCGAGCACATGTGCTCATCATCAGGAGGTCAAAATTGCATTACACAACCTCTGGTATCATCACACCTATAAGTGGCCGTCTCGTACACGTGCTCGTACATGTGCTAGAAACATGTAGAGGCATGAAATAGAACTTGTTTTGAAACAAATTTTGTGCATCAATTTGGTTAAATACTGAGATAAATAACTTCCTAAAGTGTCGCGATGCATGAGTGAGTACTTCCAACGGAAAAAGTCCGTTGAGAATAATTGTAAAAATATACTGATAAATTAGAGACATCGAAAGAAATCTTTCATTTATACACACGAACCTGGTAAATAAATATATGCTTCAGCCACATTTATCTCTTTCCTCCCAACCATTTTAAACTGTGCTAATTCTATCTGTACAACCTACCTTAATATTTAGAAGATATGATTTTTTGCTCCCAGATTTTATGAAGTCTTTCAAATAAATGTTAGTAGAAAATGTGACCATGCTTTATGACGTAATGAAAAACTTGCTTATATTGTAGTGGTGTAGTGTTTTTCTGTGAGATAGCAACTAAATATATAATTATATTTAAAATAAGCCTGTTCTTCACGCGTTTCAAGAGATTCAGGCTTATTCAAATTTAAAAGCCTATTCCATTTGTGGTTAGAGTTACATTTTCAAATAAATAATTTCAATAAATTTGTGAGTTACACAGAGATTGCTTATGAAATAAACACATATGAAAGATATTTTACATGTCCTTTTGAGAAATATATATCTTTTGTGAATGAGAAATTTTTGGAGAAGGTAAAATAACAACATGCGGTCTGTGCGAATTGCACCTGTAGGAATGAATTTGTTGGAAGTAAGAAGTGAACCAGTGGCGCGAGGCAGGGGAAGTTTTGTACGAAGGTACTCCATTTGAATAGCGAACTGTTCCGCGAGAATTTGTTTAACTATACTTAAAAATTTTAGTTGTGCTGTACCTAGTAGAAGAATTTTAAATTATGTATGACAAAATTAACTTTAAAATCATTATCATAACATTTATTTACAAACCTTGGATTCTAATCAGTAGCTTAACTAACTACGTGTTACAGATTCCTTCGTCAGAAGATAAGAGTAGCTTAAGTACTTCAGGAATTATTTCCTCCTTATTTTAAACCCCTACAGTTGTCACAAGGACATACTACTACCCCCAGTTCGGACCTGACCCAAATGAGTCCAGTCCACATATTCCCAAACTAGTTCCTTAGGAGCAATCTTATTATTACACACGCATGTGAAACTTTATTTTCAATGGAGTCCTTTATTTGGGAGTTTCGACCAAAATTCTTCATTCACTCCTCATCTGGCCCCAACAGGCTGCACGTCACCCTGAATCTCAACGTCACTGCTCATATCACATAATAATATATGTTAAAGAGTATAAATTATAAAACTGATACCTGTGTAACATCCTGTAACCTGAAATTCTATCGTTAAATGAGACAATGAAATTAGCGGAAACACAAAATTTTAAGCACATTTACATTTCCTAATGTTTTTTTTTTTACTTTCTTATACAGCATAAATGAAATAAAATATTCTCAACCATTCACTAATATGCATTTATGGACCATAAATGTTCTTGACTTCTCCGTGAAACAATTTTTTTTGTTAGTGTCTTCAAACTTACTGTAATTTCGCTCAAGTTTATTGCTATAATTCTATCATGATGTTTCCCGAAAATATCTTTCATTTTATTATGATATTTCCCGAAAATATCCTTAATCTTCTCGACATGTTCATCTAGTACACCCTTATTACTAGAGACAGAGAGAATCCCTGTATTCTATTCGTGTTGTTTGCACACAGATAATTAAATATAATTTTATAAATATTAACTTAATTAAAACTTGTCAACTTCAAAATATGTATTGAAAATTTCGGAGGATTTCTTTTGAAAAACCATGATGATGTTGACTAAAAGAATAGTGGCTGTATGCAACTTACAGCGAAATATGTAATTGCTTCTCTAATGAAGATATGATATTGTATAATTATAAACGAAGCAAAAACTGTATTAATATGTTTATTTCCTTATTGTGTAAGAATAGTGCTAACAACAACTATATGAACAAATATGTTTGCATTCTATGTAACACACTTCTTATGAAAGACACTCAAAGATGATGTCACAGCCATCAGCTGCATGACTGCGATATACATGGGTTCCTGAGTGAAGAAATGTAGAGTTAGTGACGTCACAGGCGCCAATTCCAATGGTAACGAAGGAGTTCAGTCAATATTACGTTTGACTAACGTCGCTTATCTGTCATTAGGATGTTTTATTGTGTTTGATTGTTGTTTAAGTATAGTAATATTTTATTCGATTGCTTTCTGTTTCTTTTTCATAAATTAAATTTTATTAAACTCTGTTAAAATATAACATACTGATGATAAAATCCTAGAAGCCTTTGATGCAGTAGACAGTTGGCCTTTTTACATTGCAAATAAACGGGGTTTTCAGTCTTTCATTCTGTTTATCGGACTCTTATTGATATTACTTATTTTAAAAACCCTTTTGTTGCACATACAAAGAAACTTTTCTGAGTAAATATTACTTTCCAATTTTCGGCAATTACTTTGAAAATCGCAACAATTTACTCTGAAATTTCAACAGAATTAGTATTAGTAGTTAATAAATCCGTAATATTATAGGCTAATACAAAGCAGGTTACTAATTTTACTGTGATATAGAAGAGAAGACGACATTAACATTTCTGTGAGTCAAGGGATCACTTTTGGAATTACGACTTTTTCGTCGTTTCTTGAATGTCCACTGGCATTTCTACAGCAGCCACCCAGTGCACATGGAGCACATTACATGTCAGTACACAACAACTACCAATTTTGAGCTCTAACGAGTTTCCGACATATTGCATGGCCATTACGTTGTAATTTGCATATCAATAGTTTGTCCAGCATACATCCTTTGGCGTTTGATATCATAGCATTACCCCTTTCCCTTACGCCCCGTTTCGCCAACCAAAACCACCACATATAACATCAACCTCCCCACAATCCACACTCACGCGGCCGTATTTGTACCAGCGTCGCTGTAGAATCTGTGATCAAAGAGCCAATATAAAAACAAAAACGTATTCATATAACGTTTTATAAAAAAAATTCGACGTTCTCACACTCATGAAATAAAGAAAACGTTTTAATATATAATGATGAAGACGACGACGACGATGATGATAATAATAATAATAATACCTTATGACAGGAGCACATAAGTGTCCCCACGTAACTTTGTGCACTTACAAACAAAATATTTAAAATCAGAATGAAATTTATTTGCATAATGTCGGAATAATTTCCACGAAAATTATTGGGTCTTAAAGTACATATATATTTATGCACTATAAATAAAATTATAAATTAAGACATAATTAAATTGGATGTGTAGCAGGTATGGAGAAAATGATAAATTAATATTAAATTTGGAAAGAATGAATTGCACAGTTTCGGAATACCTGATCGTATATAGCAAGACTATACTAAAACTTATCTTAAGGAAACAGATTACTAATAAGAGACAAATAAGTTTCAGCCGATGTATATATATATATATATATACACTGCGGTAGCACAGTGGTTAAGGTGCTGTGCTACAAATCGGAAGGTCGCTGGTTCGATCCCAGATGGTGTCAGTGGAATTTTCATTGACATAAAATCCTTCCGATCGCCCTATGGCCCTGGGAACGACTCAGCCTCTAACATAAATGAGTACCAGGAGTAATTCTTAGGGTAAAGGCGGCCGGTTCGTAAGGCTGACAACCTACCACCATCCTGTGCCGTTGTCACGAAATCTGGGTACCTTAACTTCCTGGAACATTCTGGGCCCCGCCGGGCCTGTAACAGGACTGCTTACACGTATGCATGGATCCTGTTAGGAGGAAAATCAACATTCGGGACCCTTGAAGTAAAGGAATTTAATTTTCTTATTTCAGACGGGTTAGGCTGTATGAAGTTCGAGAGAGGGCGTGCAGTACCTAGGTACAAATTTATGTTCAAATATAAATTTGCTTTAAACAAATCGTTTTGATTACATGGAAATGATTTTTCTGGCTAAGTGTGAAAAATATAACGAAAACGCGAGCCTTATAAGGTCGTGGAATTTCTTTATTAGACAGCGTGTTTATGAAAGTAAGTGAGTGGGAAACTTCGTCCGGTTTGGAAACAGGATGAGGATAGCACTTACAGCATTCTTAGGAATGTACAGTACGTTGAGTAGTCAGTTCGGCATTGAAACGAGGTTATGTGTCACTAGTTGTCCCGAACTGACGGGACAGAAGTTCTCGTCTGGTGCATGCCTGCCAAGAAAATACGTGCTCTGCAATAATTTTGTTTCCTATAGCCTACGTTGAACTTGTGAAACAAATCAGTTTTCATAATAGCTGTAAAACAAAATATTTGTTGCCTGCAGGAGTTACAATTACGTGCTACCAATGCATGTTACTTTCTCGAATCAGAAGAAAATGTGTGTAAAAAAAGAATAGAGAATAAAAAATAATCCAAAGTAGAGGAATGCTTGTTATAACGTCATTATAACTTCAATAGGAAACCTGTCACATTTATAAATTGGCTAGTGTTATTTGCATGTTGATTATAAACTTTTCCTCATTTTTTGTAACTTCAGAAAGATATTTCTGTAACGTTATTAAGTTTAATTAAAGGAAGAGGTACAAAGGAGCTTTAATTACTCAAACAACGGCTTCTAGTTGAAATTTAATTAATTAATATGAATATGCATATTAGTATTTTGCGTGTAAAAATTCTTGTAAATAATAAATTGTGTCCCAGTTCACGGGGGGTTATCGTGGACAAAATATTTCTTTTAAGACAAAAGTTTCTTTTTGTACAGATATTAATTCGTCATATAACTACTATAGTATGTTTCAGAGCAGGTTCACAGAAGTTGTGTTAGTGAGAGTGACACATTATTTTGAAAGGCAGATATGTTGATTAAAGAATCCTGCTTTTTTAAGTGTTGTAATTTTCATCGACTCAGGAGAGAATAGTTCTACACTGTAGCACTGCAACAGTCCAAGCTTGCTTATAACTCACTTTTGGTCACGGCTTTTAGTCTCATGGTCTTTGTCTCAGCGTAAATGGGTCGCGATTCACGTTTATTACTCTAGATTATTCGAAAATTAATTGTTTATTTATATCTTCTTCTTGTTCACAACACTTGTGCAACTTTAAAAGAAATTTACGCAGTAAATCCACCAAATTTCAGTAGTCTTATAACCCCTAACATACAATAACATGTTAGATACAAAACACATAAGGCAAATGGATTGCCAAGTTATCAGTATGAAAGATAGTTTCTTAAAAAATGAAATAAATTACATTTATGGTAAATATTGTCGTGCATCAAATACATGAAATTACTTTCTCATCTTGTACAGATTTGGATTGGTACATTATGAAATATTATGTACAAGATTCACATATGTGAAGTTAATTCAAGTTTATAAACATGGCTCATATTTGCATTCACGTATTGACATGTGGTTCTGCTATGAAATAAACGTGTATGTAAGGAAAACCTCAAGCATTATTTATGCCTGGTGTGCTCCAGTCCAAATACTACTTATATATTTTTATGCATTCTGAATATTTCAATACTCCACTGAATTTCATACCCTGCAGATCAAATCATTTTATTCATCTCACCAAATACATTACCTTCCAGATTTTCTTTCAAATCTGTAATTTTGTGAAAGAGATTCTGAGTGAGGTTAATATATGCAGCGGTCTTACAAACTGCTGTACGGGTACCGTGAAGTAAGCTAGTACATTGTGAGCTGATCCACTCATACAGGCCCAGCCCATTTCTTCTCTGACCCTCGCTCTTGTTAAAGCACCTGACCAATGGTGTAGGTATTCACACTGCCGTCTTATTGCTTGTGTCAGTTCTCCACGTGTAAGGCACGGAGCGTTCATGTGTTTTACCTATGTAAAGTGTGGTTCTGTAACAGTAGCAGGGAAAGGATTTCAGCATGAATTTCAGGATATTATGCATGTACAAAGTATATTATTTCATGAAAATATACATATATTAACACAATCTGAGTAATTTCCAATTTCGGTGTAATAATATGTTCTTCATTGAGACAAAAATTAACAAGCTTCTCAGGTAGTATATGTCAGATTATTTTGAATTATTTTATATTTTCTCCAATATGTTTGGGCTCAGATCATGCCATCATGAAGGAGACAAAACAAAAGAGCCGTAGCTTATATTTGTGTAACCACATTGGAGGACGCCACACAGAGCTATCCCTATAAATGGGCTGGAGCTGTACCAAATACAGTTTTGCCCAACACTAATCTCCATATACCTGCAGAAACAAAATATGGGTGAGTAAAGAAGAAACCAAAAAGTATAAGCATTTTAAAATTTGTTTAAAATAATTCGTTATCTTAATTCATAAATGTGTATGGCTACAAGAGAGAATCATCATCATCATCATCATGTTCCTGAAGGGTTAGGTGTGTTTCCTGTTCCTTGATCCTCAAGATGAAGTTGGTCCCTCCATCTCTTTCTCGGTCGTCCTATGTTCCTTCGTCTTTTGGTTTATATTGTAGTACTTGTTTTGGTAGTCTGTTTGTGTCCATCCTCTGTACATGTTGTAGCCACTTTTTCTGGTACTGTTTTATTTCCTTTACACAAATTTTTATTAAAGGAAAAAATTAATTCTAAACTCCAAGTGTTAATTGAAGAGTAAGAGACCAACTTGATGTCACTGGTTATTAAGTTTTATTTCACTTCTTCTATGCTCAACATGTTTCTGATATTAATACATCTATCATCAGGAGCCTGCGACTTTTCTATTGTATCACCACATTGGTCGTGTGTTCTTGTTTCGATGTGTGTTGGAGTTTCGGTGTAGCTGGGTTAGGGTGGTATCCGTGTAGCAGGCTGAAGCACAGCTTCAGACTGTTAGTGTCCGGGCTGCAGGTTATAGCACGAGTCGTGCTATAACCTGCAGCCCGGACACTACTCCAGCCTACCCGCACCCGACTTCCAAACTACAGCAACCTAAGAAAGAGACGACCAATGTAGTAATCAACGTCACAGTCGCGAGCTCCTGATGATGGGCATAGCAGTGCCCAAAACATGTTGAGCCTATAAGAAGTACAGTAAAATAATAAGTAGCATCTATTTAATTTTTATTCTTCAGTTATCACAATGATGCACGATCCAACACACATCAAAATATTACAAAGCACGTTTAATATTCTTCACCCAGAGATTTTTGAACTGTGAAAGCGACAGAGGTCTCTCTCTGAACACACAGGAGAATGTAAAGTTATAACAATCCCTTTGTAGGCGTATTACAGTTCCAGAGGGTCCAGCGAGTTTGAGGCTGTCAGAGTTTGAGACAATCAGCACATGAAGGTGGTATGGTTGTGAGCCCTACGCACCGACAGCCTTTTTCCACCGGAAAAGAATCCTGGAAATCATTTCTGTTAGAGACTGGGTCGATCTCAGGGCCATAGCGCTGCCGGAGGGACTATATTAGTGGAAAGTTCCAATGAAACAATGGGGAAAACAGGATGAACAGATACCGCCAACATAAAACAACAAACTTTATTTCATGCTTGGTGCCATATGATTTTTTTTTATAATTTTTCGTAATACTATAGGACAGTGAAACGTTAGTTAACATGCTCAAATAAGTAATACTCAGTATGCGATTATATTATTTACCTTCCTGTTTTATGTAAGAAGTATGGGGTAGATAGGCAATGGGTCACTAAACCGCATCGCGACAACTCACAATTATTTCTCTCATCAAAGAGCTATATTAAGCAGAAAATTTTAACGAGACATGAAATTCCAAAATAAACGTTTTCTCAATTAAAATTGAATACAAGAATACCTTTATATAACGCACTGTCACGAAGAAGATAAATTAGTAACAAATGAATGCGTCTACTTAAAGTGACAAATTGTTTACATTTCTTCTTGTCTTACTGGATTGCCTTGTTTATGATGTGCGAGTTTTAGAAAGAGTTTAAAATGACATCTTTCGCCTTTGTGTTGAAAATGGATGTTGCCGTAATCCTCAGTGATAAAAGAGTTTTGTTTCATTAAAACAGACTGCTAAAATCGATTATATGTCTTCGCAATTCTTTAAGGGAATTAGTGGTCCGTTATCATATTTGCCTAACTTAAAGCTTTATGTCACAATACCAACAGATTTATGAAAATATACCGTCACAGAGGAGCAAAGAGGTAAGTTCCTTTTCCAGTAAAACCTTTGTTATTAATTCATAACTGTTTTCGTAAATTGAAAAAATTATTCTATAATTTCAAACAGTTGCCAACAACGATGTGATTAGCCTACTTTAATTTCTAACAAGATTGACGATGCACATATAACGTAACATTTGGGGGCGGAGGTTAGCACAATATTGATACTTTCTCAGCTATCCTAAGAGCCTGTTGTAATTTCAATGGAAAAGATCGCTTCTATGAGAGTTTATGTTGCCGCAAACAACGAAACGTGCCTAGACCTTCATGCAAATTGTTCGATAAGTTTTTTTTTTTCGATTTTTACCATGCTTGCGATTTCTTGACAAATTTTCGTGTAAGTTCTACAAAATGTCACTTAAATCTGACCCGTGTATGCCGCGCTGATACATGAGGACAGATAGAGAGACGGGCGGTTAAGACAAAGAGAAGACGTGCTTTTCAAGGGCATACGAAAGAGCCTCGGAAGGAGAAACTGTGAGCTTATTAAATAGCTATAATACAGGAATGTATGAATCCTTGTGTCCCAGAGATTCATAGACTGAAAAATATAAAAACATACAGGTGCGTTTGTGTTAATATTGTGTCATTAGAGGATATCCTTAAAGTCACTGATCTCAGTTTCCATTATTTAGCAAACCAACATGGCGGGCAAACAAAATTTTTGGGCGGAAAAACACTAGCATTTCTTTAATTTTCGGTTTCAAAATGATGTAGATTGTAATGCAGTTTGCTCTATATAATACACAGGCGAGTTCACGCTGTAAAATATGCTAATGAACGATGCCATTAGTTTATAATTAATCTAAATTAAATAATACACTATTCCGAAGCGAATCACAAACTTTTCCTATAACTTGAGGTGTGGACCAGCAGTCCGCATTATCTTAACACCTGTAGAACTCTTCCGTAGATAGAGAGTAAAACTTCTGGTTGAGTGTGACAATAAAATGAGAATTCTCAGGGTAGGACTTTTATTGACAAATTTAAAATCCCTGGGGTTTTTATGAAATACTATACTTCGTTACGGGAGACTTCATTTTAATAAATTTCTACACCAATATTTTGCAAAATTTTGAAAGCAGAAGCTATGTACACGATATAAGTATATACAGAAATATATATATGAAAAAGTTACTTTCATTGAAATACAGTATTTAAATCGCCGGAAGGGCTATTTTTGACAAATGTGTCGAAGTATGGCGTAATATTAGTAACTTTCAAGCTCATTTTTATTCTGTCTCTAACTTTTGTTTATATTTCTTTTCTGTCATAGTAAATATCATGAATGTACTTTCAGAGACGCACGTGGAAATCAACTTCTCGAACTATTTTAGCCTCAATCAGAAATTTCAGGGCACTCTCTGAAGGCCTGAAGAGAGAAACCAGACATTCCTTGTTACTTATACAGATCTTTTAAAGGTACTCTCAATAGAAGGATCAGTTGGGTGTCCCGACAATTTTAATGCTAATTCAAATGTATCTTCAGCTCCAAAAAGTGGATTTTGATTTCAATTAGATGAAAACTGTGCAGAAAGAATAATATAATACTAAATATATATAATATATCAATACATAATATATCTATCATATTATTAAACCAAAATTCGCATAGGCTTCAAACCATTCAAGGTTATCACACATAATTCTCCCAAAATTTGAGTTTTGAGATAAATTCACCTATTTTTTTCCGGAATTTAAAATGATGTACTTCGGTTCTCGTAGGTAGAGATGTAGAGATGTAGAGAAATATAAAGTTCATTTAAAAATTTCAAGATGCAATAAACTTACGCTACATACAATGCACAAGTATATATATGTATATAAAAATTCGGATGGGCTGGGATGGCGTAGTCGGTATAGCCAGCCGCTTCGAGCCGAAAGGTCCGAGAATCGAAACCCGGTGGGGGCGAGCTTTCCTGCGCCCGTCCAGAGTTGGCCTGGAGCCCATCTTTCTCCATATACATTGGGTACCAGATCTGTGCCGTAGGAAATCGACCGGAAGTTTGCCTTGACCACCCACCCCACCTATAGCCGAGGTTAAAGAAAGAACAGAGATATACCTGTCCTCCCCTTTTGGGCCTTCATGGCCTGTTGTAGGGTGAACTTTACTCTTTACATAGATTCAGTTTTTACCTCACGGATAACGCGGCTTGAAACCACCAGAAAGGCCACTGTGTGAACATAGTATAGCGGAAATATACCTGTTAATTCTAAAAATCACGCAAAACAAATAAAGAAGTTATTGGCAAAATGCAGTTATTTTTATATTTAAACAGTCAGTACTAACCACTATCTTTAGATGTTAAAAGGTTAAATGCGACATTTGCTTATTATTGCATCAGCATCCGTAGTTTAATTTGCAAGTGAAATCACGTGATCTTTCACAAGAGGAAATGTCTGACTTCGTCTGTATTCAATTCATAAAATCGACTTGGGAATTTGCAACGACATAAATACGTCAGTGTGTCCACGGCCTATCAAAACGACGTTTTTGTTTTTGGAAGTCCATTCTGTAGCTTTGAAGATGTAATATGCATATAGACTAAAGAGATGTTCGTTACTTTTATTGTTGCAGTAAAGGCGTAATTGTATTTGAATGTAGAATACTGAGTTTTATTAGTTGTTTTTGATCAGCTGAATGATATTAGGCTTAAAATATGTAACAGAAACCCAAGGCAACTACATAACGGGCAAGTCAATGGACGTAATTTATTGTAAATATATTGATGAGTCCAAAAAATGCAACTGTAGAGAGATTCGCTATGTTATATCTACATATATAATGTTAACATAGAAAAGCTTCATTTAAGTGCAATATTCCATTCAGATCCAGTGCACATATGGAATATTTTAAGATTATTGGAAATAGTCTTCATTTTTGTTAAGGAAGGGGACGTAAAGTATGTATTACTCAGAAGTTCAGAAACAAAAAGTGGAAATAAGAATTCGTAAGTAGTAAATTGTTGCTTATTAATAAGTTTATATCTGGTAAAGTTATACTAATTTATACGAAGGTAATGGAAGTAAAGGATTGTACAATAAATGTAAAAGTAGGTAAAAAGGGGAAAAATGTAGCCAGTATATGCAGTCCTTTTGACGGTTATTAGAATTTAAAAACTACGCAAGAAAATTACTGACCGGAAGAGGAAGACTGTAATGGCAGATTAGGAGCAGTAGTGTAGAAGTATTTGCAATTAAATCAGAAGCTTGACCGCTGTAAATTCCATTATTTAAGAACTATATTTTCCGAAACGACTGTGATTTATAAGGACATGGATCCAACTCCCTCTAGTTGTCGCTTTGCTTAATTGGAGTAGTTTAATTTTGCTGAATACAACGCAAGACTGGCTGGCAGTAAGGACTAGCTGTAACTTCCCAGTGAAACACAACCTGTCTACTTATAAGTAATAAATTTAGTTATCGATCCTTTGGAAAGAATTCCCTTTCCCGCCACGCACATGTGGGCATAAACGTAGTCTCAGAAGTGTACTGTATTATTTTACATCAAAACGCGGGATCAAATTGAAATAAAACTAGTTCAATACGACCGTCCTCCCTCTAAATAACACCCAGTACTCGCAGAGTGCAAGAACTGCAAACTGAGTGACCCTAATTTAAAGCTTCGAGTAAAATTGCGTTGTTATGCTGTAAACTGAACTGTAATATAACTTGAAGTTAATTTCCTTGTTAATGGGGCCGGGATAGCGTAGTCGGGATAGCGACTCGCTACAGGATGGACGGGCCGGGGATAGAATACCTGTGGAAGCGAGATTTTCCGCATCCGTCCAGAACTGCACTGGGGCCCACCCAGCCTCCTATACCATGGGTACCGGGTCTTTCCCAGGTTAAAGCGACTGGAGCGTAGCGTTGGCCACCGAGCCTACCTAGCGCAGTTGTTAAGGAAAGATTAGAACTGTACCTCTAATTTTCCTCTGGACTATCTTGGCTCATTCCAAGGTGCAAATTTCCTTATATTTTTCTTTACCTTTACTTTTACTTACCTTGTTAATAACCTTCTAGTTGAGAAGTTGTAAGTATTTGTTCCTTGAGAAAGTCCGTTATTCGGACAAATAATAAACGAAAAGTACATTACAACATTCGCACATGTAGTGGCTGTAACGCTCGCTTCGTTTAAACACCCATCATTACATAAAGGCTCCGTCACTACAGGAAATTACAAATACAAAGAAAGAGCTGAAGAATAAAAAAACCAACTAGATGCCACTTGTTATTTTATTGTAATTATTATAGGTTCAACATGTTTCGGGCACTACTGTGCCCATCATCAGGAGCTCGCGACTATGATGTTGATTACCACATTGGTCGTTTCGTTCTATGTTTGCTGTATGTTGGAGGTTAGGTGCGGTTAGGCTGAAGTAGTGCAGCCTGCAGCCCGGACACTACTCCAGCCTAACCGCACCTAACCTCCAACATACAGCAAACATAGAACGAAACGACCAATGTGGTAATCAACATCATAGTCGCGAGGTCCTGATGATGGGCATAGTAGTGCCCGAAACATGTTGAACCTATAATAATTACAATAAAATAATAGTGGCATCTAGTTGGTATTTTATTCTTCAGTTATCGCAATGATGCACGGTCCAATAAACATCAGATTCACAAAGAAAGAATATCTATTTTTAACACTTCCTTCGTGCTGGAATTTGTCAGGTTTTGTAATATCGCCTTAAGATATAAATAATAAAACTTTTTAGGTTTAATAAAATAACAATTCAGACTGAAAGAAGCAAGGAGAAAAGAAGAATTTAGCATATGGTTATCAGAAACTGTTTGAATACTTGTGACCAAGAAAAAAATCTACACCTGTCACTTGGCTTCTGCTATTCTACGACAAAAAATCTGGTAATCTAGCTCGTAAATGGAAACGTGTGATGCCACCTAAGAGCTATTCTACTCCGAATGATTTTTTAATGTTTCTGATACAAAATTTTTAAACTCATCTAAATTCTGAAGCTTGCGAGAAATCGCTTTACGTGAGGGATTTTCCGACCGTAGAGCTCCGGTCTGGTGGCCAACGAAATGCAATTCATCTGGCTCCTATCCTTTTATCAATGTGACTGGTTTTACGTTGTGGGCAGCTTATCGGTCAGTGTCGAGGAACACCGATTTATTGTCTCCAGTATAAAAAAGTATAAGAAGGCGAAGACTAAACCTTTTTATATAAAATTAAACCAAGTAAAGGACAAGTCAAAAAGAAATAAACATGAATTACAAAAACAGGATACGAAGTGTGCGCATAACGTAATATTGTGGCGCGTTTACATAATTTTTATACCTCAAAGGCTATTTTAATATCCTGATAAAATTTCAATCCAAATCAGGTCTTTAATGACGATAGATTCCCGCCGACAACAATACAATTTATTTAGATGTCCATATAAAGTGTGAGAGAACGTAGCGCAATTTAAACCATTCGAAATTTCTTGACAGATTTTCATACATAATTCCCCAGTATAAAATTTGTCGGATATCCTTCCGAAGGGTATAAACTGACACAAACGGACAGACGGACGTGACCAAATCAAAGGCATTTTCGCGACTATATAAAAGTACTTAGCAACCATCATTATCTTAATCTATTTATACAGAAGACATGACACTGGCTGCAGTGGGCTTTTGCACTTATACAGCCTATCAAAGATTTGCTGCATTTCAATTAATTACATTCACGTTACACTGGTAATCCCTACGCCCATATTATAAATATTCGAATACTGAAAAGTAATGTAAAATATGTAAACTAAAATTATATGGTTCACTAGTCTTTTAATAGTTAGATTAAAGCCGATGTTTTTGGAAACATGTCTGTCCCATCTTTAAACTCCACATTGGGCAAAATCATACTTCGTTGTTACGGGTGTTTAAGCCGAAACATACGCCTTCCTTATTATCACACTCAGAGAGAGAAGAGGGGTTAAAATTATGGCTGTTTCTACATTAAATTTAGATCTTATATTTCTTGCTTAACCCAGAGAATGATTCTTCATACGTCTGTGTCCGTCAGATGTTATGCCATTTTTTTTACCCATGTTCAACTGTATCATCTCGGGTCTCGCACCTTGTGATGTTACGTTAAACAGACTCTACCGACATGTGTAAAAATGTGACCAAGTTTGAAATAAGGTTCAAATTTTAAATGATGTATTATATCTCCATAATTTATAAAAAAATTATTATAAAATGGGACCATAGTTCATTTACCAATGGATAAAAGCCACATACGTTTTCCAGAATATTTCTTTTTCATATTTTATATTTTGTGTTCCTAAGTTCAATCAAACTCCCTCGAAATTATCCTGATCGAGCTCTGTAATATGAACAAAGAAACACTTCAATTGAATGAAATTTTATCGCCTAAAGTATTTATCATTGTGATTACCTGTACGACTGTATAGAAGATTTTGTATGTGTCATTGTGTTACATCATTCTCATTACTAAGGGGACCATTCAGATAGTGTTTCCTGTCACTGTGTTATATTACTGTCGTTACCATGTGAAGCGTTCAGTTGCATGTCATTGTGTTATATTGTTCTGATTAACAAGTGGACCGTTTAGACAGTGTTTCCTGTCATTCCTTCATTTTTGTGCAAGTGTGACAAAAGTAAAAGACGCGTGTAACAGATATAGTTTATTTTGAGACCGATAATACCTATGCTTCCTGCAATTCATTCAGGGTATGTGACGTAAGAGCGAAGTATTGAATCTTAAAAGCCTTGTTTTCTTACGTAAGGATTGCTGCTGCGCGGTGCAGCGCTATGCATAAAGGACAGAAATGTCGAAAATTCGCGATTAAAACAGACGTTAAAATGCTTCCTTAAAAGTTACTTGTTATTTGCGTTATGTAATTAATTGGTCGTAAAATGGGGAATTTATGTCTGTTTGTTTCTTTGTATATTTAATTTCCTAAACTAGAAAACACATTTCTGTTTAATTAAATGATTTCGCTTATATACATTTCATAAAATCGCCCTCTTTTTTTGAAAACAAATATGTATTTGGTATATATTTAAAAAACCTCAGCACTAAACCTTTTAGAGAAAAACTATACATCTGCATATATATATATATATAAGTTATCTATTTAAAACGCGCTGTTTACTTGATACACCAGCAGGTTTAATATTCACAAACTGTACACTCTGTTTGCACCATATTTTTGCGTTTATGTATTTATCTCAGATAAGCAGCGACTTTTGGGCTATATAACGTAAATTGATTGGATTTTATAAACGAGACGCAAAGTGTTTATAAGTAGCGTTGTTTGACTCTTTAAATAAAAATTCTAAGCTTCTTCTGTAAAGGGTTCAGACATTATGTATTTCAGTATTCTGTACAATATATATCAGCATGGTAACCAACTTCTCGGGTTATATTTGATAAAAACACCTTGACAATACAGTCAGAATTCGACCAACTGTATGCTGCTATCTTATATCTGTTGGCTACTGAATGGTATGCAACCTGATAACAGACACAACCCATGTGCGGTTTCGATGTCAACCCGGAGTGCAGTTTTTGGCCCTTTTTTTATTGATACAACGCTGCAGAATGGGTTTGTACAGTAGGTTTCATAATACAGGTCCTTTTCTTTCAGAAAGTTCGAAATTAAAAATTTATAATGGTTAATAACTTCAGCGTTTGATAACAAACAAATGTTTAATTAAAATTTGTAATCGAAGTTACCCAGCACCATAAAATATCATGTAAAACCCGGGATTTAATGCCTTGTTGTACTGTTTTGCACATACAAAATTACATACCATATCATACCACATAGTCCAATATTTTCCACCACTTAAATGACAAAGGAAAATTAAAAATACATTTATTTGTTTAGACATTCTGGTTCTTTAGAATAGAGAAGGCGTTATTTAGCATTATTTTCTGTGACGCAACAGACCAAGTGGGGTCTAGGCTGCCTCGTTGATGAGGTTTATAGGTAACAGACAAACACGCCCACGGTAGACTCCTCTGAACAAGTGATAAGCTCCTCGCAGACGCCTCTACTTTCACAACGCGCAACAAATACAAGAGTCGAACATCCTTGTCCTTAGAGAAATTCTAACCTGCAATCCCAGCAACAGAACATCAGGAGACCTACGCCTGTTGACCGTATGGCCAATGAGAGAGTCGTTCACAACTTTGCAACAGTACTTCTTTAAAACTGATTTCAGTGTTCACCTTTAGGAAAATATAAAAGGTGGAGAAGAAATTAAAGGAATTTTTTTATCGTGCCAAAATATTCGATGCAGGCAGTAATCAATCATCTTTTTATAACCTAAAAATTTCATCTAAAGTTTTCCGACTCCTTACATATTTAATGAGACAAAAAATTAATTTACATTTATAAGAATTCAGCTGGACCCGAGGCAAAATAGTCGGTATGGGAAATAGGACACTGGTTAGATGTCCGAGGAAACGTAGCTAGATGCCTGAAAGTAAGATGAGATATTATCTTCTGAAATAAATCCAAACAGGTTCAGCGGGTCGCCAAGCACTTTATTTAAATGGCAACGGGAAAATGTGACCAGTGCTATTAGGACAAAATTGTGAAACATATCACCCCCTCTAATTTCGAGGTTATAAGAGAATGGAATAAACATTCACATCTCCACATGTCTGTATCCTCTGTATATGGCTAGTTTTCCCTTGAAATGAAATGGCAGGCGTGTTTCTTTGAACTAGCCATTACAAATAAAAAATCTGAAAAACTTCATATTTTATTTGTATTGAGCAGCCGCCCTTTAAGTAAGTGAAGGTTTTCTTAGCTAATGAAGAAATTTCTGGCATTTTAAGCAACTCCGATAACTCCTTTTGGTGTTCCTAAGAGCCCGCCACTTGTTCCTGTCCCCAGAGAGATAAGTGGAGTCCATTTCTCTCTACCTACGGATTATATTCATAACATCCCCTAATTTGAGCCTAGGTTTTCCACGTGGTTTCTTGCCTCAACTTTTCTCCACCACAGGCCTCTATGTTTTTCTGTTCTCCCGTATAAGTGTCCAAGGTCTAGCTCATCTAATTATTCTCGATTTGCTCACCACACTACTTGGCAATGAGTACAAACTTGAAGATCCTAATTGTGCTGTTTTCTTCAGTTCTTATAATTCGTCCCGCTTATCACTTTACATACTTCCTACTACTACGTACTAACAGCTTTAAATTGAATATATCGGTTAATATACGAATAAATGAAGACAAGTGACATGGACGCTTGATTTTGCTACTTAAAGTATATTAATTGCAGCAGAAAGCACAATGTTTAATTACTATTATGAATGGTAGTAGTAGTAGTATTTGTTATAGTAGTAGTAATAGTAATAGTGGTAGTAGTGTAGCTGCTGCGGTTGTCTATCTTACAAAACCGCCCCCTCCCCTCACAGACACACAAGCATATATTCGTAAAGTTGTTAGTAGTCACACATAATTTTCAATATAAACCACACTTTAAACACACTGTACATTAAAAGTGAAAACATGTCCATGGAACAGTTCAAACAATATAGTGTATATTATTTATTTTGTAGACCTGGTTTCCTGCAGCACGGCTGTTGCTACTCCTGTTGCAGATATAAGTCTTAACTGATCGTAGTCCTACCTGTCTACAGTATAGTCAACCATATAGAAACCGCTGGAAATTTCCATACATTAACTCTCTGGAAGACCCTCTCGAGTTGTTTAAACCTTCTGTCGTGAGTTAAGTCTTTTCAGGACGAGATTCATGTTTATTACGCCTAAGATAGCTTTGCATAATGAAGAACTGAAGACATTTTTGTGGGTGTAAATTTCATTTATAAGTTTGTTTTAACTAGCTGCCTGTTAAGGGGCATTAGATGTTCAACTTTAAGAGGGACTAGGCACTGTTATTAACAGTGGCCAAAAGTCGAATTTCTTTACAGTCTTCCAGCACTACAAAACTGAAACCTTGCTTTCGAATTCCAACCGGTACATAGACTCTACTTCTGCTTGTATTCTGTGTTGGTATTTTGTTGTGTACATAGAGGGCTTGCATCGGGTCGATACCTCGACCAAGGAGTTCTAAAAATCATTCCGAAAATTGGAAAACGAAAAATCCTGGAATGCGTATTCCGTAGGCCCATCAAAAAAGAATGAGAGAAAGGGAGAGAGATGACCGAGGAAAATGCGGAGGAGGAGGCGGAGGAACACGGATATTAGATCCAGGAATGAAAACCTGGACCTAGCTTTCAGCTTTCACTTCTTTTGAAGTAAAATTAATTTGCCGATAAGACACTTTTGCAGTCAAGCACATCACTTTTGAGAAGTAATGTGATATCACTGGGAGAAGAGATTTCTTCTCAATTATCACAGCCAATACAGTTAACCACCCACGGTGCCATCTCTTGGAGAATGATGAAATGGAGTCTAAAGTGATTTTCCCCACTCTGTGGAGGTAAAAGAAATTTGTGAGGACAGGAAGTAATTGTATGGAATCTTACGGAGCGTGGAGTATTATCACTTCATTCAAAGGCGCATTACGTTTCAAAGTTCTACACTTGGAATAACCTAGATTACAATTTGAGAGTTAATACGTAACCACCTATCAGATAACTAATGTATTTTCAAATGCCCATTCTCCGTCAAATATATTTTTCTTATATTATCTTTGTCTCTTGCTTCATGATTCGCAGAATATTGTCATTGCACTTAAAAGTTCTTTAAGTAGAAGCGATCAATGATAGAAGAATATGAGGATATGTAAGGAATATTAATCTGTAATAGAGCGAGGAGCTAATTACAGAAGTCTCCATCTGCTAGGTTTCTCTTAATGTGTACATATATTTATGGTCTTTTAATACATCTACCCATCCGCTAACCAAAACTGGCCATATCATTATTTCTCATTCTAAGAAGAAATGAACGAGATGAGCTCAAAAATGTGTGTTAGTCTCAATGCAAAGTACCTGTTATTCTTGTAAGATAATAATGAAAATAGAATCTTCTAGACACATTTTGGAAAAAATACTCAAATATCAAATTTCATGGAAATCAGTCCAGTAGGAAACCAGCTGTTCCATGCGGATGGACGGACGGACGGATATGACGAAGGAACTTTACTAACGCGCCTACAAATTTTCTGCGTTGTGGTCCTTTAAAACGAAAATGTGTGTAGTCTCAAAGCTGTCCTAGAATTAAGAGCACTTAATGTTTACAGTTATTGTAATAATTAAAGTTTGTGTTACTAATTTTCAATCTAATAGATCCTACTCTGTTATGACAGTTAAAAAAGCAAGTCTAACACTCAAATTAAACTTAAGTTGAATCACTGTAAATTAGGTCTATTTTCATCCCCTGCATATTTGTTGTTCCTTATACAACAAAATGTTCCGAAGAGATTTCGGAGCTTGTGTTCTTGTTGCACAAGTATCTGACTGGTGATTTATGTTAATTCACTTACGTCCATTTCTTCTTTATTAACGTGATGAATCAAGAAATGATTGGCAAAAATACAAAAAGAAAAAAGACATATAAACAAAAGACAATAAACATGCGGACCTTGAAACAAATTCAAAGAAAAAACCATTTACAAATTTCATTAGGACAAATTTTGATATAAAAATAAAAGTACTATCAACCTTATAAAGATACCAACATTAAAACAATCTGAATTTGTTGCAAAAGCACGCCAGGCAGAGGAACAAATTTTAAAGGAAGGACGAACATGAAACAAGGGAAAGTCTCGGAGCTTCCGAGTGGAATCTCAAAGACCGACAATGTCCACGGAGGTAAAGCAGAATTGGATCCCAGAAAACATAAATTATTATTATTATTGTTATATTTTTAGTGTTTACTTTTGTAAAGTCTTTATTACTTGCCAATGGTATATTAAATTTTTGGATTATTTACAAATATTCAAATTTTCCCATACATAATATTCTTGAAATACCACATTTCCACATAATATGTAAGCACGTTTCAAAAACCCATATCGGTACCAAATTTCTTATGTCTGGCTCAGATTGATTATTGGATATTTCTAGGAAGCCGAGAAAAAGACATTTTTGTACCACTGAAATCTTGTTATTTTACACGGTACGAAGATATTAATTTAGCAAAGTTTCATACTTTTACCAAGGTATCTTATCAAATCCAATTCCATGAAGCGGAAATAAATGGCGCATTTTTTCCCACCTCTTTACAAATTTGCGGATCCTCCGTCTTACTGTTGTTGATTGTACGAAATTACAAGGCTTTTTGGCGATGGAATAGCTAGTACCAATATTTCTAAAAGTTAGTCAATTTTTTAAAGTTTGGAATGTGAAAAACGCAGACAAACAAAGGCAGAAAGCACGATGTCCTAGAATCATAATTTTTCTTCTAGGAAAAAAATGATCTCAATCAAAGACCTAATTTTTTTCATTTTAGAGGAAGTAAAAGCTAAAAATGAAGCATGTTTTACATACTATTTTGTTTTTTCGTTGAAAATTCTGTCTACTCTCCTCCTTCTTTTGGCCTACTGTCCAGAAAATTATATAAGGCTATGCACATATTTCAAAATTTCTGTTTTGAAATATGTGTTACGAGATTTGTGATAATTTAAGTTTGCTCTCCGAGAAAGATTTTGATTATACAATCTGCAATGGATGATTACCATCCATTAATTTTTACCTTGTTGTGATTCTCAGGAGAAAATATTATATTCGCTTTTACTTGCAATGCAATTTCTAAATTCAAATTCTATAATAATCTTACCGTGAAATGTTAGACGTAAGACAGGACACGATTCTTGCCACAGATAATGCCACTTGCAAAAGACAGAGCTAAGGGGAAGGACACCTTCGTTTAGAAGATACTTCTGAATAATAGCTTGAAAAACGATAATGTAAATTTATAGTTTTAACTGTCTAACAGGTTTTATAGTGGTGAATATGTATATAAAATGTACTGTGCCTTATGAAATACACAAGTTGGAAATACCCCTTATTTTTCTTCAAGACGTGTACAAGAAAAATATTGTATATTAAAACCGTTGGCCTCAGTCCGGAAGGCATTGTGTAATAAACAACGTAAACATTTTAAAATGATCCGAATATTGTTACATTATGAAGATTTTGTTGTAAACCTGAAAATTAACATGATGTTCTCAGAATTCTCTTGAAATAGCCCATTGCTTTTCCCTCCTGCATTGTGCAATTAGAATTTTCATTATCTTACGACGTTAAACACCAATTTGCACAAACTGATGGAAATTGTTTACCTTTTGATGTTCAATGTTTACTACATGCATGCCAAGCTTCAACATTAGCAAACTCTACCTTTGTCCCTTAGGATACATTTATGTGTTTCGTATGTGTCTCAAAACACAGAGCGACTGTGTCTCCATATATTATGTGCAATATATGGAATGTTTACGTAGGACGAAGAATACGAAAATTAAGGTAGCTGTAACAGACAGAAAGCGAAGTTTGAAATGTTACGCGCGTGAAAAATGACTGTAAAGGATTCCACCAGGTATACGAGAGACAAGGACTTCCTTAGACACGCACAGTTAAATAAGACAGGTTTACCTTAACAATATTACCTAGCGCTAATATTAAATTAAAACTTTGTCCATTGTCCTTCATGCGAAATTAGTATTTTTGCTGATAGTCAACAAATTTCATCTTGTATCGAGCACAGTATATATAGATCATAAGGTTCGTCAGCCCCGTTTTGTTTATAATAAACTAGATTGGAGTGTATATACTTGTCTAGCAAAAATATCAGAACCCCTGTACCCACACCACCCATCCTACACAACACATGCAAGATCTCGTACCCACTTCACCTCTTACCTCCCCACTGTATACAGCACACACAAGTCGAGTATAGATGCTTACTAATTTTTTTATTTCTCAACCTGAAGATGGCCAATGAAAATGCCGAAATATGTAGTTGTTCTTTATGTAATAAATTATATACATATCTCTACCATAATATAGTTGTGTTAGACAAGTATATACATTCCAATCGAATATATATATATATATATATACATATATATATTATAAGTACTTCCCACTGGTTAATTCTGTAAGCCACATTTATCAAGTCTACACACTCATAACATTTTTTCCTATCAATCACTTTAATATTACACTTTTATTATCGTCTATGTCCCCTAAGAAGTTTCATAACTCCTGTATAAATTTTCGCATTCTTTATTCATCGCTTCGTTTTAAATTTCTCACCCACAATCTAAGTTCTTTTGTGATGAATTAAAAAACCTCGCTTTCCCTGCCGTAATGAGCAAAATTAATAATTAAATTTCGTGACACGTGGTGCGGGATTTTGCCCCATTTGATGACATATTTCTGATACAAGGCGGGAATGTAGGTCTACACATTGAAATAAAGGGAGCGCCACAGCAAGCCTAACCGATCGTCACAAATGTTACAGCAAGGGAAATGCAGTTTGTGGACCAAAATTCCTGCTACAATGTGTTACTGATTCTAGGTATAAACTACTATAAAATGTAAAACCTGGCTAGTAAACTACAGTTAAAATTTGTCTTTCTATAAATCTATTACGAAGTATATACGTGAAAGAAGAAAAATATTAAATTTTTGTCGAAAATAAACTAAATTTAGACCAAAAATAAAAGGATGATATTAAAATGTTTCCTAACCAGATCTGGAGTGGGTAGGGGAAGTGAAGGCAAATTTGTCCTTGTTTACATCATGAAAGCAATTGGGAGACTGTAGGTCTCAGCTTCACTCACTTTAAATCGTGGTCATAGATTATCGCGAGTTTTCGACACGACATCTCTGCCACTTAACAACCGTGAAAGTACTTCCGGTACGCCTTTAATGTATAACTGTGTGGACGTCAGGCCAGATCTGCACCCATGGAGATTAGACAAATTTCCTCGCACTAGAAGAGAATGGAACTAAAATTCCTAGCACAAAGGCGTTTCAAACCTAACCTTTCTCAATGGAGTTGTTTAGGTCCTTAGCATTTAGACACGAAGTTATGAGTTCGGAAGAATTATTTCAGTTCCAGTGTAAACCTTGTGGGAAAGTGTATCTGGGCAAGGTTATTTCCATGCAGAACATCTTTTCTGGAATGTTACCAGTTTATATTCATCCATATTCATTTTCCATTGAGAGACCTTTCAACAGACTCGCCCGAGAAATCAACAAGAAATGTTATGGATATACTTAAAATACGTGACCTCAAAGAATTTGTTTCAGAGGCAAGATGTGTATAGCTGTCCGTTGAGCGATGATCTGCATTATTACGTAAAAGTGAGTAATTGAAGCACAACGGAAACAGGAAACTCATTAAAATTAGATGGGAGAAAATTGTGAACCTATATCTCAATAATCAGCAAGACCATATATAATGAAAATTTACGCTCAATGGGTTTGCGTGCATAATTTGTGTTCGTGCATGTGTATACACACCTCCCCCCCCCCACACACACACACATATACAAACACTCATGATTTTCAGCGAACTGTGAAGCAGGAGAATTTCATAGTTTACGTTCTTCCTCATCTGATAACAAGGATTAACATGATTTACACAGGTTATGTAACTGTCCAAAATTGAGAGGAATTATGTAAGATTTTTTGCAAAATTTAGTTCCTTTGAGCAAGCTTTGTTTTTTATATGTTGTTTTTGAAATAAATTTTCATGTTTTGGGTACTTCACAGCAAAATAGTCATTGAAACAAAAAAAAGAGGATATAAATGAAATATATTATTTATCTCAGTATTTAACCAACTTTATGCACAAAATTTGTTTCACAATAAGTTTTATTTCATGCCTCTACATGTTTCGAGCACATGTGCTCGAAACATGTAGAGACGTGAAATAAAACTTATTGTGAAACAAATTTTGTGCATAAAGTTGGTTAAATACTGAGATAAATATACTGAGATGTACGGTCAGCAAAACGTCAAAAGATATTATGTCTAGGATAAAGGAACACAGTTGATATTATTAACTGATACTTGAACTTTCAATAGCATACCTCTGCAGAAAACTATGCATTAAGTTGTTTGCTATTTGTCCGTACCATAAGAGTGGGACTATAAAAGAGCGATGTATTTTGTCAGTATTTTTGGACTTAAATAACCTGGACTTTTATAAAGTTAGCTTAACCCCTACTCCAGCAACGAAAACAGAATGTGATTTTTGCGCATTGAATCTCCGGATCTGCATACACCAATTGAAAGGAACACATGTACATAAAGGAATAAATTAATATTCGAATTTTATTTCTTAAAAAAAGTCGTCTAGCTATTATTATCAGTATTTGACGGAAAGAGATTGAGAGAAGAAAAGGGAGGACACCCAGTTTTATACGCCTCAATATGTGACTTCTACGAAAAAGAATACTTACTTTTCTGGCACTGAAAATTTCGTTGTGGAAGAGTAGGTGAAAACGAAATGATGCAAAATAGTGGAGTATTGTTTCGGGGCAGACTGGGTTCATCAGAATCAGTGGTGTGCTGTTCTAAACATGGCTATTAATATTACAGCCCGACAAAGAAGGAAATGTTTGCCCAAATCAGTCACTGCGAAAACCTCATTAACTATTCTGACCGCCGACGTTACTAGGAACCACATATATGTATACAGGTGTTTGTCTGTCACGGGAAAAAAATACCCTTCGCCTAATAATCAACAACGAGCTCAATAGTTCGTTTTGTTCGACTGATTTCCAGTTTCTTTTTCCGTTGAATTTTTGGGATATCTTTCTTGAAATCTGTGTTTAGTCCTTGAATGGCTTCTAATCTTTTTGATGAAAATCTTTTTTACTTTTTTGCTACTAATTACGGCTTTCATCCGTATTTTATTTATATTTCTACTCTTATTCGATTGTTTTAACTGTTATCCATCCATCCAACCATCCATCCATCCGTCCGTCCGTCCATCCATCCATCCATCCATCCATCCATCCATCCATCCATCCATCCATCCGTCTGTCTGTCTATCTGTCTGTCTGTCTGTCTGTCTATCTGTCTATCTGTCTATCTATCTATCTATCTATCTATCTATCTATCTATCTATCTATCTATCTATCTATCTATCTATCT
>Ga0123354_10001596_pt1 | contig 27974 bp, 13 predicted proteins | sample TergutLab28metaG_2_FD_97872 | JGI IMG/M metagenome (GOLD analysis project Ga0123354, IMG submission 97872) | Labiotermes labralis P4 segment gut microbial communities from Petit-Saut dam, French Guiana - Lab288 P4 | ecosystem: Host-associated > Arthropoda: Insects > Digestive system > Gut ... | reverse complement strand
TTTTGATGTACGTACCGTGCATCTTGTACAGTTTATTTTGATGTACGTACCGTGCATCTTGTACAGTTTATTTTGATGTACGTACCGTGCATCTTGTACAGTTTATTTTGATGTACGTACCGTCCATCTTGTACAGTTTATTTTGATGTACGTACCGTGCATCTTGTACAGTTTATTTTGATGTACGTGACGTGCATATTTTAAGTTTATTTTGATGTACGTACCGTGCATCTTGTACAGTTTATTTCGATGTACGCACCGTCCATCTTGTACAGTTTATTTTTATGTACGTGCCGCGTATCTTGTACAGTTTATTTTGATGTACGTACCGTGCATCTTGTACAGTTTATTTTATGTATGTACCGTGCATCTTTTACAGTTTATTTTATGTATGTACCGTGCATCTTGTACAGTTTATTTTCCACACCAAAAAATGCACCATATATATATATATATATATATATATATATATATATATAGTGTTACTTAGAGTCAATGAGCAGAGGAACATCCTACATGAAATAAGAAAACGGAAGGCTAAATGGATTGGTCACTTCTTACGTAGAAACTGCCTTCTAAAACAAGTTATTGAAGGAAAGATAAAGTGACAGATAGAAGTGACAGGAAGACGAGGAAGAAGGCGTAAGAAGTTACTGGATGACCTTAAGGACAGTAGAGGATACTGTGAATTGAAGGAGGAAGCTCTAGATCGCACTGTGTGGAAGAATCGTTTTGGAAGAGGCTTTGGACCTGTCGTTTGACAGATTAATGATGATGATGATGATGATGATATATATATATATTAGCATATTTTCTGTATCTTAAGTACTGCTACAAGTTTCGCTACATCTGCGTCATCTTCTACTCCCAGTTCAGTTCTCATTTATAGCTGCATACAAGAAACACCAACATAGGGATGACACCTATAAGACAGTCCAGACTCTATACACAGCCACCAAGATAACAACTTCCATGTACTGTAATTATAAAAGCTGACACAGCGAAAACGTTTTATAGTGTGTCTTGTATCATCATCTATAAAGATCTCACATGTAAAGATTTTAATCTACTGATTTTATTGGGTTCGTAGCCTTAAAGATTCATGTAACTTTAGCAAAGTAGAAGGATAAGACTCCCTGAAGATGATATTGTTTATATATATATATATATATATATATATAGTGCAGTTGTTGGTCTGGATAAGAAAATAGCTACATACGGATCTAGTTAATTTTCTGGTTAAGCTACTTATCTGGCTATTTAGTTATCTTGTAAATTAGTTACTTACCTCTTTATATGCAGTTAGTTACTTTTGACCAGCGATGTACCTAGAACAGCTGGCGGGCCTGCCTTCTCTGTACGTGAGGTTGCAATGGCTTTGTGTGTTTCGTTTCGTCTGACACGCTGGTCTTGCTATCACTGTACAAATGACTCGCTCCTAGCCTTCAGCTTGAAAATGTCGCAGTCCAAAAACAGAACAAGTGGCCTATAGTAAATGTGCCCCGAACTGGAAAGTTGGGTGGGAAAGATTTATTGCTCCGTTGTTCAAGAGAGGAAAAAGAACAAGCCTAACGGTAACACTTCTAATCAAATTAGAGTCGTCTTCATGTTAGTAGGCTACTCCGCTAAACTTGATTCGTTCATTCTTCAAATCAGATATATTCTTTCAGCAACAACTGACTGTGATGGATGTTTACTCTAAGATCTGATCATGTACAGCAATTCTGGAGCTGAATTTACATTAATGTCGAACTCATTCCCTCTTTAGACAAGCAAAGTATTTATTTTTATTATTATTATTATTATTACACGAATTTAAAAACAATATTTAGTTATTAAATTCTCCTTGCACAAAATGTGACGCTAAAATAATAAAAACAGAACAAAACTCACAAGGCTTCTCAAGACAATGAAGCAGTTCACTTGTAGTTTCCTGCAGTGCCACATGGGCGAGTTTCTTCATTGCTGGATGTCTCAGAGGCACCAGAATTGAGAGACCACTATGAATTAGGCAATCAAGATTACGGATCTTCAGTTCTTCCCCTATGACGTGTCCGGTTCTCGGATACCGCTGACAATGCCCTTTCAACAAACTGACCCACCGCACGCAAATTGGCTACGTTACGTCACGCAAGCTTCATCGGTCAACTTAAGAGTTCGATTGGACTGTAGGTCCTTCGACACGGCGACTTCTAACTTTGACCAATTTCTTTTGTCTGTTTCCGCGCACTGGCATGGAAAGTGGTAAATTCCGGTGTCAAGGTTGTCCTTCTCTTGAATAATAACAAGAAGACTCTTTAGAGAATCTGTTAAAAACCGATCAAAATCGTCCGAACTTCGCACTGTTCATTTTAATGCCGCATATGGGCCTGCCGTTGTTTGATGTGATTTGAATCGGATTGCTTCTGAAAGTACGCAGCCAGACAGCGCGCAAGAAAACACACACACACCAGAGATTTATGTGCATCGGTAAGGTACATTTTGTTATGTATTTTCAATTTGTATGTTTAGGAAAATCAATAATATTCCTCTCGATTTCAAACTTTCGTCGTGTTCTGAATGTTGTGTGCTTTCTTCTGAGTAATTCCCCGGCGTCTGAATTTTATATGCTGACGTTTCGGAACACCTGTCTGTTCCATCTTCACTTATAATAGCCTGAGCGAATGGCTCGGTCTATTTTCGAGCCAAACCTTTTCCCGTATAAATACCCCAATATTCTCTACCCAGTCAGTCTTCATACCTACCCGCCTATGAAGATGGAACAGAGTGTGTTCCGAAACGTTGTCATATAAAATTTCCAGATGCCGGCTAATTACCCAGAAGAAGACATACAATAATATTCCTATTCTTATATTTAGTCCTCTTGAAAGCTGGGGCCGTTTCTTGGCTCGCATTAGTGTTCATGGCCTAGGAATTACAAAAGAACTATTTGCGAAGCATATGATTTTCTTTACAACCAGTATGCATTTAGTTTGATATGAGGATAGCTATATTAGGTACGTTTACAGGTTTCAGTGAAATTATAAAATTCCTTATCTACAAGGGTGGTAGGCCCTTTTTAAGAGCTGGCAAGTGATGTACCGTGTTTTAAGGACAAGATAAAAACGACGACCCTGAGGTAACTGTGCCATTGGGATTGAGAACCCCATTTAGCCCTTGCCAGAATGATAAGCTTGACAATGAGAAAACGCTTAAAAAATCTAACTTCAAACAGCAGTCTCATTTTTCTTTCTTCTCCTTCTTCTTAAAGCACTGTCAATAGACCACTACATGTCCAACCAAATCAATTCTAGCTAAAATCGTTTCTTATAAAATCAATATATCAGTATTATCCTTGCAACTAACTAAGTTTTCACAAACATCCCAGTACTAATGTACTTCCAGCTGATCTTCGTGGTTTAATTTTGTTTACCCATGTGATATAATCTGGCCAAATCAAACTATCCTTACACAGACAACAAATTCATCAAATCACCACGCCCTTTGAGTCCGTCCCTCTTTAAAAACGTATAAAACAAGCGACAGATTTTCACGAAATAATATTTGAACATATGCCATTTGGAATGAACCCAAACTTGTGTAATTCTCTCTTATCAGATAACTATACATGATAATGCACAAATGTTTCGTGTGAAAGCGACATTAGAGCCACCTACAAAGCTCCAGAAATTATGATAACATGTTTGAAAAATACATACAGTTGGTAAGGTATAACTGCGTAGAACGTAACACCACAATGAGGAAACCGTGGAGAAATGTTATTTTGCTTTGAGTCTGATTAATGGACCGTTGCAGGTAGAAACATAAAATTTCGTATTACCATGTCACAAATATACTACAGATTGAGCGTCAATATTGTTTGTAGGCCAATAATTACAGACGCGATGACGATAATTACAGCGTGCGATTACGTCCAACACATATAACGTACAGCCGGTCTCATTGGCCGCGCGATCTAAGGAGTGGGACTGCGGCCGCTCGCTTGCTGGGATTGTGGGTTCGAATCACACCAGGGACATGGATTTTGTCTCTAATGAATTTTGTGTGTTATCAGGTAGAGATCTGTGCGTCGGGCTGATCACTTTTCCAGAGGAGTCCTAGCGAGTGTGGTGTGTCTGCGTGGGTAGAGAATCCTGGACATTGAGGAGACCAAGGCACCTTAGGGGTTGTACACCAGAAAAAAAATATATATATATATGATGTAGAATGCACCAATGCTTACGGTAATAAGTAATTCTGAAATAAATTAATACTTAGAGCTATGTTGAAAAATATGATGGTAATGTTGGTCTGGGAGGTGATGGTAATTTTCTTCAAAATCTGATGTGTGGTTGACCGTGCATCGTAATTTAGTGTGGTTAAGAAACCAACTAGATGTCACTTATGTGTTATCCTTTATTTCTCCTTTACAGGTTGCTGAACATTTTTCGGGCAACCATGTGCCCATCTTCAGGAGCTCACGACTGCGTAGTGTTATCGGCAGCTATTGTGTCCATTGGGGAGTTCGTAGCACGTTGTATGCAATACGAACTCCTCAATGGACAAACTACCTGCCAACCGGTTCTGACAGCCTTCCTGCAGCCACGGCACAACACCAACACGTGGCGATAACACTACGCAGTCGTCACCTCCTGAAGATGGGCACATAGTTGCCCAAAACATGTTCAGCAACTTGTAAAGGAGAAATAAAGGATAACACATAAGTGACATCTAGTTGGTTTCTTATCCACACTTTCTTCAAAGTGTTTGCATTTGAAAGCAATAAATTATATAAATGAGTAACTTTCAATTCTGTAACCATCTATATTTAAGCCCATCCCGTTAAACCACGAACTAAGTTCCATTCCACTGTTGGGCTGAACAGGTACCTTGCCCAAACACACACAAAAAGTAGAGAACTTAAACAATTGGACGTCTGTGCAACAGGTAGACCTTAAAGTGTCATTAATCCTGTTTGCAAGTTTTGTTTCCTCTCGTCAAGCAAATAACTAATTGCCTTCGTATATCTTCATATTTTAGTGCGTTTGAAAATAAATATTAAACAGCGCCGACTAGCGTCACTGTTGACGTCTCCCTGTTTACTTCTGTCACAAATATAGATTTGTTGAACTCTCCTCCGTGATATTTGATACTGAGGGTTTATTAATATATAAGGGGTTATTAATATTCCATTTTGAGGGGGTTACCAACATTTGATATTGTGGTGTTATTAATATTTGATAATGAGGGGCTAAAAAATTAATCGAAAATTCTGTTTACAATTCTGCAAAATAACGGACACCGTACACGAAGACCAACGTGCACTTATGCGACCTTTTCGAGTGTACTTCTTTAACTCTTTTCAAAACGGAAAGCAAACGTTGCTGAGAAAATTTAAACATTTTACACTTAAAAAACATTTCGCACTGATCTTGCCACAAAAAAAGGCATATATAACAAGTTGAGGTAATAACTCCACTCATTCTTAACCACGGCTCTAGATGGAGGTGAATGATCAACTTAATGTCCTAGCCACATGAGACCTGGGAAAGAACATGGGAGAAAAGAAGGTGTGGGCCCCAGAGCCATTCTGGACGTCTGGGAGGAGGGAGAAATCTTTCGCTCCTAGTTGGATTCAAATCCCTCATCTTTCGGTCCGTCTTCCAGCCACTATACTGCATCAGTGATTTGTATACATGAAAGAAAATAGATTTTATGTTAGTCAGCTCTCTAACTGAATAAAATTTGAATGGATTTGAACAACCCCTTTTTTCGAGGGCGTGGGGGGGGGGGTTTAATCATGAATGAGCCATCACGAATTGAACAGGTACAGGCAACTGCAGAGCAAACATGCCACGTTTTTCACTCCATGCTACATTTTCTAGCTTATTAACCTTCTAAATCCTAGTGGCAACTGTATATATCACCCGCTGTTTCCCGAAAAGTGCTTGAGTTTGAAGTGTGCTCTTTAATGACACTTTCAAATGCCATAATTACGCAGAGTGGTTGACAGAAGAGTGACTGTGCAGCATTGGGGCAACGATATTAACAAGAGGATAATAAAAATATATTTATAAAAAATAAATTATATATATCGAAGTGGCTTAAAATAGGGACGGGGGGGATACACCATCAGCGCCACACACGAAAGGGAATTATTGAACCGCAAAATGATTGTCGACTACTCAAGAAGATTTGAAACCACAAAAATGCATACAGAGACAGACGAAATTATTTGATGTAAAGAACAGGTTACTAGTTTGTGAACGTGAGAAATTGTGGGACACTGAGCTCCAGAGTATTCTGTATTTCCTAATGTCATTATTCTAGAAGTTCGTCAAAACAATCATTAATAACGCACGTTAATAATAATTTGTTCCTATTCACACAGAACTCTAAACAGCGCAAAAGGGGCAGCAGATTATGGTTTATTAATAATCTATTAGCTCAACATGTTTCAGGTATAATTATGCCTGAAACATGTTGAGCTAATGGATTATTGATAAACCATAATTTGTTGCATCTAGTTGATCTCACACGTCATTTCATATTAAGGATGCACGGTCACACGACACATCAAAAAGTGCAAAAGGGTTTTACCTTTATCATACCGCAGCCTCTCAAACAGCCCGTTATACAGATTTAAGTATATCAAATCGACGTTGATGAAAATTGACGACTAATTGGATGCTACGCCCTGCCGGTGGGTAAAGAGTTACCGACACTTCGGAGGAGTCTACAGCTTGCATCTGCAAGGTATGTCAGTCCAAGAAGACCCAGAATCTTCTTTCTATGAAGCGACTGTTAAATAATTGCATATCGAGGCACAATGGGGTGTAAATGTAAGTACAAAAGCAAATAGGCAAGAATAGGCTTAAAACTATCTCACGTCCCTTGCGTCGCTTTTGCATGTACGTGAAGCTATTGTGACGTCTCCATTCCCTGGAGGCGTAACTTGAAGAACAGGAGGGTATGGCGAACCTCGAATGAAGATGACATCCTCTCATTGTCCGTTTCTGTTCAATTATCTACCGGTTACGGCCCTGAATAGAGTCAAGAGTATCGAACTGAGTGAAGGATATTTGTCCGAAGGCAGGGGTTCGGTTTCAAACAAAGTGTGTCCAGAACACATCTTAGGCCATACATCTTCCTACCTAACGGTATCGTGGGAGTCGTCCAGGGGATAATGTGGCTGCAGCGTGAAGCGGAACACCCGCTTATATCGAGCAGGTAGTCGGAGTAAGGGGCTCCACATGTGTCAAAATCGGAAAGTTTGGTGCAACAGTTAAAAAATTTTATGTGTATTCATGAAGAAGTTTTAATAATGATGAATTCCTTCCAGTGGTCTCTTTGTTCAGGCGAGAACCGCTGTCATGGAATCAATCAAATTCCTAGAGAGTAAACATAAAAAGACATAAACTGGCCATTTGTAGACTATGACTAACCCAAATGATATTTAAAAATTTATCTCGTGCCGCACAGTAAACACATTCGGCTTCGGTTATGAAAACCAAACAGATAATGTTATACAACAATTGCTCTTTTTTTGTGATACTTTACAAGCAGTGAGCGCAATTTAGAATGTTTAGACACGTTTGCAAAATTGCGGCAAGTACTGTAAGATTTGTCATGCCTGTCTGTCTGTCTGTCCGTCCGTCTGTTCGCATGGAACAACTTCGCTCTCACAGGACGGATTTTCATGAAATTTGATAATTGAGTACTTTTCAAAAATTTGTCGAGACACTGCAAGTTTCATTACAATCTGACCAGAATAACGGGTACGTTACATGATGATCAATATGCATTTTTTATCATATCTCGCTCAGTTCTTCCTACAATGAGAAATATTCAAGACAAAATGCCGTAGATAAAATCAAAATAAACATTTTAGATTAAACAACTGTTTTAGAAAATCGTGCCTTGTATGAGACAATTTGGAGAAACATTGTAGAGCCGGAAGTAGTAAGCAAGCCACTTTATACCCTGAAAATGACGTCACACGGTCACGTGACTAACCTTTGACACCCGGAAGTAGGTCAATGACATTACCCCACCCCTAATTAATATGCAAATTACCTAATTGATATTCAAAGGCCCTTATTGATATGCAAGTAATCTAATTGATATTCATAGGCCCTTATTAATATGCAAGTAATCTAATTGATATTCATATGGCATTGATTGGTATGAAAATGATCTAATTATTATGCAAATTATTTAGTCCGAGACAGCGTGGCGCCAGCTACTATTTTGTTTTGGTACCCAGACTGTTTGACGCCTACTAGGCCGCCATCTTGGATAGCCGCCATTTTCCAATATGGCGGATGCGCGCCATTTTTAAATTTTTTTGTACAACTTCGAATTTTTTAATTTTTAAACTCCGCCGTTTTACAATATGGCCGCTAGCGCGCTATTTTTAAATATAACCTAAATTTAAAGTCCGCCATTTTAAATATAACCTAACTTTTACAATATGGCGACTACGTTTAAATATATATTATTAGTTTAAGACTTTGACATTCTTGTAAAAGAGGCGGCTGAGCGGTAGAATTTCAGACTCATAATTGAAAGATTGTACTTTCGAATCCCACCTCTTGAACCATCTCTTTTTAAAGGATCCTATCCCAGGTATATTGTATTAAGGATAAAAAATAAATTCACATTTACAATTATATACATACAATTATTTATTAATATAATTGTCGTAATACAGTTAAGCTAGCACAAGTTAATGTTTGTAGAACGAGGTGTATAAAGGTAATGTTTTTAACATAGAATGTATCGAAGGGGTTAAAACTTGTTTGGGGCGAAGAGACTGGGAAGTTTACTGACCGTACGAGCTGAGGGTGGTATGTGATACCTGATACGAAATAAGATGCAGTCGGGGGATGCTATGTGCTGTCTGAGACGACCTAAAAAACACGGAAGCTGACAAGATTTTTCTGCGTAACAATTTACGAAGCCTGCAATTAATACTGCGCCTTTTATGAATTTGTTTTATGGGTAGTATGCATATTAATTTTATATATTTACACATATAATTAATTAAAACACGCGCTAATATAATTTACGCGCTTATAAAAACAGAAAATTACATTCAAACACGCGGCGAAATAATTTACGCGCTTATAAATACAGTATATAATAACACTAATAATTTTGCATGGCTTAATAACGCATATGAAGTTAGTTTTTAGCGTGTAATTACATTGAAACACGCGGTAAAATAATTTACGCGCTTATGTAAACAGAAAATTACATTGAAACACGAGGGGAAATAATTTACGCGCCTGTAAAAACAGTATATAATAACACTGATAATTTTGCACGGCTTAACGACGCATAGCTTATTTCTTTAGGGGTGGTAGGCATATTTACTTCATTTATTTACACAAACAATAAATTAAAAAACGGTCTAATACAATTTACGCGCCTGTGAAAACAGTATCTAATAGCACTGATATTTTTGCTCAGCTTAAAAGAAATACCACACAGCTTGCGCTAAATGCATTTTTATAAAAAGAAAATATAAAATGATTTTGTCTGGGGTTACGGACTGCAGAACTGAAATACGATAAATTAAATGCTTAAAACGTTTTAGAAAGACAAGCGAACACAGCCACCCTCGGCAGACACACACAGGCGCCAGGAACCTTCCGCTCGCCAGGTACCAGAAAGAATCCCTTGGTGCTAGAGACAGAGAGAAAAACATTCCCCTAGGCAAGCTGTAGTGCAGAACCAGCAGGTCAGCGACACCTGTAATCGCTTTCTTAACTATTTGACGAGGGTGGTTACAGACAGAAGCTGGGGGACTATCTCTCTTTCTCTCTAGCTGAGACAAGTCCTTAGCATACAGACTTAGTGGCGCTTGAGTTTCCGGTGTTACCTGCGGTAGCAGCACAGCGCTAACACGTAACTTTTTAGCACATCCGAAAATTACTGTGGATAGCGAACAAGCTCTCAGAGTTTTTCACCGTCGCTTAAAACACACTGGTTTCCTTTTACATGTTGTATACAAATGCGTGTTGGAGATAATCTCAAATGTTTCTGAGAAGGAGAATCCAGTTCCTGCAAGTCGGTTAGCGTGGCCCCACAGTGAAAGCACACACTTAAATCCTTGTTTCTTGTAACAGAAAACAATTATTTACATTAGTCTGGAATTTTTTTTTTTTTTTGCCTGTAATAAACACAATCTTATGTTAAAATTGCTTACCCATGTGAAAGAAGCCGGTTTCGCTGAGGCTTTTATCAGAATGTTTAGTTTCAAAATAGAAAACTAATTACCATACAATCAGACAAGGGTACTGAATTTGTTAATGCAACAGTCCAACAGTACCTGAAACGTCAGGGTGTAAATTTTCACACGACTCACAATCCCAACATAAAAGGCGCCGTTACTGAAAGTTTTAACAAATCTCTGAAGACTAGGATATATAAATATTTCACAAAAAACAACACATACCGTTATTTGGACGTCATAGATAAACTATTAACAGGTTACAACAATTCTGTCCATTCAACAATAGGTTTGCCTCCAAACAAAGTAAACCCCTAAAACATTTACTCTGTCTAGCAAAGAATGAATAGTCTCTGGGCTAAAATTCCTCATGGTAGTGTGAAATATAAAGTGGGGGATCTTGTGAGGATAACAAAATAAAAGGTAACGTTTGCCAAGTGATATGAAAACAACTTTTCAACAGAGATATTTCGGGTTGTCAAGGTCATACAGCGCGTGCCCCAACCTGTTTACAAACTATCAGACTTGCAAGATCGCCCTATCGAAGACCAGTTTTACAATTACGGGCTTGTGAAGGTCAATGTTTCACCCCAGACCGAATTTGAAATAGATAAAATAGTGCGCACTCGTAAAAAGGGCAGTATTAAAAAACATCTTGTCAAGTGGAGAGAATACGACGACACATTCAACTCTTGGATAAACGCTACTGATATCAAGGAAATATAATTGATCATTTTTACGTAACATTGCCGTCAGACAGTTCCGGTTATTATTTTCCGGCCTATAATTAGCCGACTTTAGAACCAAACTGGCTACAACACTCGAGCTGGAATATGAGAAATGGGAGGTTGGACTAGTCGAGATATCTTATCGTAAAGGGTACAAAAAGCGTTCTTACACAATGCACTACGTTTAAATTCGCACGAAATGATATTTCCTGTAAAACACTATGAATCTGCGATTGATCTTCTCACTAGTATAGCGCAATTTTTCGAACCGTCTAAAACGGGAAATTTATCCGTGTATTTAGCAACTACATAAACCTATATAAAAGGCAAAATAAAGAGTTGTTTAATTCATGTCGGGGGAAAATTCCAATATGGTTAACGAAAATTTAGTATGTTATATCCCTGTGCGTGCATATAATAGTATTGATGATTTAGCAGAAATAATTATGAACCCTGCTAATTGCCGTTCTTCCACAGTGAATCTACCGACAAAAGACAATTTTAACTTTCCTCAGCTTGAGCCCGCATACGTTTATACGGATATTATCAAACCAGATTTGGTAGGAGATTCTTATGTACGACTACTAACTTCCTTGCACTTCCCATCGGACACGGGTTTCCATAGATTGTGAAAATGTATTTTTTGAAGAGAGCGACATTCCATGTCTTGTAATATTGCACTTTAAAAAGAATTCCTCGTAAGAATAATTGTCAGTTTGTCAGTAACAATGGATCGATATACACGGTACTACATAAATCAAAGTGATGGTGAGGAGATTGGTCCTGTTTACAAGGCTAGTTTCAGGATACAGAGAGGTAACGGTATAGGTTCCTTCTTCAGAGTGCTCTTCCGTTTTGTTGAACATCTCTTGTACTCTGGCGCAAAGGCTGTAGGAAAAGAAGCCTTAAAAACAGATTCCAATATAATAACCGATATTCTTAATAAGGAACCAGAACAGCCTGTGGGCGATATTTTCAAAACTCGTTTTAGTGAAGCAAAGGTTAACCTTGAAGGAAAGATTTAAAAGATGACGGGTCTGGCTTGGGTTTAAAAAGGAAGCGTACGCCAAAAAAGCCTCAATCTCAAGGCATACGTAGGAAGGTGACGTATATTTTCACACAGGAGAAGAACAAGAAGAAATAGTGGAGTGCTTAAAATCGGGTCTCGACATCTTCCTCAAGCGTAGCATACAAACATCTATTGTAAATAGTCACACCGTTACATGCAAACCTATTGCGCCTGCAGAAAACCTGCAAAGCTTGAATTTAATTGCTCTGGCCATAGCGATTATTACATATATTTAAATTCTTTTCGTCTACTCTTGCGCATGAAACTTCTAAAACCTGATGGATCTGTTATAGATAATGCTGAGCCAAACACATTCAGTTGTGTCAACAACTTGTTGCATTCAATATTTAGTTCCTTCAGTGTCTCATTAAATGGTAAGCCAGTTACTCTTCTCGAGACAAACTAACATTTGAAGGTGCACCATGAAAATCTTCTAAACTACGGTTCTGATGCGTATGGCACGCATCTAGTTTTAAGTTTCTGGTACCTCGATTCGTCTGGGGAACTCAAAGACAACAGTGGCTATGCTAAAGGATTAAATTATCTCAGCAACGCAAAACTCTAGAACTCTATGGAAGACTACATGCTGACTTGTTCAATTCTGATCAAATATTAATTAATGGTGTAGACATGAACATTAAGCTTACACGTGCACTAGACGCTTTTTATCTTTTGGCCCCTTTAGACGACAAGAAAGTGCGTATTAAAATTTTGGAAGCTACCTTTTTTCATCACTCGGGCTGAATTGACCCTCTTCTTCTTCTTGCTCACGCTAATGTTTTGGGAATGAAACGCAAAGCACATTATCCTGTTACACACACTCAGATTAAAATTTTAATGCTAGATCTGGGGCCCAGCAGGTCTTTATCAATAATGCATTCCTTGGACCAATTCTAGAAAGGATTCTTATAGCATTGGTTAAGAACACAGCATTAGTTGGCTCTGCAAGTACGAATCCATTCCACTTTCACCATTATGATATAACAAATCTCGTGCTCTATGTAAACGGTGTTCAGCACCTTTCCGAGCCACTCACTATGGATTGCTCTTCAGTCTTTGGGGCTACCAGGGTTTACGAGACATTATTTTCAAGTACTGGTATTCATCACGATGACCGTGCTCACATGATTACCTTGGAAATGTTCACCAAGTGTTCTACATATTAGGCTTTGACCTAACACCAGACAGAGAGGCAGATGAAGAGCATATAAGCCTACCACGTCATACAAATGTGCGCATTGAGGCACAGTTAAAAAAACCGCTACCAGAGCCCGTCACTTGCATTTTGTATGCTGATTTTCCTGGACAAGTCGAAATCGACAACTCTAGAAATGTCACAGTAGAATGAATACCATTCAGATCGATAAAGTTTTAACTAAACCTGTAAAGTATTTTCAAGAAGTTTATCCAATTGATATTTTACTATCCACACTTATAAAGCCCTCAATAATTGTCATCAACCTCGACAAATATTACATGTCCCATTCGCATTGAGTAGCTGTTTGTATTTCCGACTCTGGGTATGATGGATATTTTGATTCGTATGGTTTACCACCCTTAAAGCTCGAAAACACGGCATTCTTGCAACGCAACTCAATCTCTTGGACATTTAACCGCCACAGACTACAGGGATTCAATTCGAAAGTCTGCGGTCACTACTGCTGCAACTACGCACTCCAAAGAGCCAGAGGAAATCGATGACGTCATTCGTGAACATATTTGTACCTGCTCGCTACATCTGGAACGATAAAAAGGCCGTGCACATGTTCCGCTCTTAGTTTGGAGTCTGCCCCGCTTGCAGGCGGTTGGTGCAGCAGCAGCAGTCCTGCAAGTCGCAGATATAAATAAAGCTAGTTCACTCACGATTATCAGTCTACAATATCTCTCTTAGTGATTGACTTCACATACTTGGAAGGGCGAGATGGTGAACTCGTGGTCAAGGAGTTGGCGGCTGTCGACGCCCACAGTAACAGGGTTTCATCATATATCTTTAAGAGACCTACAGCTGGGGAGAAGTACCTTCGTATAACGCCAGAATGAATCAGGCTATTGACCACGGGTGTAATTGGAATGATGGCTATGAACTATATTCAGAGCTAGAAACTGTGCTACATCGCGAGGCATCATCTGCCGTTGCAATCTATTGCTTCGGGCCTCCGAAGACAATTTATTAGTGGTCTCATGGACCGTACAGTTATTGATATCACTCAGCTAGGATGCCCTCCACTCGGCGACATAAGTCTACCAGGCATAAGCTGCACGTTTCCATGTCACAACAAGTCCAGACATGTTTGTGCATTATGGACGGCCTATTCATTTTCTCAATGGCTAAACTTTCACATTCTTAGTCTGCGGTATGCAAAGTGTCCTACTCAGCCTGCATATCATTGATGTTTTCCAGATGACGGTGTTGCTTCGTCGTAGCTTCTACTTCAACGAGCAAGAGACAAAATACGTCTCCGTCTACCTGAATGAGAACATCAAACCACAGGTGAAGACTGGAACTTCTTCATGCCATGTGGTGTTGAATGACCTACAGTGGTTCATTCTGGTGACATTCAAGAGTAACATATCAAAGAATGAAGTGCACGATCTTGATGACCCGCGTCATACCCTGTAAATGTACTGTGCACGGTGTATACGCATCACGAGTGAGAACACTCAAGTGTATCTAAGCAAAAAAGATTGGTCACAACTATTGGATTTAGCGAGTGCTTGCATAGACAGACAAGAGATCAAGTTTGTAGACTCCAAGATGAACTAGTGGAGTGGCGAGATAAGTGTGTTGAATCAAAGTTTTTCTATATCCCTCCAGATACCAAAGCCATTGATTTCGATGCGTTGTGGAATGAAATAAAATATAAAAATCAGTCTTGTACCAAATAAATGCTTTAAGTGTTGATAATTGTATTTGTACGCCTATTTTTAAAAAATTTATTTTTTATTTTAATAACCTTTTTTTTTCTATAATTGTATTTTGTACACCTATTAATAAAATTGTATTTGTAAACCTATTAATAAAATTGTATTAATAAATTGTATATAATTGTAAATGTTTATTTATTACCCTAAATCCTTATTATTATAACATGTATATACCTAGGGTGGGATCACTGTAGGAGGCATTGGGTGGTTTCCTTTTTCCTTACCTTAGAAAAGGGATTCGAACCTAACAATAATAAAATTAAAAATAGCCGCCAAATTGTAAAAAGTTAGGTTATAATTAAAAATGACGGACTTTAAATTTAGGTTATAATTTAAAAACTGCACACTTTAAAGTTACGTTATATTTCAAAATAACGCGCTGGCGGCAATATTGTAAAATGGCGGATTTCAAAAATAAAATCTTTTAAAAATTCAAAAATTGCGCGCGTCCGCCATATTGGAAAATGCCATCCATTATGGCGGCCTAGTAGGCGTCAAACAGTCTGGGTACAAAAACAAATAGTAGTTGGCGCCACGCTGTCTCGGACTAAAGTAATTTGCATAATAATTAGATCAATTTCTTACCAATCAAGGTCATATGAATATCAATAAGATAATTTGCATATCAATCAATGCCGTATGAATATTAATTAGATTATTTGCATATCAATCAAGGCCGTATGAATATCAATTAGGTAATTTGCATATTAAGTATGGGGTGGGAAGGTCATTGACCTACTTCCGGGTATCAAAGGGTTAGTCACGTGGCCTGTGACGTCATTTCCGGGATCTAAATTGACTTTCTTACTACTGCCGAATATGCCACAGATGGCAACACGGGGCATGCGCATTGCATGCTGGACACTTAAGGATACAAACACACATTCAGAATGTGTAATACTCATTGCTTTTCCATGGGCCGGGCAGTGTAGTCGGTATAGCGACTGGCCAATGGCCGAACGATCCGAGAATCGAATCCCAGTGGCGGCGAGATTTTCCGCACCTGTCCAGACCGGCCCTGGGGCCCACCCAACCTCCTGTACAATGTGTACCGGGTCTTTCCCGGGGGTAAAGAGCGGCCGGGGCGTGACGCTGACCCTCACCCCTTTTACTGCCGTGTTCAAAAAAGAGTAGATTTATACCTCTACTCCTCCTTCGGACCGTACGGCCTATACAGAGCCTCAGTGTCTGTACAAATTGCACTTTGCCTTTACCTCTACCTTTTATTGCTTTTCCACTTAAACAGTGATTGTACAAACGCGTCTCAATATTACGTTCTACGTACGTGTATGTAGTCTGTCTTTTCTAATGTGAATCTTGAAAGTATATTAATTATCCACTACGCTCTATAAGGTACAAAATCATTAGTTCTTTAAGGTAAGTCAATAAATTACTAATGTTCTAACACAAAATGCTGAGGAATTTAGAAGGACAAATAATATGGTCAATTTACACTCCCTAACGAGCATTGCACGATTTATACATATTACATAGCACGGCCGTTGCCTATCTGAAATCAATCTGAAATTAGTGGTATTACGAAGGGCCAGTTACGCAAGGTAAATACAGAAGACAAACTCAGCGCTTTGTCAGGCAGTCTTTGGGAAACTCCCAGTTGTAACACGAATGTCACATTGAATTTAATGTCACGATGAATGTTACAGAAACAGGGTGTGTGAAAGAAATGGTGCAGGATCATAAGCAATGACAAATCTTCGTACAGTAAATAATTAACCATTAGATGGGTAACGAAAGACAAATTGTCTCTTTATACGCCACGAAGGCATGTAGTGCCTGTAGAGGACACCACACTGTTGAACGAACAGTCTGTTAACAGCTTGCAGTGTGTAAGTTCGCACATAGATGTCTCTAGTGGACTGAAACCGTACGTCGTTGCAGTCAATAAAAAAAGATTAGATTCAAACATAAACAGTATATTCTGCATACATAGCACCAGATTATTCTCTTCCTCATTAATATTTAGGTTGCTGAAAGTAATATTACTTTAGGAATGCTATTAGAAATTATCGACACCATAGTCTTCACTCCTTTATGTCTTCAGAATTGTATAAACTCCTACTGAATTAGAAAAAAGAAACTACTCTGAGCAGATGGCTACATACCTCACGCTGACTATCTGTGCGTCCAAGCAAGTACCTTCCAATTATCGACAAGGAAAACCGAACGAATAATAGTCTTTCCTGTTCGGGAATCTCGTGTTCAATTCTAATTTTTCCCATATTGAGCGAGGTCTTTTCGTGGTTTTATTCAGTTTCTGTGAAGATTATCGTCTACTAGATCACTTAGACCACTACCGCTTCCTTCCGAATCCATTCCAGTACAATATCCATCAACCGTGTTAATATGTAATGTTGTCTATACTGTGTCATTATTGCCACAGATGAAAAATAAAAAACGGGACGGCTGTACTAGAAGCTGTAAAGCGGAAGTAAAATCACTTTCCAAAAATAATTTTACATGACCTATTGCATGGCAGCCAATCCTGCTAGTTTATCCTGCGATTGCGCAACACAGGACGCAGGGGAAGCAAGATTAACAATAAAAGAGGAGCTTCCTGATTTGTAACACTCACTTAATATTAAAGGTAAAGGTAAAGGTAAAGTGGTCCCTTCACAGGCCCGGTGTGGCCCAGAGGGTGGGTAGAGGTATAGCTCTAATCTTTCATGACCGCGGCACTAGAGGGGGGGGTGAGTGGTCAGCAACACGCCCCGGCCGCACTTTGCACCCGGGAAAGACCCGGTACCCATTTTACAGAAGGCTGGGTGGGCCCCAGGGCCGGTCTGGACGGGCGGAAAATCTCGTCCCCAGCGAGATTCGACCCCGGACCAACCAGCCCGGTAGCTCAGTCGCTATACCGACTGAGCTACCGGGCCCACACTTAATATTAAAACAGTACTAAAAACAGGACGGATGAGAAGAGTGGGACACATATCGTGAAGTGAAGAGATAAGATGTGCTTATAAAATGTTGGTTAGAATTCCTAAAGGATGTAAATCGTTTGGAAATGCAAGTGTTGAAGAAAGAAAATATTTCTTAGAGAAAAGATGTGAGCTCTTGGTTTGGACTCATTTGCCTCGTCTAGGATCTCAGACGTAATTGCGAAATTAAACGCTTCGAAGCATTCTGCCGTACAACTAGTATTGAAAAACACAGAAGGCAAAATAACTTTGGCTGTGTTCAGCGAAATAATTTTTTTGCAACAGTTACTAAAATTTAAGCCAAACAATGCACATAACTGTATTATAGTTACAAGAATATTAAGAAAACCGCTAACTCATACATGTTTCAGGTCCTACTGGCCCGTCATCATCCCTGATACTATTATTGTAACTCTAACACAATTCTGTTCATTTGTTGACTTACGGTATACCAATTAAATTATAATGCACGGAAAAGAAAATGTGAAATTTTTCAACAATGCCAGACCCTACTAAAATCTGAATGCATTATCATCACATATTTTTCATCAGGTTTAAGTCCAATATTGGCAAGCTACTTCAATAGAAAATCTTTTCACTTAGAGCGGAGAAAGAAATTTCATCCCAATCTCAAATACAAGTTTCATTAAATGATCTTATTTTTATTAACAATATACAGGGGTTCTGATAAGTCCTTACCCCAACCAGGAAGGAAACAAGCTAATGTTTCTGTCAGAATGGCTTGAATTTCCTTCGGCGCCTTGCCTTGCAAAAAAAGAAACCTTGATGACAGCTCGCGTCTCGATGTTGTTGAAATCGCGTGCGTCCCTAACATGCTTCCGGGCTTGTTTCCTTCCTAGTCGGGCTACGGACTTATCAGCATCCCGGTACAAATCTCAGAACCAACGAGGGATAATCAATCGCATAAGTAAACCGTTTCTGACTCTTTAGAGTAGAAATGTTTTTGAAGCGATAATTTTATGTAGACTGTAGCTCGCTGCGAAACCTAAATTAATTACAGTGATTAAATTAATTAACATTGTTCCTGCGTATTAAGATCACTATTCTCTACACAATTCAGTTTCCTTTCAAGAATTCCATCTGGGTGTGAAATACGTAACAGCAGTAAATTAACATAAAAAATCAATGAAGTGTACTAAATTGGAAGTAACTTCCGTCTGGATATGTACAGATAACCTTATTTTACACAAATTTGATAGTGTTTATAATGATCTTTTTCTGAAACATTAAAATTTTTATTAAAACTCGCCAATGTAGTTTCATGTTGCAGGTTTAATCACAAGATATTATTGTGAAATTTCCCCTGACAAAGAAACGGCAGGCTCTATTTACGAACTGCTTTAGTGGGCAGTCGATGAAGAAAGTTATCTTTATTTTCCTGCTATGTCCCTTGCAAACTGTCAGATAATATAATGGCCTCTTAACCCTTGTCCTGCTAATGTGGAGAATATGGTGAACTCCTAATAATGCCAGCTGATAGCAGATGGGATTTAAATCGGTGTTTAAAGGGTTAATATCATCAGCAGTAGATAAATGAAATACGGGTACAGAGCATTGGTGACAAAACACAGAAGGGAAAACTGCAGTATTCAGAGAAAACCCTGCTTCAGTGCCACTAAAATCACGAACAGCCTATCCTGGGATCGTGTCCGGGGTTTCACCTGGAGAGGGTGCAGCCATATAAGCGGCCCAAGAGGCACCATGACAACTCAAGGAACCTCACAAAGTTCTTCTCACATAGTTCACAGTTGGTTCTTTCACGCCTACACTCCAATCGACATTACACACCGTATGCAGAAGAAGATGCGTTGTTAAATAATCAGTTAATACTTTCATTAAATTCTGGAGTTTATGATAACAGACAACTCCCTGCTGAAGAATGAACCACGACATTCCAGGCCCTATTCCGTGACATTACTGAGCACCCAGAACGACAAATAGAGGCAAAGGCTTCAAAGGCGGTTAGTTAAATGTGGTTACGTTTGTTGAATAAAGATAGACCATCTTGAAGTCACTTGCTTCATTATTTCATTATTCAATGCTCAACATGTTTCGGATGTTAATGGTGTGGTATCCTTATGCAGGCTGAAGCATTGCTTCAGCCTGCATACGGATACCACACCACACCAGCCAAACCACAACGTAACACTAACTCACATCGAACCAGAGCAATACAACCCATGAAATAACTCAACAAATAAGTCGCAAGCTCCTGAAGATGGGTGCACTAACGTTCGAAACATGTTGAGCATTAAATAATGAAATAATAAAGCAAGTGACATCAAGTTGGTCTATCTTTATTCAACTATCAAGATGATGCACGTTCCAATAAACATAAGTGGTTACGTTTCTTTGAATGTACTAATTAACGTTGCTGTTCGATACACCAAGCAAAATTGAGAAACTTCAAAGTCTGCGAAAAATTTACGAACTTACTCATAAAAACATGACGAAATACAAAGTGGCCTAAATCTTAAGTGCCTCCCTCTAACGCCATTGATTCGTCAGATTATATTTCGGTACGTTACAACAGTCCGTACAATGTTTAATGTCACGTCGAATTTTCTCCAGTTTGGTTGGTGACTGCAGTAACCATGTTATTTTCGAACACTCACAGTAAGAGTGACATCCTTGATCTGGTATTGTGAGGCAGTAGGTTGCAATTTGGTTTTCCTCAATCCTTCCAGACAAATGCCGGCATTGTGCATCGATTAAGTCAGTGTTTCTCAAACGCCGGAACGCGGCCCGGTCCCGGTCCCGGGCCCTGGCATCAATTATACTGGGCCGCGACAGGTTCTCCTTGAATTTGTCATTTTAGTTTGCTAAACAATTTTCATGAATAATTGTTTATAGTTGGAATATTCTGAGGAGAACAATATTCGTGAATGTGTCTAAAAACTCGGACCCAGTTGTTGGTGTGAGGAAATTACAATATGCTACAATATTTCATTAGTCCAGTGATACATAAATAATTTAAATGTAATTTTCTATTTGTCAACATGCCACGCCATATACATAAGTGTACTAATACTCTTTATGATCATGCCATAATTAAGTATTAATACTTATGTTAGTTTAATGTATGAACTTAAAAAATGGAAAGGTATTTAGGAATAAATCTGTTGGGACCGGGCCCTGGTCTAATGAAGAAAGAATTTACCGGGCCGAGGTCTCACAAAGGTTGAGAAACACTGGATTAGGCCACGAAGACTATCCACCAAATCATTCTCAATTCGTCGGTCATCTTACCACTTGATTCTGTGTAAGCCTACATAACTCTGGATATTGATAACGTGGCTAAATAATCCACAGAAAAAAGCAATGCTTAACAAGTAGCAGAGTCTGCTCTTGTCTCCATCATCACACTCATCGGCTTTTGGACAACAGGACAGTGTCCACAGTCAAATGGCCATCTATTCAACAATCCAATGAGAGTGTCCGTGAAAGAAGACTAGTGGCCGGGTACATGCAGCGATGCATGCTGAATGTTTGTTTACTTAGTGGAACTGATCTGACTTCTGTGAACGAGTTGCTGACTGGTACCCATGGTCAACAACAGTCCCTGTTGAAGGAGTCGGTCATTGAACACGAAACTTGCCCTCTGTACCCATGGGTACTTCGTCTCGAGTAGAACCACTGCAGTTGTTTTTAGTCGACCTGAACACTTGGGTTTATACCCCTGAACTGTTTTGACCATGTCTCTCTTTCCCTTGGTCCAACGATCAACCGTTTTTCCTCACTAGCCTAGTGACAGTCATTCAGTATTCTCCTATTAGTCTTCTCAAGCGTTTCCATTTTCAACTGCGGTGTTAGTATGACCGGGTCTTCAAGACAACCGAAAAATTACATCAGAACAGTAGACTATGACCAGCTCTTGGTTCACTGGCGATTCATTAAAACCCTTTGTACAGCCTTGTAAATGTAGAACAGTAGTTGGCTGCTTGAGAGTCAAGTTTGCTCACAAAAGGATTTGCGATCACCAAAAGGAGAATTAAAAGTAGCTACACAAGCACAGTAACTTCGTCTGACTACTCTCACTTTGGCCGGTCCCATTGGACACGCGGTCTTAGGCGTAGGTCTGCGGCCGCTCGCTTGCTGAGATTGTGGGTTCAAATCCCACTGGGGGGCATGGGTGTTTGTCAGTTGTGAGTATTGTGTATTGTCAGGTAGAGGCCTCTGCGACGGCTGATCACTCGTCCAGGGGTGCTGTACCGACTGTGATGTGTCGTTGTGTCTGATCTAGAAACCTCGTGAATGAGGAGGCCCTGGCCCACTGGGAGTTGTTTCGAAAAAATCAAACAACTCTTACGTTGCCTTATCCTAAGTATAGAGACAGAAATACAGGGTTATTCGAAATGAATGTCGGGGTTTTAACAACTTGTCATACACAATAAACTTGAAAAATGAGTATTTTTTTTTGTATTTAATAGAACAACACTCCAAGTTTATGTTACATACTTTACAGGTGCTCTGTATGTGCACCCTTTGTGATTCTACTAACATCAACACGATAATCGAGTTCGTTCCAACTCTTTGTAGTATGTAATAACCTTCAGTTCCGGGATACTTGCGGGGAAGATAAGGAACATAAACCTGATCCTTGACGTAACCCCATAGAGAGAAATCACATGGGGTTGCATCTGGAGAACAAGGTGGCAGTTGTTAAAATTCCGACAATCATTTCGAATAACCCTGTATAACCATGTAGTTTATAAACACGATAGGTTAAAATCGCCAGAGCGAAAACTTGATCACCAAGGTAAGCAAGGTAGACAGGCGACACAGAAACACTGGTAACCATGATAGCTACTGCAAAGTTATTACTTTCAACATGAATCGTGAAATGAGTACCCACGTTAAAGATGGTAACAAGGTAACCTAGATAAACAAAGTAGCTACGGTAACGTTAGTAACAAAAGTGGTCATACATATAAATACACTGTACGTAAGTCTCCAATTTAAGTTTCTGGTATTTTTGTTCCACTTTAACAATAATTAGAACACGACGACAGTTGTCAACAAAAGTTCCAACTATTAACTTTCACGCTAAAGTATTCAAGATGCTCCATGCAAATAAGACATGGGACAGATGGACGGCGAACACGACGAAACTAAAAGTAGCTTGTCGGTTTTTTTTTTGCGAAAGCGCCTCAAAATACCTTGAAAACTCATATTTATTATACTTAATAACTGTCACAAACTGCAGCATCATCTGCATGTAAAAGGTAAAGCGATCCCGTTACAGGCCCGATGTGGCCCAGAGGGTGGGTACAGGTATAGCTCTACTCTTCCATGACCGCGGCACTAGAAGGGGGTGAGTGGTCAGCAGCACACCCCGGCCGCACTTTACCCCCGGGGAAAGACCCGGCACCCACTTTAGAGGAGGCTGGATGGGACACAAGGCCGGCCTGGACAGGCGGAAGAATCATCTGAATGTACTTGAATAAAATTTTTTTGTGTATTGTCAGGTCTTCAGTTTAGACTGCAAGAAGATGTGATGGAGTTTCGCCAAGATGCTACAACGGCGTACCGGCAACTTCACTACCTCCACCCGAATACAGAATGTATCAGAGTGGTGCTGCAATTCTATGCAAAACAAAAGTATCCATCTGTGCAGCATCACGATTCAATTCGACTAGACTCGTCTCGGTTACCGTCTCAGTAAACGTATTCTGAGATTTCATATATGTAATTCCGTGCATCGTAATTCTAGATTGAAGAAATCCAACAACATGCCACAGTAAGAAGATATTATCTACTGCTAAATTACTCTAAATGTTTCGGGTGTCCATCGTGCCCATCTTCAGGAGTACATAAAACTCTAGTTGCTGCCTCTGGTACAGATCATACTATCTTCAGGAGTACATAAAACTGTAGTTGCAGCCTCTGGTACAGATCATACTATCTAGGAAGCAAGCTTCTTCAAACGTGACTACGTAGTGGTCACGTTTGAAGAAGCTTGCTTCCTAGATAGTATGATCTGTACCAGAGGCTGCAACTACAGTTTTATGTACTCCTGAAGATAGGCGCGATGGACGCCCGAAACATGTAGAGTAATTTAGCAGTAAATAAATATCTGCATGCTGTTGCTTCTTGTTTGTTTTCTTCAACTTCGTATTCTAAGAGTCGTAATAAGTACCTATTATCCTACTATAATTATATGTTGGATGCAGCTTTTCTCTAGCAGCAAGTGAAACGTGTTTCCAGCAGTCATTGCTCTATTCCCAGAACCTTGCTTGTTAATCGGATGAGCCGAAGTATGAAGAAAAAATGCTACAGTGCGGAGGTTTACTTTCTCCTCACCGAATCGGTTTACAGAGACTTGTATGAGGAAAAGAGGTTCCACGCATTGAAGACATGGAATATTTTTAGTGAGACATATATTTAATATTATTAAAGGTAAATATATTGGATATTGTTAGTAGTACATACATCGAATACGGTTAGTGGTACATATATTGAGTATTATTACTGGTTTATATGTTGAATATTATGAGTCTTACATACATCTCATAATTATAGTGTTATATATATTTAAGATCTTTAGTAGCACACACATATATGGTATATTTTAAATGGTACATATATTTAATATATTTCGTGGTTCATGGGTTGAATATTGTTAGCGGTAAAATTTCCTTACCAAAACTTTAAGGCCTATTGCTGTTAAAACATTTTATTATTCAGCAGATGCACAAATATATAATTCGTACATACAATTAGAATTATAATAGAGTATTTAAACATATTTAAAATCGCTCCAACATGTTTCGGATCACAAGGGATCCATCATCAGGGAGCTTTATACAGTGCTTGGCTAAAATTGCAGTAATGGTTCTATCGCGTCCTATTGCTGTGCCGTGATGACCGGGTTACCAATTATCTCTCCAAAAACACTTAGTTATTGAAAAAGGAAAGATTCTTCCCCACATGAAATGTGAGTGTTACATCGTCACCACTCGCTTATGGAAACCAAGAAGATCATACGGCCTGCGATCACTGTATGGTTAGAAAACTGGTTAAGGTACACAAAACTTAGTTGGAAAACGTGACACTTTAGGAGAAATAGACACAATTGGGAGGGTACTATGAAACTAATATTATGCTCACAGGGATCCCCGGCGCTACCAGATTTTCTGAGTAGTAGTGGGTCTGGAACGGGGTCCACTCAGCCTCGTGAGGTCGATTGAGGAGCTACTTGAATGAAAAAGTAGCGGCTCCAGGTATAGAAAACAGAGATTAACGGCTGTGGGGACACGTTGCGCTGACCACGTTACATCCCTCTATCCGCAAAAGTTGGCACTAACTTCGCCGACCGGCGGCGGCCACTCTGTCGGTATAGTTCGCGTGCGGACTAAGGCCACGGAGTTGTTGTTGTTGTGTTTAATGAAGTTTATGCAGTAAAGTCCTACTAGATCTCTGGTCTCAAAATCTGTCGATTTGTTCCTGGGATGTCCGCGCGTATGGAAATTAAAACCCGCGGGAGTAATGAAGCAAGCACCCCAGTTGGAAAAATTAAGTACAGAATAAAAACAACGGAATTTGAAAACCTCGCTTGCAAGGGAATTGCTCTGTTAAGGTAGAAGAGGCTTTCAAGAGCCTTGTGCCACCGGGGGGTGGTGGAGGATAACATCCACCCAGGTTGTCAGTTGATTCTGTAACCAGTAACGTCAAACACAAAACTGATGAACGTCGTCTACAGCTGTTGAGGCAGGACGGGACTTGACACGAACACACGTGCCCCTGGCATTTCACACCTTCAGCAAACAAAAGGTTCCCCCACCGCGTCATGACAATGTGACAAGATCTGCATGTAACTGAATAGATAGGTTGGGTTTGATCCTAATGAAAACTCCAGAGGAAAATTGGCAAATTTCGCAATCGTCAGCGTGTGAATATTTGTGTGTGTATGTCGGTGAGCATGCACAATGTAAATACACAAAAGAAAGAATAGGTATTGGAGTAAATAATACACTGCGAATATTTTTTACAACTGGTATTGGTTTTTTATTTTCCAACATTCTGTGTCGGCCCAATATATTTCACAAGATTTACGTACCTAACAAATTATATGTTTTCTACTGGCGCTCATTCTACCTTTGATTAAATTCAAACCACTCAATAATTGAAGAATAAAAACCAAATAGATGCCACTTCTTATTTTATTGTACTTCTTATAAGCTCAACATGTTTCGGTCATTACTATGCCCATCATCAGGAGCTCGCGACTATAATGTTGATTACCACATTGGTCGTTTCGTTCTTCGTTTGCTGTAGGTTGGAGGTTAGGTGCGATTTTGCTGGAGTAGTGTCCGGGCTCCTGATGATGGGCATAGTAGTGCCCGAAACAGTTGAGCCTATAAGAAGTACAATAAAATAATATGTGGCATCAGTTGGTTTTTATTCTTCAGTTATCAAAACGATGAACAGCCCAATAAACATCAGATCCAAATCACTCAATTAACGTGAGGGCTGGACACAATATAAACCTTCTATCTCCCTCATACTGGACAGAAATTTGCTTGATAGATCGGAAATCTACACGAGTCCTATACCCATCAACAAATAATTGGAATATAGTTTAGATTTCTCAAGAGGAACAGAAATCCTTTTTCGAGGGCAAAAAGTACACACAAATGTAACGTTTTCTTTACCTGATTTGTGTTATGAGTAGCGTGTGTGTGTGTGTGTGTGTGTGTGTGTGTGTGTGTGTGTGTGTGTGTGTGTGTGTGTGTGTGTGCGCGCGCGAAGAACTTTCTTGCAATAAAGAAAGAAAAAAATTGCAAATAATTAATGTCTATTCATCAACATTCACACAGGGCCACAATTCGTGACGTGTACGTAGATATCGCTTTCAATGGTTCGGGTAAGTATGGAGCACAACGGCTGTGAATTCATCAAGAAATAGACAGAAAGAAAAGTAGGTTTGTAATTAGGTAGTTTGGCTGAGAGTAGTTAGGTAAGTAGGCAGCTAGGTAGCTAAGTATATGTATTAGTGGGAGAGTAGTGGAATTTACAGCCATACAAGATAATCGAGTAAGAATGGCACGTTAATTAGGCAATTAACATAATCTGTTGTGAGTTAAAGTCATCATGTAGACTTAAACACACATACAACGGCAGCGATAATTGAAAAAAGTATAAATTACGACCCGCTTCATTGTGTATTTTCCCCCATTCTTGTCACACCCTCTCTATTATAACCAAATATTCTCAGTACCCAGTTCTCACACGGCCTAAGGAGTATATTTGCCTGGCAAGGTAAAGCACCAAGATTCACACCCACATTAATAAAAAAAAAACTAATTATATTTTCGTATATTTTAACCTTCGGGTTTCTAGACCAAACAAATTCTTACCAGAATGCTAAAAAAATTAACGGGATTAATATTTGTAAACTTATATGCTAGTCCTTTCCGGTTTGTTATAATTCCCAAATATGCCTATCCTACCTTAGCCACATATTCGAATGTCGTACTTACTGAGTTCGTGTAACGATTACGTCATGCATTCGGCTGACGTGACTACAACATAAACTTAAAACACGCGTTTATACGTTCCTTGCATAAAGCACCCAAAATAAAGGCATAAGAACTGATTACGAAATAGGGGATATTTGTGTAATTTGGTATTGGAATCCACGACTAAAGCTGCAGGACGGATTTAATTTTCCTTGCCTGAAGTCTAAGATAGTTACTGCTTTACATGAATTTCTGACTGAAATTTGCGCTTGTTCCCATAAATGTTTATTATGCAAAACTCAGTTCGCCCGGTACTTAAAGATCCGCATTTGGCAAAACACAAATAATTCTTTTATCCAAAAGTGGCACCGCCGTATTTACCAGTATGTGTGATGATATGCAAGAAAGTGAATAATAATTAGTATCAGTGTTCATTTCGGCCATAAGATTTCAGCACGAGTTAAATAGTACATAGGGTTCGTAGTAACTGATCTTGACCGCCTTTGTGGTCTAGTGGTCAGAGTTTCTGGCTACAGATACAGAGGTCCCGGGTTCGATCCCCGGCGCTACCAGATTTTCTGAGTAGTAGTGGGTCTGGAACGGGGTCCACTCAGC
>Ga0123354_10001595_pt1 | contig 27980 bp, 8 predicted proteins | sample TergutLab28metaG_2_FD_97872 | JGI IMG/M metagenome (GOLD analysis project Ga0123354, IMG submission 97872) | Labiotermes labralis P4 segment gut microbial communities from Petit-Saut dam, French Guiana - Lab288 P4 | ecosystem: Host-associated > Arthropoda: Insects > Digestive system > Gut ... | reverse complement strand
GAGACCACTGGGGAGACCTAGGCGTAGATGGGTGGATAATATTAGGATGGATCTCCAGGAGGTGGGATGTGGGTATATGGACTGGATTGGGCTGGCCCAGGATAGAGACAGTTGGCGGACACTTGTGAGTGCGGTAATGAACCTTCGGGTTCCGTGAAATGCGGGGATTTTCTTGACTAGCTGCAAACCAGTTAGCTTCTCAAGAAGGACTCTGCACCATGGAGTAAGTAAGTATTAGTTGACTGGTGTATATAACGGAGAGGGAGTGTTGGCTGTGCGGTACGAACTGAATCTATAAACATAATTGAGGTTATTTTTCGTCTCCGAAGGCCCAATTTAAATGAACGTGTACCCAAATTGACGCTAGGTAATAATAACAGTCGTTGTTGCCGTCACGGTCCTGGTACTTTGTCATCATGATCTTTATCATCATCATCATCATCATCATTATCATCATCATCCCTGCCATCATATTGAACTCTGAAGGGTTAAACGTAGTGCTTGTTAACTCTCAAGGTGAATTTCTTCCATAGTTTCTTCGGGCGTCTTGTGTTTCTTCTGCCGTTTTGCTTATACTTTCGGTTCTTTTTCTTACAGAAGTACACTGGTGAGAAATATTGTGCTTTTTATTGTGAAAAAAACTAAGCGTAAATAAAAACGTACTAGATATCCTAGTTTTATTGTATTAAAATATACCGTCATTATTTTCGAGAAACATAACGTGACGGTAGGAGAGGTACACTGATTCCGTCATACAGCGACTGCAGTACGGATTGCTGGATGTGACACAACCTGATTAAACAGAAATGGAATGAGAACAACATTTGTGAAATAATAAAACCTTGCAGACATGCAGCTACTATATTTATGCCCAACGTATTAGTTTGGACTTGCAGCTGTACGTTGTAGTTCGGAAATGTATCCTTGACTGTAAACAGTATATCATTCAAGGTAGACAAAAGTCCTGCCCGCGTAGTTTACACGTAATTTTGGTAATCAACTTAACTCAGTGCTACATTGTAATTTGAATGAAATGGTGTTTGAGTTAGTGGAAATAAACGTTAAATATTTACCAGTGGTGGTTGTAAATGACCAAAAATGTGTAGACAAATGTAGGCTATATGGTATTGTAGCCGAACATAAGTAGCCTGTTGGACCACTCGCTGTGTGATAGGATTCTTGTCCTTCAGTCCTGTCGGTTTTACCCATGTCCGTCCGGACGTGACAACTTCAAACCTGTGCGAGGACTTGATATTCGGAAACTCTGTTTGGCCTTGTGTTTACAAAATGTATGCTTTATATTGGTGAAGAAATTAGCGACTTTCTGTTACGTTGTGGGTGTTTTCTCCTACGGAAATTTGAGGTTATTTTGAAAATTTTTGAATTGGTCAGCCAACTAAAGTAAAACACTTTTCGTTGTTCGACCAGTCACTATATGGAAGGGTGTTGGAGGTATCGCCCTGGAGACTGAGGGCAGAAGGGCAGAGTGGACGACATGGGAGAGAGTGTGTGTGTGAGTGGTGTTTAGCGGATATAGAAGTAAGCAGTGCCAAGACTGAGGTGTGTGATTGTTAAAAAAAATTTAGTACGAATAAATCAGCTATAAGTACAACAAAGAAAAACGATTTGGTATCAATAAACCAGCTAAATCACAAGGCGTCTGAGAAATCTCGTGCTACCGAGGAGTTATTCGGCTAAACAATGTACAAAAATGTGCATACTGACGTATCAGCAAAGCAGCAACAATATCCAAGTCTCCAATTTAGTAAATTTATCAGGAGTGAGAGATAACATTAAATATAATATCAGGCAATGAGGAAAACGTGCATTCAGTTTGAAGCACTGGAATGAATTAAGTTGGGTCATGGTGTGGTGTTAATTATGTCGACTGGTAACTTCTTTTAACCCATTCAAGCACGTCTGCATTTCACTTCTTCCTTCAAACATTCATACAGTAACTACTGGCATGTGTGTGTGTGTGTGTGTGTGTGGAGTGCCTGTCACTAATTAAAGGCGTAAAGAGGCCACTCTGTATCTCCCTCAGGTCGTAATGTTCCTCTTCCCTTTGCCGTCTTCTTTGATACGTGGCCAGATTGTAAAAGAGCCTTGTAATAGTCTAATAGCAACAGACAAGCGCCAAAGAACGAGTGGGTGGGGAGGGGATTTTCTTTGCCATCGTGACACAATTTGAAAGCGTTATTGGAGTCGCGTGATGTGACGACACAACAAAACTCAGCGGCGTAGAACGGAAGTCGTACAAAAATGTAATTTTTGTGTCGGTGTTACGAAATTGTCTGCAATATGTGACGAGACACGAACAGCACACGTGCACCCCCCACCCCAGTAATCATTGATCTGTTTCAAGCACAGAGTTTTCAAAGTGCATCACCTGTTCCGTCATTAAATAAACCCAGTAGTTTGCCCAAACACTATATTAACTTGTTCGTCTTTCTGCGTGGTATATTATATGAACCTAGCAGTAAGTGGGACTGCATAGGACTAGAGTCGAGTGGTAGGAAGACTGACGAAACGGAAAGGATTTAGGAGGAAGTACCTGTGTGTTAATCGAGGCCATATCTAGACTTTTGCCTTGTGGGGCAAACGGAAACCTTCAGAAACTTATGCGGATAGCCTATTTTCCGGCTGGTATTCGAACCAGCCATCTTCGGAATACAAGTACGAGGCATTTTATGTAATACTAGTACCTTCGATTTGTTTATTTTTCTTATTATTGTCGGAGAAATCTGTGATTATTCCTTTGTAGGGATTTAACTAGCTTTTTTTTAATTATTGATATCTCGTTTTGTGAGTAATAGGAACCAATTTAAAACATTATTTGAATGAAGTTATTTCTTAAAAGAGTTCAGCCAAGTTTACAACTTTCGAATGTGACTGGTCACCAAGCATTAAAAATAAAAACCAATTAATTGGCTCGTGGCTAATTTACTTTTTATGCAAACAACCGTAGTCACATTGGTGATCTAAATTACTGTGTGTATGACACCATGTAATTTGGTAGGTACCACCGTTGTGTGCGAAGGTGCTGCCTCCATCTTCAGGGTAAAATTGTAGCAGAGTAATGGAAACCTGCCATAATCCTATATTGTGTGACATACGCATTAGGATCATCCGACGCATCGGTATTTATCAAACTAAAGCATGGAGTCCCACAAGAAAGTTACCGCCGGGAGAAACTCTGATTTCACACAGTACGACAGGTTTATCACACTGCACAAGGACATTATTTTTTATTGTTTATTATGAATGATTATCCACATTGAAGAATATTCCAAATAAAATCGAATGCTGCCTTTGTTTTAATATGTTGTGCCTACTGAATATTGAAATGTGATAAACTTCTTTTAAGGGAAGGTAAAAATTTCGATTTGAGGTAACTTATGGTTCATATCAACCAAACAGACCAACAACTTAAATTCTAACGGACATAGCAACTGCAGTCATGTTTGCTTAAAATTACCGGAGATGGAAGGTGCTGTGAGAATGAAAGAGTTGACCTCACTATTAGGCATTTATGTTGCGCTCTTAGGAGAAATGTACCTTAAAGATATGAATGTTACATTTTCTTTCCGATAAACATCAACTGACAGTAGAGTGGCCAAGAGCTAAAAGTAAAGCTGTCCTTTTACACGCCATGTTGGCATATGAGGGAGTGGAGTGTAGGTCCACTTATTCTTAACCTTAGAACCAGATGAAGGTTATTGATCAGCTTCTTGTCCTGGCCAGTCTACCTGCGGAAGAAGCGGGCGGTATCCACTGACCAGGAGGCTGAAGTGGTGGGCGCAGGGCGCGTTTTCTTACCCCTGCCGGAATTCGAACTTCGACTCCTGTTTTGTTCAGCCTCTATACCAGTCACTGTATAGACTACGGCATTTCTCTGACAAAGCACATTCAGTATGAATCTTGTGAAGAGTGTAGACTGAACATGCCACCTGTTTTGTGAATATTTTTGTTCTCACGGCATTCGGTATGACGATAATGCTATTCTGGAAAGTGACAACGTGTAGTTTGTTAGGTGTATCATTGTTTCACAGGAAGCTACTGCCTCTGTCATCAAGATTTTTAGAGGTCATAAACATAAATTTCCTGGTGTTCCTACATGCACTATAATAGTTTATAGTGGCTGCGCTATCAGTTCCGCTCCCCATAAGAATATTTTGTTACTGAGAATTTTAACAAAGATGGGAATTCCTTTGCCTTTCATTTTCTTTCCTCCAATTCCTTCTTTTTTCCTTTCTTTTTTCTTCTATTTCCTTTCTGTTCTCTTCTCCAATTATTTGGCAAGTTGACAGCTACTAGAATCCAATTAGTTGGCGAAGTAAGAGCAAGGGTAATTGGAGACACAGACAGACATGCTATTTATGTATGTATGTGTTGCCACTTGTATGAAGTTTAATAACAGCCAGCAGAGTAATCACTGATCACTTCTGTTTCGTCACTCCAATATACAGATACGTTTAAAAGTGGGAAAGGTATGACAGAAATGTGAAAACGTGAATTAATCCTCATTCGTTTTAGTTCAAAAGGGAAAAAGTTATGCTTATATCGGAATCGCAAGGAGACTAAATAATTTCAGGCAATTCCCATCTAGCACGGTTGCTTTGCTCGGGGTAAAAGAAAAGGTAGAGTGATCCGTTACAGGCCCGGTGTGGCCCAGAGGGTGGGTAGAAGTATAGCTCTACTCTTCCATGACAGCGACACCAGAAGGGGGTGAGCACGCCCCGGCCGCACTTTACCCACGGGAAAGACCCGATGCCCATTTTACACGAGGCTGGGTGGGCCCCAGAGCCGGTCTGGACGGGCGGAAAATCTCGTCCCCACCGGGATTCGATCCTTGACCGTCTAGTCCGTAGTCAGTCGATATACCGACTGAGCTACCCGGCCAACTTGCTCGGGGTAGAAGGATCGCAGAATAAATACCCATCGCATTTATGTTTCAGTCACAAGTCCGAATTTTATGTTACTTATGTACACCACGGTGTGAGAACAAATCTTTTTTTTTTCAGTTTTTTATATCTCTATTGCCTGTTTAGTTCGAGTAGTAGTTTTCTGGATATGTTTTTCTCGAAGGTCGCATTTAATTTTTCCGATATGCGGCACTGTTCCCTGTGAGACAGATTTCAGAAAACACGATTCGGAACCATAACATATGCACATAAAGCGATAATCGAGTTTATTGTTGTCTGCTCAGTTATTGTTTTTAATCCCCTGCTTAACGAATAGTATCAGCTCCAGAGTGGAAAACATGCTTTCGTTTAATTCCACTTGAGTTTTAGACAGGGCTTACCGTATCAGCGGCAGTTACGTACCGACCCTGGGGTTCCGTCGAACAAAGTTTGAGAACTACTGATACAAGCAATTAAAATAGTACGCAAAAGTTCAACGCCTTGCCGGCGGGTCTCATAGTTGGAAAGTTTGGACTTTATCCAACAGAATGCTGACTTGAAGTACACGATTTTCCCCATTCTCTCCGTGCTTTGGCAATATCTGTTAAGTGACCGCAATCTGTTACCGTCCTAATTGTCAGCAATGTGTGAAATGCGGCTGTTCAATTTAAAATATATGTAGATTGTTTAAGGGCATTTCTATAAATGAATTTTAAGTTACTGAATTTGACGTTCAGGTGACCGTACATCGTGATATATTCTTATAATAAAACAAACTAGATGCTCTAATTTCTCAAATTTATTTTTTGAATAAAACTCTGCATGTTTCGGACAGCTCCTCTGTCCATCATCAGGAGTTTTTCGCTGTACACACAGCAATGGTGTATGTAATACAGGTTTTTCTGACAGTTTGTGAACAAGCTGTCAGCAAAACCTGTGTGACATACACCATTGCTGTGTGTACAGCGAAAAACTCCTGATGATGGACAGAGGAACTGTCCGAAACATGTAGAGTATTATTCCAAAAATAATTTTGAGAAATTAGTGCATCTAGTTGGGTTTATTATAAGAATTTAAGTTACTGGTATTTTAGAGCTTTAGTAATAAATGCGCAATCGATTTATCAGTAATTGTGGGACGTAAAACCTCCAGTATGCGAGTGTATGTTGATGTTCTACCAGTAATATTTCATTCCTGTGAGGTTCTTATGGTTTTTATGTTCAGCCGTTGGATTCTGTAGCTTGACAGAATAATATATCTTCTAAGTGTCATTCAGAAAATATTTTTAAGCGTGGAGGAAACAGATCACTTTAGACAACAACAATTAGCTGGAGGACATGAATAAGATAGAGCTTAAAGAAATGCGGTTTGAAGTTGCGGACTGAGTTAAACTTGGGGCTTCTTGTGAAACTCAACACAGTAAGCTTTCTTAGTAATTAACCAACTTAATGCACAAAATATTGTTTTATAATAAGTTTATTATATGCCTCTTATTATAAAACAAGATTTTATGCATTAAGTTGGTTAATTACTAAGATTATACTGAGATGCACGGTCAGCAAAACATCAAAACAATAAGCCTTTTCCACATTCGTACCGCGCATCTTGCTATTATCAAAGTTTTATTTATTCAGCAAATGATGCACTAGTGAGTTATCTTAAAAACAATATTAAAATTTACATTATAATTTACATTAAAACAGCTCCGACATGTTTCGGTGTTACAGTTACACCATCGTCAGGAAGTGCATTAACTACTTACTAAAGTTACAATAGTAAGGAGTTAGGTATGTTAATACTTACAGTCGAACACAACTATATTTGTTATAGTTGTGTTCGACCGTAAGTTTTAACATACCTAACTCCTTACTATTGTATAAAACACAACGGGGATGACGCACATTAGATTTGTTAAAGTTACAGTTGATAAAACAGTCCATTAAAATACATCGGTGTGTGGCGTGGTGTGCAGCCACACCACCACCGTGTTAACCACACACCGATGTATTTTAATGGACTATTTTATGAACTGTAACTTTAGTAAGAACGAGTTAATGCACTCCCTGGTGATGGTGTAACTGTCACACCGAAACATGTCGGAGCTGTTTTAGTGTAAATTTTAATATTTTTTTAAGACAACTCACTAGTGCATCAGTTGGTGAATAAATAAAACCTTGACAATAAGCTTTGTTGCGGACAATTTCTTGATCAGCTGAACAACAGTACGCTTATGAGCAAGGATACTGCCAGGATGAGATGGTCTGAATTTCAGACTTTTATACTTCTTGCTGTTGTTAGTATAAAAGTTACCAAAATGCGATTTTATTTCTTAAAGTGTATGCTTTGAGCTATACACATTTCATTCTGATCTTTACAAAATGTTCGAAAGTTGTCCTTATTTGCTGTGTTAAAATTAATAACATGCTATTAAAGTGGTATTTGATGAAGTGTTAAGATTTTATTCCCATTCGTTGCTCGTAAACTAACACAGCGGTCTCAATAACCTCTCACTGACTTGTCGAACAACGCACAGGGCGATGGTACTGCAACAGTATTTTGACTGTGACAGAGAAACTACTGTGACTGGTAGACTAAACGTGAGAACTGTTTCTAACGAGCATAAGAGACAAAGGAATGGTATTCTACTATTCCGCACTGAGTAATTCCTGTGGAGCCAGAGTTTGCCGCCCTGGCGCCATGCCAAAGCCACGTGTTGTATGTCGCCAGTTCGAAGACACCTTGTGTTGTTCTTGCGAAGCGAATTGTCCGCCCACTACACAACGGAACGCTAATACGGGACGCAAGACAAGACCCTTTTGCTGATGGAGCACCTATCCGAGAAAAGAACACGTCATCAATTCCCGACAAGGCGTCCTGCTTATCACGTGAGTCGTGAAAACACCGATTCTAGTCTGCGGAGTTGATATTTGTGTGACGTAAATTTGCTGAACGAGGAAGTCTGTTATTGTCATTAATTCTGCTGTGCCTTTTTAACATTGCTGGGCTCACTAATCGCTTCTAACCAATATCTTTTTGACCCACAATTCTAACAGTGCTTAATATTTTTATGTTTTCTGTGTTTTTTAATGGAGGTATTTGCGCCCATTCTTTGTCATTCACATCGCAGCGACAGGCCCCTATACAGCCTGGTATTCTCATATCCATTAAATGTTACGTAAACTTAAAAATGTTATGGAAACTGTCTTTTGCTACGCCTTCACTTACATGGATACATATTTTGCTTAACTGATTACGAATTACTGCATGCAATCGATATATCATCCAACATATGCACTTTATGATACGCGAAGGGTATATCATAAAGTGCATATTGTGGATGGTACATTGATTGTAAGAACACGCAAAGTATGAATAACATAAATTTTATTACATGCAAGTTTGCTGCGTTGTTTCAGTTTCACGGTCGTTTCTCACGTCTTTTAACGGAAGTACAGTATTTAATCTTAACATATGCGTATAGGATGGCATTGTTCGTGGAATTGTCACAGTTCAAGCAACACACTAACAAACGAAGACGAAGTGCATGACATACTAGAGAGCGGAGTCCTGACTTCAGGAAGTTTATACTGGTTTAGCTCCATTTTATTGCTTCTATTAAGGGAAAGCCATGCACGATTTGGCTTTTGGTGCTTAACCGCACCTTGTGTCGCTGTCCTTCCAGTGTCTCTGTGTATATTGCAGTCACCACTGTTAGATTGACGCTGAAATTATGACTGCATTATATATACTTCGAAACACGACGCATCTGAGGGTCGAAGGACAAACTCACTCATTAGATGCGGAAGGAGAAGCGTGAAGACAAAAAGAGATATGAACGACTCTGATCTGTGGTCACAAACTTGTTCCCTCATTGTAAGCAGAGACAATTACGTGCTCCCATTAAGACAGTTAAAGTAACGAATTTTCGTGTTACCACATTTTGGAAATGATACTAAACACGTAATTAATTTATCTCTGAGAAAATAAAATCATGCCAAGCCATTCTTATGTTACCAACTCTGTTTCTCGTACAGGGATGCTGATAAGTCCTTAGCCCGACCAGGAAGGAAACAAGCTAATGTTCCCATCAGAACGGCGTGAATTTCCTTCGGCGCCTTGCTTTGCAGAAAAAAAAAAACATGTCGATAGCTCGCGTCTCGATGTTGAAACCCCGTGCGTCCCTGACATGCTTTCGAGCTTGTTTCCTTCCTGGCCGGGCTAAGGACTTATCAGCACCTCGGTAGTTAAGGAGTCAGGTATTCACTGAATCTGATTATAAGCCAATATTTAGTGCGAACGGGAATGAAGTGTAACGCAGAAGTAGACTCTTAATACTCATAAGTATAATATAGGGTGAGCACATGAAATGTAGACAACTTTATGTAATACACGCTGGTTTTTTTTTTCGACTACGGCACAAAGCAAGTTTTTGCGCTCCTACATATTTCGACTACCTATTGTATCCATAATCAGAGAGCTATATTATGTAGTAGTTTCAAAACGTTCCCGGAATTCGCTGTTATAACTTACAGGAACGCTTTGGTATATTTTAGAGGAATTGCTACTGTGAATAAAGAAATGTACAGTGACATTCTTCGTCGCATTTGGGATGCGGTCAGAAGGAAACGCCCCGAAAAATACAGAACCGACAGTTGGTTTCTCCTTCACGACAATGCTCCAACACACCGGTCGGTTTTGGCCAAGGATTTCATAGCAAAGAACAATGCGACAGCCCCGGAGCATCGTCCCCTCACCTGGCTGCAGCTGATTTTTGCCTGTTCACTCGATTAAAATTAGCATTGAAGGGACGGAGCTTTTATGACGCTGCTGACTGAATGCGTCGGAAGAGCTGAAAATGTTTTCACAAAATGGATTCCAGGAATGTTTCCAACACCTTTACATTCGCTGGCAGTAGTGTGTAGTTGTTCAAGGGTATTATTTTAAATGAAATGTAGCTTAAATGATTGTAATATTTTGTATTTCGCCGAAATAAAATTATTCCCCGAACATTTTGAAGCTACCACGTTTTATAAAAACGCAAGCTACGTATTGTGTGTCGTTAAATAGTAAACATATACATCAGCATTAAACAATAGTGAATTGATGCATAGTACTATTAAAGCCATTCGGATTAAAGTATAAGTAAAAGAGTAAAAAATGAAATAAGAGAACTTCAAAAGCACTCTCCGAACATCTTGCGTTAGTAGGTATCTACTGTTTTTGGCGGATTGGAGATACAGTGTTTTGTTATATGACGTTCACTCTGTGAGTGATCGCGCCGTAAGATCACGCGTGCTCAGTCCACGTATTTGTATGTATAGCGGGTGTCACTGAGCCTGTTCTCCCAGCAAGTTCCAGCAAAGCCGCGGGCAACAATTGTGGGATGAAAATACAGGTATGCGCCGCATAACGACATTTCGGCCATCGACGGATCCTATATACGACGATGTTACCATAAGATTATAATATTATAGTATAATATTATAACACCACTGTGTTACATTTGCTTACAGTATTCAGTACAGTAACATACTGTACAGGCTTGTAGCCTAGGAGAAATAGGCTATAACATATAGCCTAGGTTTGTAGTAGGATATACTGTACCGTCTAGGTTTGTGTTAGTACACGTTCGCACAACGACGAAATCGTTTAACGACGCATTTCTCAGAACGTATCCCCGTCGTTAACCGACGTATATCTGTAGTATCTTCACGAACCGCAGACGGTGCCGAGTGGTGGCTCTTATTGTAAGGTCAAAATGCAGTGGCGTTCGGTTTCGCTGGAATAGCATGTCATCAGGACCCTCTTCTTCCAAAATCGGATCGACATGATGAATTTCTCCAGCATTTCCGGAAGCACTAGACCAGTCACAGTGCTTTCGGAAGAAATGAAAGGCCGAAACTCCCTTTTGCTTAAATACTATACGTAAGATATTGAAGCATCCTGTAAAATGGGAACCGGGTCTTTCCCGGGGTCAAAGTGCGGCCGGGGTGTGCTGTTGACTACTTACCCCTTCTAGTGCCGCGGTCATGGAAGATTAGAGCTATACCTCTACCCACCCTCTGGGCCACACCGGGCCTGTAACGGGATCACTTTACCTTTTTTTTACGTAAGATATTGAACACGGGTCTCTCGTTTGAACCTTCAGTAACTACAGGTCTATTCTTGCTCCCTTACATTCTAACGCTGTAACGGTTAACATAACCCTGGATGACTGAAAGTGGCTTCGTCACCATACAAACGCAGCTTTGACTATAACAGTTTAGCGCCGTCTTTACGTTGCGGAAGATGTCACGGCAAAATGTGTAACGAATTTCTTTTGTGTTTTGTTGTGACGTTTTGCACCATGTGGTATTTGTTGCTTTTAAATCTCAAAGCAGTTCGCAGAATTTAGTGATCTGTAGATTGTGTATGCATGTTTAATTGTCGGGCAGCTTGTTGTGATGATTTGCTTGGACTCCAGACAAAAGCCGCTAGTAAATCATCAGCGGACCGCACGCTGACGACGCAAAAGCGTGAAGCCAGAAAAAAGAAGCTTGAAGCAAATTTGAAGAATTAAGGCTTGTTCTTTGTAATGGGAACCCATACATTGAGGAAGTATGAAGCACGCAACATGGGACACGACGAGGCGTGTGTCACGGTTACAAAGCCAGGTCCACATTGTGTGTCAACACCAGTGGTTTGGAGTGAAGAAAGCGGGTCGTCACTACCACACTGTAGTTATACAAGACTGGGGTTGTTGGCGTTTAGAGTTGATTGTGATGCAAGGCTCTGTTCGTTTTTTCACAAAACACTGCACAATGAATGCAGTAATGACAATAACAATAATTATGCTAACTGTATGAAGACTAATTCTTGAGAAGCTAATTCTTTCTCTGTCAGATTCGTCACATTTTAAGGAAACCGAAAAAATTTTTTCCTTGTTCACAAGTCCCTACCTTTTATCCATACCTGAGCTAGATGAATCCAGTTCACACCCCTCTGCTTATTTCTTTTAAGATAAATTTTAATATCCTCTTTTCTAGGCCTGGGTGTTCCAAGTGGCCTTCTTCCTTCAAGTTTCTCAGCCAAACCCCTGCACGCATTTCCCTTCTCCCCCATATGTTTCACACGCCCTGCGTATTACTTCTTCCTTGATTCTGTGAACCCCATATCTGGTGAGGAGTATAAACCATGAAGCTCTTCATTTCATTGCATTTCTTTCCAGCCTCCTGTTGTTTACTCCTTCTTGGACCCAAATATATTCCTCAGCACCATATCCTCGAACACCATCAGCCTGTGTTTGTATGTGGGAGATCAAGTTTCATACCCGTGCAAAACAGCAGAATAAGTTATAATTATGTATCTTTAATATTTGTATTTCTAGATAGAAAACAGGAAGACAAAATATTCTGGACCGAATGGTAGCAGGCGTACCTTTAATTTCACCTGCTTTTGACTTCAATTTTGATTTGCTAGCATTATTCCCCAGTATCTGAAATTTGCCATTTTTTCAAAGGATTTAGTACTCTGGTTACCATGGATCACCCTAATAATAGTAGGTGCGAAGTATATTTCATGAAGCTGCGTATTATGCAAGTGCGCCGGTCCTTGTGGAAGTTTGGTATGGGTGCAAGTAACACAACACCATAACAATGGCAACTTATTTAATAAATCAACCCTTCGTTCACAAATCTCGCAGGATACACCAAACTCTTGTTCACTCTTGAATAAACGTAAGTACTTCTTACTTTCTCCGTACTTCAAAATCGTGAATATATATAGTAGCCAAAGATATGTAGTCTAGTAGAGGCTGGACGGCACTGACCAGCTCAACTGTTGCTGGTGGATGGTTCAAAAGATACGACCAGAGTGAGGGTTAAGGAAACGGTCTCAGGAACAGGTAGCAGTTTGGAGGGGAGGGAAGGGAAAACAGGTTAAACAAGAAAACAAAATCTCGAACCCAGTCCATGTATCCGTGTTCGAGGCTCACCACGGCACACAAGTTTTTAAAAATATATTTTGTAATTGTTGTTGTTGTTGCTTCTGTAAAAAAAATTAATAATGATGCGGAATTGACACCTCTTTTGTTGAAATTATTGGGAACTAGAGAGTTATTTATAGTCAGAATCTGTAGGGTTTTTTTTACCAAATACGACAGAAGGCTTGGAAGAACGTGGCAGAATTGCAGTGTTGCGGTAAATCTGGTCTGTTATTAATATGCATATATTTACCCACGATGATTATATAGATATTAGTAAGCTGTCCAGCTCCATTAAATAATATGCGCGATATTAAAGTTAATTTTTAAATTAAGTATGATAAAAACTGTACAGAGACTATCATAAGTCAGCGGTGCACAGTACGTCTTATACTTTCCACTTCACTGTTAATTCAGGCGCCACTGATGCCACTGTTTGAGCCACACATGTTTCGGAGATTAGTGCACGCTGGGAAACATATTCGAAACTTAACACATCTGTTGTTTCATGTTTCATGTTTCTTCCTTTTGCTTCCTTAATGTGCAGTCTGCTAGTCACATTAGCTTCAGTAACTGACTAATTACTAACACATGTGATCAGTCTCATTGAACACTTTACGTCAAACGCGGACAGGCAAATTCTTTGGTGGTTCCTGACCGAAATCGGTGCGAAGTCTCCTTTGCCCTGTACCCACAAATTTCGATTCGTGATACCAAAACGTATACTTCGCCTTCTTAACCTGAGATGCCATTTTTTCACAACTGCAGCTTTAGCGGTACTGTTGGTAGGACTTGGCGAAAATAATGCAGTGCCGTCTGGAAAGTCATCATATTACCTACCTGAACGCGTTTCATTTTCATTCACATCCACAGTCTCTCATTAATCCTTCCATACGACATTTTTTGTGATTGCTGTTTGTTTGTTATTAAATTCGCGAACACGTGTATTCGTCCCTGCATACAGGCATAACATCTGAACTGCTTTTTTTTTCACGTAAGTTCAGGGTGATTGACAGAGCACGTCAAACTTCTATTGATGTTATTCCATTAACTTAGTATCTAACTCACTAATTAACTAACTGACTGGCTGACTAACAAACCAACCAACCTATCACACCATCCAACCAACCAACCAACCAACCAACCAACCAACCAACCAACCAACCAACCGACTAATTCTGTGGATCAGAGTCTTTTTTTTGAGAACCAAATATTTTCGCAGCTAGTCAAGAAATTCCTTGCGTTTTGCGGCACCAGAGTGCTCATTATCGTGTTCACATGAACTTCCCCCCCCCTTTTCCCTGTCTTTAGACGTATTAATTCAGTCCACTTTCCCCCAACTTATATCCTGAGGATCCATTTTAATATTATCCTCCAATCTACGCCCATTAAATTTTAAGATTTACAAAAATAAATTAGTGTGCAACAACATCCCGTTGTGCTAGTTAAACACTAGCAATCTAATACACGCAGACACAACACCTGATCATTATACGTTCGTTTATTATTATTATTTTCCTATGACATGTTTCGGTAAATAATGACAAACAAGTGTATAATGTTTGGGTGTTGTGTTTGTGTGGATCAGATTGCTAAAAATTACAAAAATGAACTTCAGAAACGAAGCTTCTATAAATCTCTTGAAGATAGTCGAGTATGAAATTGTATTAAGAAGTGTAATTGTCCATTAAATTTGATGTCCAACGATACTTAGAATTTCCTGAAGGGAAGCCGAGGTTATGAACTTCTTCTTCCTCGTCTATCATCCTCATCTCAAGGAATATTATTCTGCAGTAAGGACATTCTTCTGCGCATTACGCATTTGAATTAGTTCTCCTGACTGCTCTCATTTTACTGCCGTACGGTCTTCAGACCTACTTACTTCTGTTACTGCGAGCTTTAGAACTAATGTACTTTTTAATCGTCAATTTCTGCAACTTAAGAATTCAAGAAACCATTTCTAACCCTTTTGCATAAAACCTCTAGCCAATAACGATGCACAGCTGACTGTTATGAAGAAAGTTCGATTTGAAACGGCCTTGAAATTAATTGTACCTCTGCACATTACCGAGTTCATTTATATATGTTTGCTTCGGGTAACGTAATGTAACGTAACATAAGGCTGCACTACTGAAGTAATATGAGCAGAAAGTATTTTCATAATTTTTAGTCTCCTGCTACCCGCTCAACCCGTTGCCCGCGAAGTAGATTTATGTTTCCCGAGTGGACATTTGAAGGGGGAAAAAGTCTTTCAACTCTTTCCTTGGCAACGCCGAGATGGAATGCCAAAGGTGTTTTGAAAACTTGTAAGCTGCTTGTTCATGGAGCCGTACAGTAAATTACTAACCCATTTTGTAAAACTATGTTGAAATAGCGGCACCCTAGCGTAGGTAGTGAAATGCACTTTTTAATATTTTCTGTTATCAGTATATATATAGGGTTATTCGAAATGATTGTCGGGGTTTTAACAACATGTCATACACAATACACTTAAGATAGGAGTATATGTATTTTTTATTTAATAGAACAACACTCCAAGTTTTTGTTACATACCTTATATGTGCTCTATATATGCACCCTTTGTGATTCTACGAACATCAACACGATAATCGAGTTCGTTCCAAACTGTTTGTAGTATGTCCGCGGTGATGATTATCGTGTTGATGTTTGTAGAATTACAAAGGTCCCACATATAGAGGACCAATAAGTTAAGTAACAAATACTTGGAGTATTGTTCTATTAAATAAAAAAAAACAAATACTCCTATCTCAAGTGTAGTGTGTATGACAAGTTGTTAAAACTCCGACAATCAGTTCGAATAACCCTATATTTTTTAATCTTATGCGTATTGGACCGTGCATCATCTTGATATTTGAATAAAGGTTGACCAACTAGATGACACTTGCTTTACTATCTACTTCTCAACATGTTTCAGACGTTAATACGTCCATCTTCAAGAGCCTGCGACTATTTGTTGCGTTGTGTAGGTTGTAATGATAGAGGTTTTGTGTATTAATTTATTTATCTAGTGGTAAGTGCTATACCTATATTATGTGTCGTGTGTGGTTCTGAGTGAGTGTGTTCCTGCAAGCGTGTGGTGTGTGGTGTCCTGTGGTTCTTGAACATTTTGTGTGGTGTGTTTTGGTGCTTTATGCATCTGTATTCAAACCCTATATTTGTTGCATGTGAGGTACAGAAAAATACACAGGAAAAATTATACACGTACGTATAATTATTCATTCTTAATACTGTGTAGGCCTATTGATATTCATTGTTGCCCGCATGCAGACCAGATGTTTGCCGAGGCTGCCTGCACTAATTAAAAGGTTAAGCACGCCTGATCTTCAGGCTAACGAGGCCGTAGAGCGATGTAAGTTCATCAGAGATGATTTCAGCACAAGGAAGATAGATGTTGAAGACAATAAGAAATAAAGTTCTGATGTGTTCTACAACGTTACTGAAGATGGAGGCAGTACTTTCCTTCGAAACGCTGGTACCAGTGTATCGAAATATACGAGGTCGAATCCTATAGTAGTAGTCATTTTTCCATTCACCATGAAAACCTCATAGATCACGTTATCTGAAATTGTTCACATGTAGGACTAGGTGGAGTAGGTTTTGTAATTGCGTCGGTTGATGAATCGATGCAAATGATTAATTTGGAACATTCACAGTTGAGAAAATTTTAGAAGTGACTTTTTTACGCCGAATATGTAAAATGCGTAGTGGCCTATTTTAAGGGATATCTTTGACCATACGAGTGTAAAAGATATTAAGTCTGGGTGGTATGGTAATTAATGTGACTGATTAAAATTGTTGGTTATAAGCGGACAGAAGTAATTTGTCTGGATATCCCAGTCATTATGTGAGAGGACAGAAATATTTGGTCAGGACAGTACCGAATTCCTTGCCACCCAGTGGCATATCTGTAGTACTGGACAGTTCACGAGACATGACGATGATACTTATATTACCGTTTGAATAAATAACACAGTGAAACATGTCTTACAAGACTGGGAAGCGCTTATCAATTGTGGACATATGCAAGTTGTGTCTAGCTAAGGGCAAATAATTAACTTCAACTAAACGAAGGAAGTGGTGTGTCTCAGCGTAATTACTAGTCGCAATAAATAAAGAAAACAGGATGTCGATCCTAATGGCTGTAAGAATGTTACGGACTTTGTGACAATCTTAAAGTTGTGGCTGTAAGGAGTTTAGTGATTAACTGCATTAGAATGAAGGGGACAGCGTCCCGCTACTTGTACCAAACCCGCTCGCCTCTATCTTAACTCGGCGGGAGACTATGGTAATGTGACATGTTAGGTTCTTGCAGAGGAGGCAGTTAATTTCTTGACTGCGTGGCACCCTGCCACGATAAACATGTCGCCACACACACACACACACACACACCATGTCTCCAGAGAGACCCAGCCGGGTCACCACAACGGCTCCAGGCTTCAGACTACTAGGCTTACTTCTGAGTATGTTCTTCTCAGCCGTTAACACTCTTTGCTGACTCAGGACAGGTATCTTATTAGAGCTAATATTTTTTTAGGAGTGTACACATCCCCGCAGAGTGCCTATTCAAATCGCGATGTCCTGCTGTCTGTACGCATGTAACAACATGAGAAACGACGAAAGAAATTTGATCAAATTTGACTTTGGAAATTGTTATAAAAATCTGTGAAGTTATTTTAATTATCTTTATATGGAACATCCCAGTTGGTTTAACAATATTCGAAATATCGATAGATAATGTATTTGAATTTTCGTGGTCTAGTGGTCTCAATGACAACTGTACACAAAGAGCTACATTTGTGGTAAGACCCTACACGCACCGGGAACAGAACTGGATACGTGCTTACTTTCCATTACAGTGTAATTGATCATGCTGCTACAGTCGTTACTGTGTTGTAATTTGAACGCCTGTGTCGAGACAGGCGAGATAAAAGGCTCGGAAATGGCTAACACTCTGGGTATGTGTAGAAATTTTCCAATTGGCATGGAGATCAGGCTGAGTTTCACGGTTCTGTGGCCTTAGGTGGGTTTCTCGTGCCCGTTTTGGCTATCAGGACATGTGTGGAATGTTAGGGGAATGTCAATTTGCGGGAGGCAACTACAGTATTTGGAGAAATTTCTCCTGCAATGCCGTTTAATTAAAAAATGTCATGGCGACTATCCGAAGCAATATTGCTCCTTACTGCACTACAAAACAAGGGACAGCGTTTGTAACATAATGATTTTGTAGCATGTTTGTTTATATCCGGATATTTAAGTTGCAAATGTTCTGTTCACCTAGTTTTGTGAAATTATAGAAGTTTGATTTTGTGAAGCTGGTATTGGAACTTGTAGGAACCTAAAATTTAAATACAACTTTCCAATATTGAGAAAGAAAAAACGCCTGGCTAATTCAACAAACTCATTCATTATTTTATGCTAAAATATGTCAATATAAGAAAAGGTAAATCAGTCCCATTACAGGCCCGAGGTGCCCAGAAAGTTCCAGGTAGTTAAGGTTCCCAGATTACGTGACAATGGCCCAAGATGGTGGTAAGGTTGTCAGCCTTACGCACCGGCCGCTTTTATCCCCAGGAAATACTCCTGGGTACTCATTTCTGTTAGAGGCTGAGTCGACCCCAGGGCCATAGTGCGGCCGGAAGTATTATGTCAATGAAAACTTCCAATGACACCATCTGGAATCGAACTAGCAACCTTCCGATTTGTAGTACAGAACCTTAACCACTGTGCTACCGCGGTCCCCATCAATATAAGTAGGCCTCCCAATTCTTCACATTACTTTTCAAAACTCCATTTATAGAAAGGCACTGTAAGGAGTGAAATTTCTTGTTTATGCGTCTCGTAATCGGTGCTTGTAACGTCTTGCAGTTGTAATAATATGCTGCATATTTTGTAATGCATTCTCTGAACAACGCAGGCAATAAGAGGGCACATTATTCCCTGAACTGACACACGTGTAAGTAACAGACATCGGATTATTGCCACACTGGGCTTTAGATATTCTGCGTGGAACGCCTTATTTGTAACACATCGCCACTGTAAGTTTTTATATTATAACAATTGCTCGTGTCTCTTCACTCCCCCCCGCCCCCCCCCCACCAATCATATTCCTGGACACTCTTATGCCTCGTTAACCGCCGTGTGCGGGGATGCGTACATTTGATATTACCGAATGTGCAGCCGTTTAGGGCATAATGTTAAGTGCATGAGGTTAAGGTGATGTGCCGCTTGCCGTTAATATTAAAATTGATGTGGGAAAATTGGGATCGGTTGTGAAGACGTAAGCCCTCTATACTCAGGTAATATTACACATTTTATAATGGTATGAATTGAGATAATTAACTGGTTAACTAATAGTCTGTGAGTATAACAAGTGTGCTCAATACGGCTACAATAAAAGCCCGTCATTGGTTACGATCTTAGGGTAGCCGGTTCCAGGATTTGCTGGAGTGATGTTCATAGAGCGATAAGGTTATTATTACGTGTATTGTTGCCTTGCAATGCGATGCAGTGTTTCTGTTTTCTTCTTGAAAGTCCAAGTTTCTATATTAAAGGGGCTTTCTTGCCACAGTCGTATATACTTTTCTTGTCTACCCATCTTTGTCACATTTAACCCCATAGATTTCTGCACATCTGTAATCAGAGACCTGTATACATTGCTGCCTGTATCTTTGTACTGTGGTCTGTACTGCCGAGTCCCTCAGCTCTGCAAAGTTAAAATATGTGTGGGCATTTTCGTACTTAGATTTCATACACTTAGAGCTACGCTGTTCCCGCAGAGTCAGAGACATAGTTTCAAAACTTAAATCGAAACTGCCAAAAGAGCTTTTTTTCCTACACAATTTTAGTGTTCTGGAAAGTACACGATGTGACAGTAGTACCTGAAGTGAACAGCGAAGGTGTTTCCCCAGTGCATTAATTACACACCTCATTTCTCTGTGTCATTCAATCCAGATGTTCCCATGGGGCGTTTCAAGGACCGCCATGCAGCTGTTTTGCCCAAGAGGCAATGGCATTGAAACCTTCATGGTGAGATGTTATTGTATTTTCACTACACTTGCTATTGTATTTCATTGTACTGATGTTTGAAAGTTATAAATGTAACTGTTTCAGTTTAACATTTACAGCACAGCGCTGAAAATGTTCAACAACAGGCAGAAAGATGCAAATGCTCAGGAAAGATAGTTGAGGAATGAAAGACCAACTTGATGTCACTTACTATTTTATTTCACTTCTTATGATCTCAACATGTTTCGAATATTAATATATCCATCAGCAGGAGCTTGCGACTGTGTTGTTGAAATACCACATTGGTCGTTTTGTTCTCGGTTCTTTGTATGTTGGAAATCCTGCTGATGGATATATTAATATTTGAAATATGTTGAGTACATAATAAGTGGAATAAGTGGCATCAAGTTGGTCTTTTATTCTTCAACTATTACAATGATGCACGGTCCAATAAACATAAGATTAAAAAAAAGCTCAGGAAAGAAATTTTGGTTAATTCCAGTATCATGCTAAAGCTATATAATTTCAGTAACACGAAAGATATAGACCCTGATTTAAGCACATCCTCTTTCTTAATCATTTTGTAATGGACAGAGTGATATTGGGACGCGTTTTCCTCTGAATCATTTAAGTATCATTCGATCATTGCACCATATTCATATTTCATTTATCTACTGCCAACGCTGTTTCATCTTAGCAAACGATGGTTCCGTTACTTAAAGCACTACTCTATTTCTAAATCAGTGTTCAACGCCTCAGTGTCTCGCATTAGTGGAACTTTGGCTGCAGGCTTCTCCGAAATGTATTTGATAATTTGTCCCTATGATCATATGGACATAGCAGTTTTATAAATATCATTACACGCTCTCGCAATTGTACCAGTTAAATTCAGTTAAATACAACGCAAGACTTAAAATTATTTTAATATGGATTTCCTGTTTACGCCGTTCTTCGTAAGTGATCCTCATTAATACATTTTTGACAATAATATGTTTGTCATCCCAAGTGCCTCCAATTTTTCGGCTTAATCTTCACGCAGATGATCTGCTCTCCATCATGGCACCCAAAAAGTTGACCTCAAGTACGTAAGAAAACAAGTTCCCTTTCGAAGCCAAAATTAAAATGACTTTAAAGAATATTTGCCTGTCACTAAAGTTTGTCTGTTTGGAGATTAGCAAAGAAAAAGGACAGGGATATATTTTAATAAAAACTTCTGTAACTTTGATGTTGGAAACACATGTTTACTTCTCTACCGAATTCACAGCAGAATAGCAGTGAACATGTTTCTGAAGCCACTTTTCTTTCTTCCTCATCGACTTATTGTCAGCAAGCAGGACGCCGTGTATCATGGACTATACGCCTGCACTTGCACTCGCAAGGTCTCAAGATGAATTGTTATCAAGAGTAATCTAAACTTACGTCTAATGCAAGAATTTCGACTCTAAATTATAGAAACAATTTGAACAATGAATTTTGCTTGAATTATACTTAAAGTAACTTGCTATCTAACAGATAACAATGTGCGTCTTTGTTGTAAGGACCAAGAGGCTAATGTGTTTGGGAAAATGGTCGCTGCATGTTCTGAGAATTGTAAGGAACGGATAATTCGTATAGGCGAAATGAGTCGTGTTCGAATATTAGAAATACTTTGTACATGTCGTTAACATTATGCTTTAAAGGGTTTATGAGTTGTGGGAATGGAGACGGATATTTCAATGTACGTAACAAGTAGAAGGCTTATGAACTTTTCAAGTGATACTTCGGCACTGTCCTTTCATTTTGTTGATCAAGCATGTGTCAGAAATCCCCTCAAGAATCTAGTCGCATTATTTATTATCTTAAATACAATTGTGTGCGATTCACTAGCCCGCAATTTAACTCTTTAAACGCCGAGTTAAATCCCATCTGCCATTTGCTGGCATTATTAGAAGCTCGCCGTATTCTCCACGTTAGCAGGATAAGGGTTAACAGGGACTTCGTTGCTGTATTTTATTTTAGATGGGCCGCTTACGTGACACAACATTAGTGCTGTTATACCAAAACCATAATGGAATGATACAAGTTTTACCCAGTTCTGAGCTGTGAATATTTATTACATTCAAATACTTCTTCGCAATTCCGATATATAATTAATCCAAGAATACACATACAGATGAATACTTATAGAACTGCTGTATTCTTTTATGTGACACCGTGTTGTCCGGTAGAAAAGTGCCAAGGGACTTGAAGCCAATAATTTAAATTTATATAATAGCAAATAAATTATTCATTGCAGTATAAATATGCTAACACATAAATTGCTTAAAGTGCAATATTTAATATTGTTATGTTTCTTTAATTTTTAGTGTCCAAAGAACTAAACTCCTCCACTGGTCTAAATGCTGCCATATTTGTGTTACTGAAAAGTAGATGTCGCACAGAAGTAGAAAAATAGCGACCTTGTAGAGAATGACCTACTTTGTACTGATACAGAAGAATCGGGTTTTTAGTAGCTAATTGTGTCAACTGTACGCCATCGTAATGTAGTAACTTTGTGAAATTCACCTCATATACAGTCAGCTCTGCTATAAATCGATAGTTTCCTTGTGATGAGACCTCGCGTTTTAAAAAATCATGTAACAATAAAGGGAGGGATCAGAAAAAATATGGTCTGTCATCCAACCGTACACCTTCCCACTGGTCACTGAAATCGCGTAACAGCCAACACGTGTGCTAAAGTCTGCGTTATGCACATAACGTTCACCTGTCTATCAATCGCTCCGTAGCCAGTTCGTCTTAACGAAACACGCGCAGTAGCAGAATAGACTCTATTACAGTTCTAAGTCATATTGTGGCAGATGCATACACAAGAACAGAATTCAGTTTGAGATAGGAGAGAAGCGTAGAAAAACATTGAAAGGCCTCTAGATGGTCAGTTCAGATGGGGAAGTAACGGGGGGTTGGTAGGGACTGTGGTAGGTATGTGCATTCTGTTGTGGTCTATCAGAAGTTTAGGAAACACTGTTGATCTTAACGGCAGTTGATTTGCAACCTATAGCAGGAAAATAAAGACCGCCAAGTTATCTCTGCAGATAAAAATGTTGTGGTCAATGTGCTGTGAATCTTGTTTCTTTAATGGTAAGCAGAAGGCAAATTTGTTCTGACGTGATGAAATGGAAGTAGCGGAATTGTCGGTACAAGATATTATGCATTAATCTCTCCGTTTAAACTAGAGCTCATGAAGTGCCTGTACACTCATCGGTTTCGTAAGAAATCCTCACCATTTACAATATAAATTTGTACGTGTCATGACCGCAATCAAGGCAACTCGTCCTTCTTCGTTTCTAAGCACTTGTTGATGATCTGCCCTTTACAAGTATCCTGTATATGGCCATTTATGGCTGTGAAAACACCGTGTCACCGTTTGATGACCCCGAGCAACAAAAGTACGCCGTGACATGTAGCGAGAGTGGCGGATTAATAACACTGAAGTGTAAGTGACAGTTCGTCGCGCGGTCTGCGGCGTGGATCTGCGGCCGCTCACTTGCTGGGTTTGCGGGTTTGAATCCCGTCCGGGACTTTGATGTTTGTCTGTTGTTAGTGTTGTGTGTTATCAAGTAAATTCTCTGCGTCGGGTTGGTCACTCGTCCAGAGAATTCGGACCGAATGTGGTGTGCCCGAGTGTGGTTATGCAGCCTCGATGTTGAGGAGGCCCTCGTACGCTAGGGGTGGTTGTGCCACGGAAAAAAGTTACAGTACTTGAAAGGTTACTCTCTTTTGGAATGTGACAACATGTAGTCTTGTAGCCGATTTTCTAGAACGTTGGTACATAACTACCAAACTTCACGGTGTCAAATTCCACTAGACACCGCTGTCCAAAAACTTCCGTTCAAAGGAATAAACTCCGGTTTTTTACAATCATATCACAGAATAATGGCTGATATATTCCGTACAAACTAAAAATTTTACTTCGTACCAATATCACCGTTTGAATTAAAATTTCAGTTTTTCCATATAAATCTTGTGTCCAATTTTTGTAACTGTCGTGTAGGGAAAAAGAGTGTCATACGCTCCGGGATTTTGATTTTGAGAGACTCTCTTCGCTAACAAAGTAAGAACAGGCTAATTGTAAGAAATGTAAGTAATAAAAATCACGTAAAATTAATTCAGGGGTTACAAAATTACCCCAAAAAATTATTACAAAGAATTGTCGAGCGTAATGCATTTATTGTATCCAGTGACTTTTCATGAGCATAAACATAGCTAATGCCACCAGAAATGGCTCAGTTACTTTAGCTGTCACAGTCTGTTTATTTCATAACTAATATATTATGAATTATCGGCGTAAACATACAAATATTGAAGAAACCAAAAAATTGCAAAAGTTTAGTTCCTTCTGGAATTGTGATGTGATGTGTTAACATATCGGTAGTTTTTTTTAAGCTCATGGTTCAGTGCATCGTAATTCAGTATTAATAAAAATCCTACTTATAAACTTACAAACTTCTGCGATATTATATACCTAGACTTTCGTAAATATTTTTTGATGTTTTGCTGACCGTGCATCTCAGTATATTTATCTCAGTAATTCACCAAATTGATGCACAAAATGTTTGTTTTACAATAAGTTTATTTCATGCCTCTACATGTTTCGAGCACAGGTGCTCATCATCAGGAGGTCAAAACTGCATTACACAGCCTCTGTTATCATCACACCTATAGGTGGCAGTCTCGTGCACCTATAGGTGTGATGATACCAGAGGCTGTGTAATGCAGTTTTGGCCTCCTGATGATGACCATTGTGCTCGAAACATGTAGAGGCATGAAATAAACTTATTGTAAAACAAAAATTTTGTGCATCAAGTTGGTTAATTACTGAGATAAATATTTTGTAAACATGTTAATGTACCGCCACCCATTACTATCAGAAGTTAACAAACCAACACACACTGTCAGTTCATTCCAGTTAATCCTTGTATTTTACAGTATGACCTGCACCGGAGGCTGCGGTTACAGTTTTTAGTACTCCTGATGATGGGTGCTGTGACACCCGAAATATGTAGAGTGATTTTGCAGTAAATAAATATCTGCATACTGTTGCATCTGGTTGGATTTGTATTAACATATCGGTAGTTTTTTTCGCTGTTTTCATATTTACCGAATGTGTGATGTCAATTGATAGATAATTTGTCTATATAAAGCAAGAAATTAATTTACATTAATAATGTTGTATTGAGTACCCGTCGTATTTGGATTTTATATGGCATCGTCATTCGGGGTACACAGTTTGAAGGCTGTTTTTTCGTATCTTACAGGGTCTAGTATATAATTAATATAATCTAACCCGTTCCTTATATAAAACTGTCTCATACAATTGATATTATTAGAGAAATGTGCCGTATATTCTTAACTATTTTTATATTATGTTACTAAGAATTAATCTAACAATTAAGTGTATGACGTTTAGAGCTATATCGTTGGGTTACTATATGGTCCATTTGTACAAACTGCATCTAAATTGGTTTTGATAAACCACGAAGACTATTACAGTAACGTAATATTACATCTTTGAAGGTCGTAAATTTAATTTAAAAGAATTTATTCCATATTAGTATGACATATAACTCTACAAATTAGGCTACGTTTACGAAAACTGTTTAAGAATACCATATACTCGTATATAAATATAGTGCATGTATCAGTAATAAAGGGTATTGTAAGGTAATATTATATGTAGCATGGGCTAGGTTATGTTTCTAGTGTACTAGATCCTCTGAAATTTTAGGAACCACTTTCAAAATGCTTATTGGAAATAATGATTTTACCTTTTAAAAACGAAGAGCAATCTGCTTTTTTATAAGGAACCAGTCCGTACCGCGCAGTAAACACTTCCCACCACGGTCATAAAAGCTATTAATTTAATGATGTATAAAGCAAATGTCGCTGTATGTTCTGAGATCCGTACAAAACACTCAACGCAAAGCGAGCACCGTGTAGAATTTTTGAATGTTAAACCTGGAGTTACGTAAAGAAACCGCCAGGCTTTAAAGGGTTAATAATATAGTGAAATATATTGGGCATTGATTAAAATAATATTAGTGAGTATTGCGTGTTTTAATATTAATGTTATCTATAAACCTGGACCTTAATTGGCAGCTCTCAGAACCATTCGTCTAAACAAAAAAGAGTTTAGAGGGACAACTTTTATTTCTTCATTTTCCTCTTCACTTTGCCCGGTTTCAAACTCCGATCGTGTTCATCTTTTAATTGTTTTCGAAGAAATTAATCGAAGTAAGTTTGTCCGCAAAGACAGGGAAGAACAGCCTGTTCCTCTGACTTTCGCAGCGTCTAATTAACGGAAGTGAATTGCAAAGCTTGTCTCTTGGGATATGTCACTTGATATGTCGCTTGATACAGTAGCTTATTACACCCGGTGGCAGTTTCTGCCCCACAAAAATTGGACTAGTCTTACCTTCACTCCAATGGATTCACAGCTACTTTTGTTGTCAGTTGAAAATTTAATTACCTGGTGGGGTTACAGAGCAAAAGCAATTTTCGTCAGTGTCAGGAACTGATGTGGTGGTGCAAAACGCAAGGATCGTGACGTTACAAAAGTAATAAACTAAATTCAATTGATGAAACTTGTCAATCACATAACTGTTATATGCAGAACCTGAGTTACGGTGCTGCTGTTTGTCATTACAATAATACACTGACTGTGAGTATCAAATAGGCACTGTGCACTTTGCGGCGTGCACAGTCGGTTAATTCTACGTAAAGGAATACTCACTTTATTCTAAGGATCATAAAGAAACATCCAATACGTTCTGTGGGAAAATTTCAGAATGTTTAAATATTAAAATAGGTGGTATGTATGGTAATCGATGTTCTTTGAAGGGCGAGAATCTTGACTGTCAGTAAAAGCAGTCCCGTTACAGGCCTGGAGTGGCCCAGAGGGTTCCAGGAAGTTAAGGTTCCCAGATTTCATGACAATGGCACAGGATGGTAGTAAGGCTGTCAGCCTTACGCACCGACCGCCTTTACCCCCAGGAAATGTTCCTGGTACTCATTTCTGTTAGAGACTGAGTCGACCCCGGGGCCATAGTGCGATCGGAAGGATTTTATGTCAATGAAAAATACACTGACACTAGCTGGGATCGCTTGACTGTCAGTGGAGCAGTAATTTTCAAGAATCCAATAGACGCTCACCTGGTCAGGCTGTGTCCCACCCTCTTTTAACTTAAAGCTTACTACAGGAACATATACAAAGCCAGACAATTTCAGTCCGCTTGCTTATTGAATTAACTACCATTTGAATAGTATCTTTCCATTTACGCCTGTTTCTTAAGTGGCCTGCTTCCTTCATGCTGTCAGACAAAACGCGTTGTAGACATTTCTCATATTTTCCAAGCGCGTTACTGTCATGCTTATACATAACTTTACTATTCGGTGGGTATTAGATACAAATTACAGATCCCCTCAATGTATATCAATGAGAAGTCCCCTCTTAAGCCCCCTTTCACAGGTACACATGTTGCCCTCAGCAACTTAAAATCAGATCCTCAAAATGTTATAAAAATCAGGTTACATAACAGTTTTGCTCACAATCGGAAGATTTGGCGATCGCGATATTGTTTTTATAAACAGGTGCATTACTGTGAAGTGAGAGAGAAAACCAACAAGATTCAACTGTTAGATGTTTATTATCAATACTTTCTCAACATGTTTCGGGCATCATTATGCCCATCTTCAGGAGAACAAGACGTATTACTGCATGTGGTGTGCTGCGCTGGTTCTGCTGGATGTGGTTGGTAGTTGTTGTGGGGCGCTGCGTTGTAGGGTGCGAGCACTGTGAAGGTTACTGTTCGAACAGTAACCTTCACAGTGCTCGCACCCTACAACGCAGCGCCCCACAACCGCTACCAACCACATCCAGTCGAACACTAACCTTCACAGTGCTCGCACCCTACAACACAGCGCCCCACAAACGCTACCAACCACATCCAGCAGAACCAGCGCAGCACACCACGTGCAGTAACACACGTCTTGTTCTCCTGAAGATGGGCATAATGATGCCCGAAACATGTTGAGAAAGTATTGATAATAAACAT
>Ga0123354_10001593_pt1 | contig 27991 bp, 12 predicted proteins | sample TergutLab28metaG_2_FD_97872 | JGI IMG/M metagenome (GOLD analysis project Ga0123354, IMG submission 97872) | Labiotermes labralis P4 segment gut microbial communities from Petit-Saut dam, French Guiana - Lab288 P4 | ecosystem: Host-associated > Arthropoda: Insects > Digestive system > Gut ... | reverse complement strand
AGAACTATAATTTTGCCGATTGTTTTGTATGGGTGTGAAGCTTGGTCGCTGACATTGCGGGAGGAAAGGAAGCTGAGGGTGTTTGAGAACATGGTGTTGAGGAGAATATTTGGACCTAGGAGGGACGAGGTAGACGGGGGAATGGAGGAGATTGCATAACGAGGAGTTAAATGATTTGTACTCCTCACCCAATATTGTGCGGGTAATAAAATCGAGAAGAATGAGATGGGCTGTGCATGTGGCGCGTGTGGGTGAGGAGAGGGGGGTGTGTAGGGTCTTGGTGGGAAAGCCGGAGGGAAAGAGAACACTGGGGAGGCCTAGGCGTAGATGGGTGGATAATATTAGGCTGGATCTCCAGGAGGTAGGATGTGGGTATATGGACTGGATAGGGCGGGCCCAGGATAGATATAGTTGGCGGACGCTTGTGAGTGCGGTAATGAACCTTCGGGTTCCGTGAAATACGGGGAATTTCTTGACTAGCTGCAAACCAGTTAGCTTCTCAAGAAGGACTCTGCACCATGGAGTAAGTAGGTAAGTAAGCTATGTAACAGGGGACGACAACAAAGACTTCAAGGTAGAATTATAAATGAAAGATTGCAAGAAGTAAATGTACAGGAGTTTAAAAGTGTGAATCACAATAACAGTGGAAATCCTTGTAGGAAGATGTTAAGATTATACTGTATCAAAGAGGTGAATGATCAGGACATCCGGCCAGTTCGAATCTAGGAGTAAAATTCGCCGTTAAATCCTGTTTGGGGTCTTCCTATATTTCCTTTTCTTTTGGTTGTACTATACAGTTTTCTATCCAGCAAACCGTTTTAAAATTATGATTAATTAAAGACTGGTCTTGGCTTTTCATTTCAGGTATTATGCAAGGGATCTGTTTCCATAGCTTACGCACACAAATTATGTGCAATTCCTATATGCCAGTCTGTCACAACTTTTTCCATTTAACTTTCGTTACAAATTCAAAAAGTAAATTGCCGCTTCCCTTTTCTCAGTTCTTACCTTCAACCCTTTCCTATTTGCATACCTTTCTCCCTCCGAGCAAAAAACCTACACTGACTACAATTACGCGTTGACTCATTCACAGAATTTCCTAATGCACAATTGATAATATTGAACAATTAAATTTTCACAAATACTGAACTTCAATCAAAAAAACATACTTTTTTTTTAAATATTGCCAAAATGTTTCGACCATACAGGTAATCTGCCGTACCTTCATATACACGTTAGTTACCAGAAGATTAAATAACGCATCTAAATATATGAAGATAATATAATTGTTAAAACGGCGCAGGAAGATGTAGAAACGTCGAACAACCTGCTAAATAAATACAATCTAAATATATTATAATAACTAGTTAGACATTTTGCAACAGCCTCTGACAGCTAATCTGTGTATGGAGCAGCGCAGTAAAGGTGACTTTGAAGATTGGAGTTATTAAAAGGAAGAATGTTTTGATCTATACCGAAGTTTTAAGTAGGCGTTTAAGAAAACTTTATGAAACAGCAGAACAGCAGTATGGAGTCATAAGCAAACTCCGTGCTAGAAATTCTTTACTTCTAGTGAGAAACGTGCAAAGAAACATCATTGGTACTACAGTGACAACAACTTCGAAATGTCATGTGTTCTTCCATGTCTGCCCGAGTTTCTTTGAAAACACACGTGTAGCTATAAAGCTGGCAAATCAACCAGCACGTGACGCACCGCATTTTTCTGAGGGTGGGGTTAACGGAATACTGAAGACGACAGCGGAAGCGATTTCTTAACACCAGATGCAGTACAGCGTGAAAATGGAGCTTCAGTTACAACGCACATTTAAAATTAAGCTCTTTGGCATTTCAAAGAGTAAGTATGAGCTTAGAGTTAAACATAAACAGCTAAAACGTTGTAGAGCACTCTTTTACATTTCTTGTTTTCTTCCTTCCCTACTTCTCTCTTCTTTCCATTCCCTCATTTTATCATCGCCAAATATTCGTATCAAATTAGGATAAACAGATGGGTCGGAAATGAAGCTGGCATAAATAAGAAAAGAAACATAGACGAAGGTTCGGTCGGAAAAACCTGAAGGATAAAACAAATTGGGAAACACAAATGCGTTGAGGGAAGTATATTAAAATTCATACGTATCATCGGGTAAAATAACTGTTTTTATACATGAGATAAAGTTACCTGATTCGATTTATGGCGTGATACTTCCTTATTTCTTAAAAGGCTGTCAGTTTTATTACACACGTAACTTAATGTTAAAATCATTTTATAATATACTAGTAATCCATCTTACCACACAGTTGAGCACAGTTCTTGAAAAAGAATTGGAGCCACTGGAGCTTCACTAACAATGATTCACACACTCAAATGACTCAATAAATACAGTCCATTAATGTCTTATCCTAGTCACTTTGATTAAAATAATTACACAATTAAATAAAGCAGCTTACATCAATAATAAACCACGCCGGAAAACAGACAAACAATACCAAAACTTACGTAAGAGCTTTGTGGCATAAGTCTTGTCATAACATGAAATAATCCCTAAATTTCCAGGTTTCCAAGGTGAGCATTGTTCAGATTTTTATATTCTGGGTTTTGACACTTTGCGGTGCTGACGGTTGGGAGTAACATGCTACCTCCAAATTCTGGGTGAAAGAAACTGGAAGAACTTCATGCTGAAGTTATTACGGTGAGGATATATTTTCGTTCATGTAGGCGAGTTGCAAGAAATGTGGAAGAGTGAAAATGGCGACAGACTATTCCTCCAAAATATACCGTGTGACAATGGAGACAGAAGGTTCCTTCGAAATGTGGTCGTGTGAAAACATAGTGTTCCTTCGAATTACCGGTAACGACCCAATACTTAAAACGTGCCACCACACAGAAGACTGTGCTCTGAATAAATGAACTTCTTATAATAAGCAGATCATCTCAAGAAGAAACAGCTGAAGAATGAAATAAACTAAGACTATTTCTTTCACAAACGCCTGCAATGAAAAACAAGCCGACGCAACTAACTTCCTTCTGTTTTGCCACATGAATTGTTGCAGCTGCCTCCTTCCTAAAATATGAAATATAACTGCGAATTCCGAAAGTACATTGATTTCGATATTTTCAAGAGAGTGATGGGGGTTTATTTATGTTGCTTTTTATATAAATGCATTTGTAGTTGGGAGTTAAACTAAGCATCATTACATGTTGGTTATATCCATTATGGAAAAGTAGCCACTGCTCTACTAGCTGTAACCGTGAACATTGGAAGCGATACTGTCGATGCAGGATCTTTCTGAAAAATTTATATTTACTCAGATCAAGAAATCTCCCTCTTCTATGGAACCACTTACGTACAGCCGTGCTCACGAAACCACGCCTCTGGCTCAACCCTATGGCGGCTGAATCTAGTCCGCACTTGTGGGCCCCGCATTTCCAATACACACAAACACACACACACACACACACACACATATATATATATATATGTCATGAACACAACAACATTACAATTAGTAGCGACATATAATATAGAACTACACGTTTCGGCCCTGTATGTAGGCCATCATCAGGAGGTCCAAAGAACTTAAGTGACTACACAGTATGTGTGGTCGTGCGTTGTGGCCAACCCGCACGACCACGAGGATAAAAATACAAGAAACAATAGCCCGCCTAGACAAGGAAATATTCAAGAACTGAAATTATTACTACATAGCTACTATAATGAGCACTTATAGCATTTGCAATTTATTGTATGTTTTGCACAAACCATGAAGATGGCAATTAATGAAACAACTAAATACGATGGGTTTACTACCTAATTTGCATGTTAGAATTATTATATGTTCACAATTAATGTAACCCCTTAACATGTTTATTTCAACTTTTAGTAATCCACGATTTATGATATAAGATAAGATCTCGACCCCTTCCAAAATTACTACACATACTGTATAGTCACTTAATAAGTTCTTTGGACAATCTGATGATGGCCTACATAAAGGGCCGAAACATATAGTTGTTTATTATATATCGCTACTAATTGTAATATTGTTGTGTTCATGACTGTATATACCTATATATATAGATATGTATATAGATATATATAGAAATATATATATATAGAAAGATAGATAAACAGACAGACAGATAGATAGACACATAGATAGATATACAGATAGTTATAGATAGATATATAGATAGATATATAGATAGATATACATAGATATAGATATAGATAGATAGATATAGATATATAGATATAGATATATAGATATATAGATAGATAGAAAGATATAGTCAGATAGATATAGATAGATAGATATAGATAGATATAGACATATAGATATATATAGAGATATAGATACATATAATAAGATATAGATAGATAGATATCGATAGATAGATAGATATCGATAGATAGATAAATAGATGTAGATAGATAGATAGATATAGATAGACAGATGTAGGTAGACAGACAGACAGACAGACAGACAGACAGACAGACAGACAGGCAGGCAGGCAGGCAGATAGAGATAGATAGATAGATATATAGATAGATAGATAGATATAGATATAGATAGATATGGATAGATAGATATAGAGAGAGAGATAGATAGATATAGATAAATAGATATATATATATAGATAGATAGATAGATAGATACATAGATAGATAGATAGATAGATAGATAGATAGATAGATAGATATAGATAGATATTTATAGATATATATATAGATAGATAGATATAGATATATACACACACTACAGCTTTGTATTATTGACCTAACACAACGGGGATGACACACCTTAAGGCTCCCATTTGCAGTTCACGTTACGGAACGTATCTTGTATAAGACTATCCACTTTTTCTTACTTCCTCTTTGTCTTGTTCGTACATTCTCCTAGATATCTCCCAACTACCTGCTCCCAACATCAAACAATAGCTATGACTGCTGCGTAAACCTACCGAAACTCGTGAAACTGGAGGCAGCTTTGGAGAATTGTTACAAATAACTCTCCAGCACACATCTAATTTTGTAACGAAACAGATAATCGAACGAAGCAATGCCGTACTTCGGGGAACAGTAAATTATCTGCTGTACACTTCATCAGTCAAATTTCCAACACAATTTTCAAATTTAATATAGCTGGCATAAAGCTAGATTCGTTTCATTTTACAGCTCTGTTGTGAACAGGCAGACAATGTCTTCGCATTGTAGAGGATGCTACTGCAGAAGCTTATCCCAGGTAGCCTTCACGTGTCACACAATACTGTAGTCCTACGTGTTGGAATGCATTCTTTATCTCAGGTACACGCTGATCTGTAAGCTACCGTTCTTTAGAAAACTGCTTTAAGGCAAGTTCCTATACTGTTCATTCACTGTTCCGACAAGACATCCACTCCATACAATCTGTGGTCTCTTTTGTAGAGACCTAACAAAATATGCACTGCTTATTCATTTACAACGTGAGTTAATCTAAGCAATAAAATTCAAAGTAAATGCCAACTCGTCCCTTTGAATGCCACAATGACATATAAGTTGAACATAGCTTGCATCAGAATATCTTACAGAACACACCGTCTCTCCATTAGACCAAAGATCAACTATTTAATTACAGTTGGAAAATAATCTATGGGTATTCAGGAAATAATATGAAACCAGTAGCTAACACAATGTGCAGGCAAAACAGGTTTCTTGACGTTACAGTGAAGGCAAAATTACAACTTATTCTTGGAAAGACTACGGTCGCAATACTGGTCAAAGAAATACACTGCCTTTAAGGATCGGGTAAGTTTGTTAACGTGTTCACAAAGCTCAGTCATTTACGCTGTCCAGAATTTACTGCGTCCAGTCTACACCCAAACACACATTTCCTGCAAAAACTCACTTTCGTCTAACCATCTAGTCTGCATGCCCTTTTTATATACCGTAGTGTTAAGTTTGTCATCCAAAGTTACTGTACTTTATACAACCAGGAGCCAAGTTAACTGCCCCTGCAAAGTATTTTTCTCTTATCTTGAGCTCCACCTTCTTTCTTATTCACTTCCAGTGCACGTTGCATTGTTATGCGGTCCACGAGACAGGCTAGCTTGCTACCTTGTACCAGTGAGTATATTCATTCCCTTGCCTCTCGCCGCAGCCATATGTTGCATCAACCAATACACATTGCTGCCAACAGCAGATCCACTTTTCTGCTTCACAAAGCTCAGGGCTTAAATTCCGCTGTTTTTTGTTACAGTGACATCTGAGCATGTTGTTCAAGAGCCGGTGTGGATCTATACAATTTAACGAACATCTGCTCTTCCAATCGCTTTCCATTCCCCTCTGATACGATTTGTATTTCTTCCTGTTCCTCATCTACGTGATACTGGAATTCAAACGGCTTGGACCGCCATTATTACGGTCCCGTCAATTTCGCATAAAATAATCAAACTGGCTCCCGTCAATTTCGTATAAAATAACGACAGTGGACCCACACTATTGTGTTCCCGTGCAGTTCAACTCATTTCCAGATATCACAAACAAATTTCTTCAGTTACATTACAGTATAGGTTAACACATTTTCGAGAAATAAGAAGAAAGTGTGAGCAATAATTCTAACCAGAGATCCGGGACAATTAACACCGCGTGCCCGACAAATTCACGTTTATCACCTCTACATAGTACCGTGTGTCTACTGTGATCGATATGGAAGTTTACTTCTCAATGAACAAAGTAACATTACTCATTACTTCAACGTCTTTATGAATGGGATATAAAGAACAAAGACATGTCGGTTATCTGTTCCATGCAATGAAAGAATTACTTTTCACGTACTAATTCTCAAAACGTTCCGGTTTTGTGGTTGTGTTCCGGTGTATTAGCACTGTGGTTACCAGATGGTGCGTGCCGATTGGTTATTGTGAGTCACGTAGGGATGTGCGCGACCGATCGATCTGTAACAATCTAGCCGGATTCCTCCTCGATTGGACGCGACACTAATTGCTTCAGTTATGCTTATGAGAGCGATTTGTTATTATCCACAACTGATAAATGGAACGTCTTCAAATCAATAATCTAAAGAGAAATATTGTCCGAGAAGTATGTAGTCCCTTAGCTAGATAAAAATTCATCACCTTTTACGATGTCCGAAAGTATTGTGTACATCAGTGCCCGTATTGCACCCTGCCATGTACCAGTTCATTCTAGTTCACACCCACATGACCTATAACACCAAAATACATTTTAATATTACCTGCCATTTAAGCTTGTCTTCGGAAAGTTATCCGTCCTTCAGGTTGTATACATAAAAATCAATATCACGTTCATGTGACGATATACATGCACGTTCTTCCGGTCACTCAAATCTTGATATGCATAACAAAATTTGATGAATGGTATAATGCATTACACGTGGCCTTCTGAGTTACAACACCGTGTACTGTGCTACATGTGGTTGACACCTAACAGTAATGCACCGCAAAACAATCTGTACCTGCAGTGCCGCAAGAAATTTTAAATAAACTTTAAGGTTCCACGATATGTAATTTTGCCTTTGCTTTATTTGACAACCTCTTGCTGAGACTAAAGTACACTCCCAGCGCTTCACTCTCAAATTTTTATCAGACATTTCCCAAAAGTCAGCAACCACCTACCAGACTACGTGATGTCACAACCCAGAAAGCCACAACATAATCCTCCGCCGCCATGAAGACTTCAAACCTCATACACGCTATTATACTTTATTTTGACAATCATAATGGAATTCTGTATTTAAAAAAACAATGAATTTAGCAGGGTTTCCTATAATCCCCTTTTGGAGTTATGTACTGTACCTAACACCATTTCTTATTTGTCTCATCTTCCAATATTTCACTGTCGCTTTCTTTTCAAACATGTAGAGGCCAACTCCTATAAAGGATACGCTGCCCCATTCGAAGAACGTACTAACAAATAAACTTTGTCTGTACACGGTAAGGTAAATGGATTCAAAAGCTACAGTTTCGCCAGGGCTAAATAAAATGTATATTTTGAACTTTATTTATGCAGGATGTGTAAATGCATTATTTTAAAATATACGCGGCTACTCCCTATTTACGAAACTATCTAACTCCAAAGAACTGGTGCCTTTTGTAGAAAATAACAGCTCTCTAACTAGGTATAAAATTCTAACTGCGTAACAATATCCTCAATCAAAATAATCCAGTCCACACCGTTCCACTAAGTTCTTTAACATCCATTTTAATATTATCCCCCACATCCCTAGATTTTCCAGGTGGTTATTTCCATTCCGGTTTTCAAATTCACGTTACGGACTGTTCTTGTTACTTAATATTTCCTCTTTGTTGATATTAGAATTAATGAAACGTAATGTCCTGTTTCATGAAAATGACTGCCAGCTGAAGTACTTTACACACTGTGTAACTGTCTAAAAGGTTTGTGCACTTAGTAGCCAGAAATCATGCATGTAGAGATTTTACGCTTCGGGTCTGAAGACTGACAGGTGTTACCTTACGTGATCCTTTGTTCTAAAAATCAAAAGCTTTGATGGTAAACTTCACGTAATTGGTACGGTATTTTAGTGTCACTGTAAGGTAAAAATAAAGAACTGTTCAGAAATATTCAGTGAAAACACTCTTCAATAGCTGACGGATTTAATACAAATCGACATGGAAGCTTCACTTGAATTACGTTCCTTTATTTGAAGCTTCAGGGCATAGTAAATTATTTTTTACGGGTAAATGAGAGGTTTTGTATATTCGCAATGATGTAACAGAAGTTAAATTGTGCACACACTTTGCAATTCAGCACAAAACCAGTTCTCACTTTAAAACAAATCTGTAACCGACCATGTCATACTATTATTCCCAAGTGTCCGAAAATTTGCTGTTATTTCATTCTCCCAGGCAGAGAGAGTAACGACTAGGCTAGGGGGCAAGACAATTTTGGAATAACGGTTCTGTTCCAGGCGGGGGCAATATAATTTCCACTTCTAGACGGCATCCAGACCGACGGTGACACCCCCCGAGCCTCCTAACCACAACGGATGCGTAGGTCCTTCTCATACGGATAATCGCCAAGGACATGCGGCTGAACATACACATCGCTATAAAGTGCACAGATTAAGCTTAATATGAATCATCCCCATTATGTTTACAACAAATAAAAATATATGTTTCTCTGTCAAACACAAACTTACTAACAAAAAAAATCAGCTAAACGTTTCGGTCACTGATATTAGCCATCATAAGGTCGATTCCAAGAATATACAATAGGAAAAATTACAGCTGTAATTTTTTCTATTGTATATTCCTTACATGTTTTATTTTTCCATTTTTATATTCTTTGTTTTTGTTATTAGAGTTGAGTTTGACGTAGAAAGCCTGTATTTTTAGCACATATTAAGAATGAGTAAAACCGAACTTCCACTTCAACATACGTCGTTATGACACGATGTTTAATGAAGCACAACGAATTATTTTCCTGTGTATTTTTCATATAAATATATATATATATATATATATATATATATACCGTAATCAAATACTAAGACAGAACGCTTTCCTAACAGAGAACTAAGAATGCTATCTTCTATACAGCGCCAATTCATTCATCAAACGTATCTTTCTATTTGGCGTAAACTGAGAAAGAGTCATTAACGAATTTTAAGACGATGCATCCCTGTTGAGTTTACACAGTAGATTCAGTAGAACAACAATTCATTTATTCACTATTAGATCAACAGCATGTTTCGGCCCAACCATCCGTCATCAGGTTGGGAGGAATGGAAGATTAAATCTTCCCTTCCTGCCAACTTGATTTAACCGCTTGGACCGAAACATTCTGTTGAGGTAATGCTGAATAGGTCTAAATGAACTGTTTTGTTCGACTGAATCCACTATGACACTAGCCATGAAGTAATCGAATAAAAAGCAGCATAGCTTTAAGGAAATGGAATAACTTCTGTACTTTCAATAGAAACCCAAACGTTTCTACAAGCAGATGAAGTTTGTTGACAAGTAGGTCCATTGTTACCAACAAGACAGTCATAGATGCTAAGATCTTTTACGGAACGTGGACATACCAGAGACGTAACTCTGCTGCATAATTAGAGTCACTGACGTGCCTAACCAGTTTCCTGGTTTTTTTCTAATACAAGAAACAGCACAAGATCCTATCCTTCCTTACGAAATCAACCTAAAATGTTTCATTATGAGAAAATACGTATTATAATCTAATATCGTTCCCATAGACTGCAACATTATCCTGTATTAAACAATGTGGTCTTCAACAATATGCTCTTGTTTAATCTTGCTGTCTACGAAGTTGATATAAAGGCCCCGTCAATCCTGTAGAGGGGAAAGTCAGAGGATTCTTTCCATGTTAGATCATATCAATTAACTTATTTAAAACTAACTATACGCAGCATACTCTTTCCGGAAAGTTTAATAGCTGTTCAAAAAAGTCACAAGGAAGACAGAAGCAACTTCAAAGAAGTAACCTTAATGTAAAACGACTCGGATAATAGAGCCATTATTAATTCACAGACGGTTATCATGCGTTTTCAGCTGTCAGCTATGACAAAGGGGCCGCGCAGATCTGAATAATAACACTGTGGGTTATACTAAGAAGTCTTAGTCAAATTCCAGAGCTTCCTAACTTTTTCAATAATTTTTCCTCAGCTCCCGGAAGGAAAAAGCCGGAATATATTTAGAAACGCCCGGACGAAAGATTGCATGGATATAATTTGACACTGTAGTCCTGTGGACTTTTTACTTCGATGTAGGACGGCTCAGGATGTGAAACTGAACACTCACGTTCATGAAATGAAGAAGTTAAAAGTGCAAGGCGCCATAATTCCTGTCCCCCATGTGCTGGGCTAAATGGGGTGAGAATTAAGAACCAGGACAACTTTACCTTTCACTCCGTAATGCTGGGCATTTCTTGACGAGCCGGTAGTCTGTCAGTCTAGAAATCCTATTCACGCACACATATTCAGATACATCACCTAAGAAACATCGATTTTAATATTATCCTCATACATAAGTTCAGATTTACCAGTTCAATCCCAAGTTTCAGGATTTTTTGACCTAGGTATTTTGTCCCATTTCTGATATAATCATGCGGCTGGTATATTGCGTCCATTGCAATCATCTTTAATTGATTTCCATATCTACATTACACAACGAGTACAAATTACGGAGTTCCGCATTACGTAATCCTCTCCCTAATCCTATCTCGTATTCTTTACCCGATTTAAATTTTCTGTCAAATTCCTTTCCTTAAAGAGAGAGAAAACAAGTTTCACACCCATGTAAACAGCCAGTAGCAAAACGTTTTAGATATTTCAGCTTTGAAACTTTGGATACACGACACTGGGTACACGTTTAAATGAGATTATAGTCATTTATTCCATTACAATCTACTAATATTCAATAATGTCTTCAAAGAGATGTCAGAGAGTTTTCAGGGTGTTAATTTCATTATGCTGAATCGATTGTTACAGTTGTGCACCGTTAAATAAGATAACGTACTAAAAATACGTGTTCTATTTGAACATGGCAAACATATATAATCCTGAAGTACTGAGGAAACCCACAATATTCTTCACTAAAGGTGACCAATTTTCTGGCGAGATTCGAACCGTGTAACTTCGGAAGGATAGACATACAGCCGCACTAACTTTCTACACCAGACAGAAAAGACTAGCGCGACACAACATGTCATCTGTTAAAACCCTCACATACATTATTCTAAGCTAAAAGGCTTATTCCTGACTACAGTGACTCAAAATAACCTGAACTTGAATATAAACAGGTCGAACTAAAAGCAGCACGTCCGATTTTTTTGTTTTAGTTGCTCAGACAAAGGATCCGGAACATCTGAAGCACGCCTTAATCGTGAGATACAAGATGCTCACGACGATGACTACGAAAGTTGTTGCGTACTGAAATGTGACGCCGTGTACTCTCCCAGAACTGTACCCAAGTTTCAGTGCAAGGCAGCAGGATCCTCTGAATCTTTATCATTTCTACAGGACAACACGGCGTCACATCCGGAAAGGGAGCAATTTCCACGTATGAACCCTTCTTCTTACAGATGGCCTAGTTTCCAGCATCCGTCCAGTTCATCTCTCTCTTGTCTCCTCAAATTCCTAATCTCTTTGCTCCCCTCTACAAATACCGCGTAAACCCAAAACGAATCATGTTGCTTGGCTTGCTGGTTTGGTTCTGAAGCAGCCATATTTTTTGGGCCAACATAGGTCATACATCGTCAGGTAGATGTAAACCCAGTTTACATTTCGCCAACTTTTGTAGCAGCTTACTCTTATGAAACATAAAACGTACAAAAATTCCTAGGGCTCAAATGAATATTATAGTATTACACCAAACAGTGAAGTGCGAATGACGGGATCGATACTAAACTTGCGAATTTCTACAAAGTACGTACTAGAGAAGTTTCTTGCCTACCACAAAATCAACTTACTGATATGCACAAAATTCAACATGCTTCCAAACGTAATAAGGTTAAAGTGAACAAAAGAAACTTCCTTCCTATTAGTCTCTCTTGAGACAGTAACAGTCGCTCAACGATTAAGTCGTTTCCCTGACCTTTACAGAAAACGAAGGCTCGTTATTGCATTTCTACGACCCAGGCATTGGAGCCTGTAATGAGCAAACTAAATTCAGTCCCAAACCCACACACTATTCTTCTATAGTCTATTCACATGCTATCGTCCCATGTACGCATGCCTCTCACGAGGACGTTTTCCTTCAAGTATTCCCTCCAAACTCTCTTATTTCTTCGTCACAACTGCCATGCGTATTACATGTCCAGAAGATCTCATCATTCTTCGCGAAGTGCATTTTTGTTAATGCTTACAGCCTATTAGTTACGTAGTACAGTATAGACAAGATACTCGCAGGTACAGAATTTTAATTGATAAACATTACTATTGCTGTCTTTTTAGCAGTATCTTATTGAGCCCCACTGGGTGTATAATAGCTGGGGCTCGGCACTATGTATGCCCCCGTCAGGTCGTTTGGGCGGTCCGGCTCCGTAACGATGGTCTCTCGTGGGAACGTGTAAGGCAAGCCACATACAACACTCGCAAGCAACACCAGGATAACAATGCACATAGAAAATTATATTCTAGATACCAAAAAAACTTCTTAAATAAACAGGACAATAATAGAACACAATCCAGTTCAATGCAGAACACTACTGCAATTACCGCCAGTGATTAGGCACATAAAATATCTCCTACGCAAATTACACAATAATAGAACACAGTCCAGCCTAATGCAGAACAATACTGCGGTTACTGCAAGCCAATAGGCATACAAAATATCTCCAATACAAATTACACAGTAATAGAACACAGTCCAGCCTAATGCAGAGCAATTAGGCACACAAATTATCTCCTTTACAGATTACACAATAATAGAACATAGTGCAGCCTAATGCAGAACAATTCTGCTATAATTGCGAGAAATTAGGCACACAAAATATCTCCTTTACAAATTACACAATAATAGAACACAGTGCAGCCTAATGCAGAACAATACGGCTATAAATGCAAGCACTTAGGCGCACAAAATATTTCCTTCACAAATTACACAATAATAGAACAGAGTGCAGCCTAATGCAGAACAATACTGCTGTAACCTCAAGTGACAGGGCCACTCGTAAACTATTACGAAACTTAACGACACCACCAACGTGCGTGATCAGGCCTGCACTACTGCAACAAGCCACTGCAACGCTTTTAGCAACGTAACGTATCCCTGCCCAGTGCTTAATCCACTACAAGATAGCACAGCCATGCGGCAAGTAACTAGGCATTCGTAAATGCTCACGAAACTTAACGACGCACCACCAACGTGCGTGAATAGGCCTGCGCTGCTATGTCAAGCTGCAACAACTCTTTAACCAAAGTTTCGTGTCTCCGCCTAATGCCTAACTCACACAGCAGGGGTTAAGCCCCTCTCAACACAGCTTTACATGGGGCGCTGCTGCACCGACGCATATTCAGGCCGCGTACAAAAGACCAAGCGACTTACATCACAACTATACATTGCAAAATACCATATTACATAATAAAAGAACATTACTACTTCGAGCTTCCTCAGCTGTCCCCTCCGCGGGGGCCGGTATCGAGTACGTACAATCCAACTACCCAAAATGTAAATTTGGACAAAACCAAAACCAAGTTTTTTCTAACTCACGAGTATACCCGAGCACCGGCCCCATATGCGGCCGGGACAACTCAGCAGGGCAGTTTCTTCCCGGCGGGGCGGCCCCCTCCTCACGATGTGGAAGTAGAAGTCTCTCTTCAAGTTCCAACGCTGGTCACAAAGCAAGTCAAGGTCCGGGCAGTGTTTGCCCCACAAGAAACCTCATCATAACCGCCCTTCAACTCCTTCCACCCACTCACGGCAGCCAATCCGCGGACGACAGCCAGGGAAAAGGTGAACGAAGGGACGGAAAGTTACAGAGTCCACTTTCGCATGGAGACGGCCTTTGAGCCGAGCCCGGCGGGCACGGCTCAGTATTTAAAATAGGAGACGTTTCGAAATGTGGTTCCGCAACAATCTTGAAGCCAGTGGCTCGCACTGCAGTAACATGTCCTCGTTTGTTATCTCTGATAGGTCCAATAACGGCATATGTGGAGATCGAACCGGATCCCTCCGTCCTCCGCACTTCGCGGCTTATGCTCACGCCATGCACCTATATTTCAGTGTCCCTCTTGCTTGCATTTAATAGCGACTTTTGGGAGTTTGATGTTTTCATTCTGTTCAGACGACATAACCACTTTCTTCAGTTGACGTCCATTTCACTATTCAATGAAACTTGATTTACTGTGATATGATACTGTACCAACGATCTTATGAACTCTAGCATAATGTGGGCCACAAGTACAGTTAGATCATAGAGGTTTCGAAGCTTAAACTGGCGCCATTATCAGTGCCACATTCACCAACGTAACTTTGTACATATATTTGTTTCTTGTAATTGCTATGGTAGCAGTACTTTTGAAATATTCTTATGTTTTATTAATTAAACTCCTTTGAACTTGTTACTTTTGCTGTTGCCTCTGCATCCAACCGCTCACCACTCTCGCTACGCCCACGTGCAGCGTGGGTTTATCTGTATACATCACTTTCTTTCTCTATATCGGCCACTTTTAATTTCATCTAATCTCTTAAGTACTAACACCTGATGATATTTATCTGCGCTGGCTTTACAAGGTATTTCAAGGATCCAAAATCCTGTCGTAACTGACCTCGGCTAGTAGCAGATCGTGTTAACCTACCTGCCTGTCTGTCGGTCCAGCCGCAACAATAAGAAAATTTAAAAAAAAATTGCGATTAACACTGATGAAGAAAATGTAGCATAAGAGTTGATGTTTGTTTCGTATTAAGCTTATTCTATAGGAACCACGATAGCTCAGTCGTTACACCGACCGCAATAGGAGCCTGACCAGAGTAATCCGGATTCAATTATCGGCAGGGGAAAGGGACTTTCCTCTTCTACTCACAGTTCGGACTGTTTCTGGGGTCCATCCGGTCTCCTGTCCATGGAAACCATCGCTATTTCAGCTGTGATAAAATGGACACAGCATGAAGCTGACCATTATCTTCCACCTAGTGCCGCGATTAAAAATGCGTGCAAGTTCATCTTCATGGAATAAAGATAATTAAAACAATCATGTCGAATTTGCTTTGCACTGCGTTACGTAAATTGAATGATAGAGAAAATGTCAAGTTACAAAGATGCATAATTCAATAACTTTCATACTTTTTAGGAACAACCATATTTTTTCGATGCGGTGAATTATGTACTCACTGCAGTGGATATATAGTCTGACATACAATTTTAATTAGCGTAAATCTTAAAAGGATTTCACGTACATGTAGCGAATTAACAATGGCATTTGTCTCAAACATTAGAAACGTTCATAACGACCCTCACGCTAGTCGAATCGCGAACGTTAAGCAACATTAGGCTGTGCAGTGGAAGTTTGGTTCCACACGATGTACTGGGACAAACCGCGATAGCTTGGTCGGTGTAGTGACTAGGCTACGGCATGGACAACTGAAGAACTGTTGTTAGATTCACGACAGGAAATTATCGTCTTTTCCAAGTAGTTCAAACAGGTTATGAGGGGCCCACCCAACTTTTTATTCAGTTGGTACGAATGTTATTTCCCTGGGGGTAAAGTGGCTGGGGTATGAAGCTGACTACTCATCTCCACCTGGTGCGGAGATTATAAATAAGTGGAGCAACAGTCGAACTTCCATATATGCATTTACGGCATATATATAGCGACAATTACACTGCTTATATATCTTGCAAGATTTCACTTTCTTGTTATTGTTTCGATAATCATTAATCATATTGATGGCTACTTATTGTTCAGTCGGGGTAAAGTGTGAGATATTTTAAGTGACTAGACGCGTGTCTTTAAGGCCTTAACTGAGGTGGATGCTAGTAAATATCTGTGGGAATGAGATGGCCAGTTGAGGTTTTGTTGTAACTGAAATTAACACAAGGCTTTCAGGAATTTTTTTCATTTGGAAAATTACGTCTCTTTAGTAATTTTGAATATTGACGCAAACAACTATATTTCCGGCGGCTTTTAGAATCAGTAAAACAATCACAACTAAAGACCGTTAAATATGTATTCCTGCAACCTTTACTGGTTCTTACCAAACAGTCAGTGCACGTCAGGCTTCATGACGAAGACTTTTATTATGTAGGTATGCTTCAACAAGCAATTGCTCATTGCGACCATTGAAAAGGCCGCTAAGAGCATGAAATTCAATCTTCTACTGCACAGCCACTACAAGATGAATTAATGAGCAATATTCGTAAACTGATGCATGAAATTGATGTGAAGAATATGCAAGAGTTCAGATACAACCGTACAGAGAGCATAATAATTACGAGGTTCATTCAGGAAAATTAGCTTTATTACAATAAAGACCCTCTGTGAGAAATTTTGAGTTCTTTTAACTTTAAACCACGTGTGATATGTGATCAACAATGTAAATTAATGGCTAATGATGCATATCGTGTAGATAAACACTGAATTTGTCACGGTAATGTTGACAGACGAACTGGACCGGTTTACGTCTTTTCTAGGATGTGGCGCCGCATCAATCGGTTACTGGCGCCAGTCATCCAGCGACGTGGCGTCTGATCCCACAAGGATGGAGAGCTCAGCTGCACTGCGAAAGCGTAAAAACTCGCGGAACTGGATCATTTACTGAAGGCAGCAAATCGCTAATAAATTCGGCAAATGTAACTATAGATGAAATATGCATTTATTCTGCAGAAAATTATGCAAATTGCTGAACCACTAAACAATATATATACGCCTAAGTCACAGTTATTTCCAGAATCATCAAATTTCGGCTGCACCATATTAAGAAAAGTAGGCGCCCTTAATTTCTTCCCAAGGGCTTTTTATTTTCGCTGTTAGCGACATAATGTGCCTTTGGTCATAACAAGTAAATCACAGTCACTGCGGCATGGCATTTCCTCAAGTTGCAGATGGAGGAGACACCTACAGATATGAACGGTAGGTGCGAATATATTGAATTAAGAGTTGCGGATAGCCAACAATGCGTGATCCTCAAATTTGGGGGTTGGGTGACGGGCTAAAAATTCCTCACCCTATAAACGTAACAAGTAACGACACAAAAATGCAGCCTAGGAAATGGACAGAGTTCTGGAACGTCTGAGCAAAGGAAAATGGGTATGAGATTTGGCATATGGAATGTATAGCAAGGGTCATTTAAGACAGTGGCCAGGTAATTAGCAAAGTGTAGATTATATTTAGTGTGAGTTTAGGATGTTTGATGGGACAAGGGTGGCATTGAATGAGCAGAATATTATACATCTTTTGTGCCACTGGAAATGGAAAATCATAAATTAGGGACAGCATGCTTTTTATCCCAGAGAATCATACCATCAGTTAGGACATTTTTAGTGATAGTGGTAAGGTGTCGCATATAGTGTTCAGAAGTCCCTGGTGAAATACTGTTTTCCCGAATGTGCTTGTTCCAACTGTGGATAACAGTGATGGGGACAGTTCCTATGGCGAATTAGAGCAGGTATTCGATCACTTTCATAAAGAACGATAAACTTTCTGATAGAGGAACTTAAGCACAACTGGAGACAGAAGGTATTTTTAAACCGACAAGAGACAATTGGGAATGAGAGCTTACACAACAATATTAGTTATAATGTTGTTAGACTAGTAAAAGTTTTCAAATAAAAAAATGTAGTTGTTAAAAACACAATGTTCCCGAACCTAAAAATTCTTAAATTCACAAGAAAATCTCCTGATGGGAGGACTCGTGATCATATTGATCGCACATTAATAGAGAGGAGATAGCATTCAATATACTCGATACAGAATCCGTCAGGGGAGCTAATCGTGACACTTATCACTGTCTGGTAGTTGCAAAATTTAGAGACAGGTTGGATTAAGTATAAGAGTAGAAAAGAAGGGCGATATGTAGAAGTGTAAGTAAGGGTACAGTATCAGTTTAAAATCTCAAACAGTTCTGAAACTTTGGAGAATTAGACGATAGCTGGGAAATAAATAGGGCTAGGGAAAATATTAAAGAAACTATTGGAATTTCAGATAAGACAGTATAGGTCTGTATTAACGGAAGCAGCATAAACAATGGTTTGATATCACATGTTCAGCATTTGAAGATCACAGGCAACAGGCAAAACTGCAGTGTTTGCAGCATTCCAGTAAGATTAATGCTGATATTCTGAACAACGTGACACGTGAAACTAGCAGGCTTTTCAGGAAAAAGAAGAGGAAATGCTTGAAAGGTAAAATTAATTAATTTGGAAGGAAAAGCAAGAACAAGAAACTTAGAGACTTGCACAGGGGCTTCAATGAATTTAAGAGGGGTTACCATCATAAAAGTAACTTGGTAAAAGATGAGAAGGGTGACTTGCTTGTGGGCTCCCACAGTATTTTGAATAGGCGGAGGTATCAACTCTTTCAGTTACTGCTTGTATGTACATGGGGTTAATAATGTTCGACAGACTCAAATACATGTAGCTGAGCCAATAGTGCCTGAATGCAATGCGTTTGTGGATTAGATAATTACTGAAATTCGAAAATATATACATCACCATGTGCTGATCAAATTCCTGCAGAACTGGCTAAGCAGGAAGTAAGAAAATATGTTCTGAGATACATAAACTTCTCCATTCTATTTCGAATAAGGAAGAAATTCCTCACCGTGGAAACAGTCTATTATTGCACCCATTTTCAAGAAAGGCGATAAGACACATTGTACTAATGATTAAGGCATTCGTTGTAATTAAGTACATGTAAACGTTTATCCAACATCTTTTTGTCCATATGCATAAGAAATTACTGGGGACCGTCAGTGTCGATTTAGATGTAAAAGGTCAACTACTGATCATAAAATCCGCATTCGTCTAAAATTTGAAAAAATCTTAAATCTTTTCTTATCATTTTATTGTAATAACAAAGGTATAGAAAAATTCCATTAATCACAAATAAAGAGTTTGATTATTAATAAATGGGACATTTTTTGCAGCATGTTTCAGTGCAAAGGAACCAACTTCATGTAACACATAAATCCTAAATTACAAGAAGAAATACTGGGATATCGGTGGTTGATATAAACGAGATCTCGTTTGTGCAATTAATCGGTATATATTGAAAGGTAAATGGGGTGGTTTTAGATGTCGTTTTCTCTTGTCGATTTTGTGGCAAGTGATTGATTTTAACCGTTGTATTTAAGGTGAAGTGTGTATGGGAGGTGGTTAATATTTATCGAAAAACAGAGCTAAGTTTAAGATTCTATATTATAAGAAGTTTTTAGATAATAGATGTAGTACTCAGAAGAACTGCTAGTTTTAAATGACGATTCTTGAAAATAAAGTAAAAATAAGTATTAAAATGAAGATGGGGAAAATATCATGTGACGGTGTACGTGTTAGCTTCAAAACGTTCTTGGAATCACTTTATTTCTGGGAAATACAAAAGAGTACAATCATTTAAGCTACATTTCTTTGCGCCACTATACACGTCTGCCAGCGACTGTAAAGGTGATGAGAACATTCCCGGAAGTCATTTTGTGCAAGCCTTTTCAACTCTTTCGTCGCATTCTTAATGACGCCAGTAGCAACACAAAAGCGCCGTCACTTCAGTGCTGATTTCAGTCGAGGAAACAGGTAAAAATCAGCTTCAGCCACGTCAGGAGAGCATGTTTGATTCTCCAGTGTTTACATATTTTTCTCTGCTAAGAAATCCTTGACCAAAACCGAACGGTGTGCTGCAACATTGCTGTGAACGAAAAACCAACTGTTGGTTCTCCATTATTCGGGGCGTTTCCTTCTGACTGCATCCCTAAGGGGACGAATGATGTTAGTGTACTTATTCACAGTTTTACCTTCAGGGATGAAATAATTGACAATGCCCTGGCAGTCAAAACGAACTCCAGCGTAACATTTCTTTTACCTCCATCGATTCAAAGATTTTTCTTCGAGGTTAAAATGATGATTTCTATTAAAAAGATTGTCTTTTTTTGTATCTCGAACAAGAAGCACCATGCTTCATCCCCTGTGATTACGTTGTTAAGGAAATCGTTGTCTTTTTCAGCACTCGAGGTAGCAAATGTTGAAAAACGTGGCGCATGTTCAGCAGATCATGAAGAATACTGTGACAACTTCCTACAGAAATTCCATCCTCTGATACAATTTGGTCCACAGATTTATTTCTGTCACTTCTCATAATCTCTCGCACACGCTCGAAATTTGCTTCATTTGTCGACGTTGAAGGGCGACCAGTACGTGGATCATCGTCATCACTTTCATGTCCATGCTGCAACATGGTTAATGCCTCCGCTGGTAACTTCTGCAGCAAAACTCAAAATTTTATCTTCGTACTGTGTTAAATTACAGACGTTATCAACCGCGACGCGACCTCACGCACAATAAAGAAACAAAGAGCTACTGTTATGCCTTTCGTTGTTATGAAATGGCGAAACCGTTTCTGTGTGCCATGAGTGGTGCCAAATTATGAGACAGATACTTCATTCATGCTGCAATTCCTGTAAATTATACCAACGAATTACAGGAACCTTTTGAAGTTACTACGGATAATGGAAGGATTATGGTATTAAAAAATGAAGTGTGGTAAACTTACACTTTTGAAGTAAGTTGGGTTATGTGTGTGCTGTTTGTTGCTATAGTTATGGAATGAGACACCTGAAAATAACTGAAATAATTTAGTCATAAAAGACGTAGAACGTGCTGGTTACATATGTTGCAGTGTACATTGAGGTTATGTGTGCACTTTTGGATTTAAACATTATAGGCACCAAAGTTAAGAACCTGAAAATGAATTACACGGTACACAGTACAAAAGAATGAACTAGCATTAAACTGTAGAGTTTATCTAGAATCCTCAATTAATCACAGATTTCTCAACCAATTAGGTGTGATTAACATGTATCCTCTTTCCCCACATTAATATTTTATACATTTCATATCTCTTATATTTAAAATCTTCCAATTCCTTTTTGGGTTCTTTACTTCCAAGCCCGTAATATATAAATCCAACAGTGCACACGTAACCTCAATATACACTACAACATATGTAAGTCCCTCTACATTTTCTGTAATATTTTACTCTTTCCTTTAGAAATCATCACATTCTACATATTTACAACCAAATTCTCTCAATCCTTGTCAGGTTCCTAACTCCGAAACTATAAGATACATAAAACCAAAAGTGCATATGTAACACTTACTCCAAAATATATCTTTCAAATTCGAATATTTAACATTTCAATCCCTCCCTTATTTACCATCACATGATACTTGTCCCACTTTCATTTAAGTATTTATTTTCACTTTACAGAATCGTCCTTTAAAACCAGCAGTTGTCTGAATATCACTAATATCATCAGAAAAATGCTTATAATATTGAATCCGAATCTTTTCTCTGTTTGACAACAAATATAAGCCTCCTCCCATAAATTTTCCACCCACAGCGGTTAAAATCAACAACTTACACACAATAAATAAGAAAAATATTCTCGCATTCACTTGTCACAAAATCGACAAGAGAAAACGACATCTATAAACATCCCATATACCTTTCAATATAAACCGATTAACTGTAAAATGAGATCTAATTTATAACTAACTTTGGATATGTGTATAACCTAAAGATAGTCCTTTTAGAACAAAACATGTTGAAAAAGTCTCCCATATATTAATAAAAAAAACTTAGTTGTGATTGACGGATTCTTTCTCTATCTTTGCTACTTGAGGAAAAAATAGGAATAAAATGGGCAATGCATCAGCTATTTACAGACTTCAAGAAAGCCTGTGATTCATTTAGGAGGGAGGACTTGTACAGCATTTTCTTTGAGTCTGGTTTCCCTTTGAAACTAGCAAGTTTATAAAAATATTATTACACGAACCCATACTACGGCCTAAAATTTGTCCGACAGATTTATTATGAAGAACGGTGTGAAACAGGGAAGTACTTACTGGCCTTGCTTTTCAGCTTTATTTCGAATACGTCATTAGGAATGTTCAAGAAAAATACGAAGGTCTGAATTTGAATGCTGCACGACAACACAATAGAAAATTTCGTAGCCGCTCGTAGGGAGATTGGTCTAGAAGTTAATCCTGAGAAAACTAATTATATATTCATGTTTCAAGAAGATAATGCAGAATAAAATCACAATACAAAAATATGAAATAAGTCCTTTGAAAGCGTGGGAAAATTCAAGTATTTGGAAAAAATCATTAAAAAAATTAAAATTTCATTCATGAAGAAATTAAAAGCAGACTGCAGTCAGGGAATGCTTGCTGCCATTCGGTGTAGCAACCTCTGCCTTACAGTTCGCTGTCCATAAAATATAAAGATTAAAGTATACAGAACAATGATTTTGCCATATCTTTCATATGAGTGTGAAACTTGGTCTCTCACGTCGCGGGAGGAAGATAGGCTGGTTTTTTTAAAATAGGAAGCCAAGGAAAATATTTGGGCCTATGAGAAAGGAGGTGACAGTGGCTAGAAGAGACAGCATAATGAGAAGCTTTATTATGTTTACTCCTTCGCAAACATTATATGGGTGACAAAATCAATGTGGGCGGGGTAGCCAGCACGTATGGGAAAGTGAAGATTTGCGTAACAGGTTCTGGGGAGAGGGGTGGACCTGATCGAAAGAGGCAACTAGATGATGATGGCAGGATAATGGATTGAAGAAATAGGATCGGGGCTTGGATTAGATTTATCTGGCCTAGAAGTTTGAGAGGTTCTTGTGGAAGCGATAATGAACCTTCGGTTTCCAAAAAATGCGGGGAACTTCTTAACTAGCTGATAAGCTACTAGCTTCTCGAGAAAATCACCGGTCCATAGAGTTAGTTAAAGTTTCTTTACAGAATGGAAATTAAACAGTTCAAAAGAGCTGGTCATCCTTATATTCAAGGCCTTTTGTTTGGTAACAATATTATGTCTGGCCAATTTGTAATAAACCTGTCACTAATTTACTCATTCGTAATTTAGCTACTTACTTACTGCACTGTTCCCTCATGATATGACACGGCACACAAAGAATGTATAGTTATTAACAGTAACGAAAAACGAATAATCAGTTGAACATAAATCATAAACACGTAATAACGTTTATCCGTATATTACTCTACACTATTGCGGTGTCTTTATGGCCAGGTGGAAAAGGATGCGAATTTACTTCCTTTCTTGGTCGGATAGTAAGATACATCTCACGGTTTATCGGTCGCTCTTCTACTATGAATATGAAGTCAACAGGTTACTCCGAAACAATGGTACATATTTAACTGCAAATTGTTACATACCAGAAGTTGTAGTTTTCAATACTGGGTCAGCCTGACGGCTGACGAGTGAAATAGTTAAGCAGCGTACTTTTGCACACGCACTAAAGAGGTACGGAGGACCTGTGGCAAAGCTCCATGCTTTCTTTATCTAGCAAATCAATGGAAATAATTAGCTTAACGCTCCAAATTTTTTCCTCGATCAAAGGACGGTTGGTACTCATCGATACGAGACAAAATATGTCTCACAAATTATCACTGTCGATGAGACAGATATCTAATCTATCCATAACGTGATGTGTTCCCAGCAGGCGTTCTAATGTATGAACCTACAGACAAACACATTATGCAGGTATAATATAAAGTGCTTTGTAGTTACTCAAGTCGATAGGACAGCCTGTTTGGTTTCGGCCAGGCTGAATTCTCGCTGTTTGCGATCCTCGTTCAGTCTTCATTACTTCTCAGTCGCAGCAAAACTTTACATTTGACACGTAATTTCAAGAATAAGAGTTGAATTTCCTTCGAGGGAATTCGGTTTTGTGCAGTGGTCGGCCGTGACAGACGCCTTACAAATGCAGACTACTTTTTGTTCGGGAAGTTATCGTTAAGAGCTGCATTTGGCGTGTTTCTAAGAAAACGAAGCGAAGCCTCGTCTGGGCATGTAGCTTCAGGCTGATCATTTCAGCGGTAATTCATCCTGATGGTCAGCATTCCAATATCTTTCATTTCCCGCCTTATGTTTTCAGTGATACAGAAAAAAAAATTCTTAACGTCTTACTTTGTACTTCCATCTGATGTTCACATGTGCAATATTCTTACCGTCAGTAACAATATATTAAAAAGGGCAAATGTGTTCGATATGGGTGAGACACAAAACACCACTGGCAAATGCTGTCGGTTACTGAGCTGTTGTGAAACGTACTGCTGTGAAGGAGTTAGTTCATTCAGCTTTTACTTTAAAAGCATTATCAGAGAAAAGAAGATAATAAAACTTAGAGACACATTTCCATTTTTAGATTATGAAAAGGCTTTTGACGAAGTAAGTTATTTAACTTTTTACAAGGCAGAAATACTCCTAATCCATTACTTCCAGCAGTTATAAAAATATACGAAAAAATAAAATAAAAAAGAAAGCTAGCTGCCACATTGACACAACCGACAAAAATTAATGAAGGATTTCGACAAGGCTGCTCCTTTCATCGATTTTATTTAAAGTATATATAAACCAGACTATTACACATTAGAAAGAAGAGGAGACAGCAGGAACCGACATTTCAAGCATAAAGACATTAAGACACTTCGTTCACGGACGACCAAGTTATAGTGGCGGATTCAGAAGATGCACTACAAATTCCTATGCATAAACTGGAGAGAGTTACCTCCAAATTTAGCTACAGTTTTCAAAGAGCGAAACGAAAACAGTGGCTTCTAAAGGAAGAGATCCCATTAGAAGCAGAATTAAAATAAAAAATAATGTCACAAAAATTAAAAATTTTCAACTATGTAATTTGCTCTATTGCGTACCGTAATTAAAAACACATTACTGTCAAAATGTGGCTCTCGTCCGATCACCGCAGTTAAACAACGTTGGGTATGGTTAGCACTTGGATGGTGGTCTTTCCCGGGGGTAAAGAGCGGCCGGGTCGTGACGCTGACCCCTTACTCCTTCTCGTGCCGTGGTCAAGAAAGAGTACAGCTATATCTCTACTCCCCCTATGGGCCGTACGGCCTGTACACGACCTCAAGTGCCTGTACAAGGGTGCATTTTACCATTACATTTACTGTTAAAATGTCAAAATTTGTCAATATAACGGGAATTATTAACAGAAGTTTAAAACCCTCTTTTTAGTCCAAAAACACACTAGACTTAAAATATATAACGCATAGACATTACCTACTATATTATACGGATGCGAAACGTGGGCAATTTAGATAACAGAATAAATCCAGGATAACGTAAGCGAAAATGAAATTCATGCGGAGAATGGCAAAATATATATGGCAAGATTACAAGACCAATGAAGATATTTTATCAGCACTTAAGATTAACCCAATTGTAGAGAAAATTCAAATTACATAAATAAATGGATACATGTTCGTCGAACGGACAGAAACAGCCTAATACATTTCATTATGATTTATGAGCCACGAGGGAAATGAAACCAAAGACGACCTCTCGAAGACCCCTAGACTGTTAATGGGACCGGAAGAGGCCACGACACTTATAAAAACCTGCAAGCTATACGATGATGATGATGACGACGATGCTGCACCCTGTACCCAAGAGGAGACGGCATAGTTCAGATACTGTAGTGTCCAGGCTACGGACTGCGCGACCGAGAAATTGTGGTTGAATCTGAGGTAGAAACAAATTTCATCGTCATAGTATCGGGAATGACTTCGAAGCCAACTCGATCTCGTATGGAATTTGAACCAGAAGCTGTTTTTAACGACGCTCAAAGTGATATTGCATACATAACACAGACCTACGTCATTCATGGCAACAAGGGCGAACAGCAAATCAGGAAAATAACCATCTCCTGTAATGTGACGTCATACAGTCTTGTAGTTATGTGTCCAACGTTTCAGTGGTACCTCTTCAAATTATTAACGTGGGGGCTTTAGAGCGAAGGGTCCAAGCGCATTCGTGTAACCATTACTGCAATGGAAAAGCAATAAGAGTTACATCTTCTGAGAATGTTTTTGTAGCGTTATGTGTCTACCATGCAATGCTCATGCGCCAATTGTCATCTGTGGTCTGCCCGGCTCTTTTCAACATTTTCTCATACACGGCACTTTGTCGAAAAAAGTTATTGAACATAAAATGTGTGTTTCTTTTATTTTATCTACAACTTGTATCTGAAACATTTCTCATTCTAAGACGAAATGAGCGAGATATTATGAAAAGTATATTGGTGTTCATGCAAAGTAACCATTCTTCTTGTCAGATTTTAATGAAACTTTTATTTTCTTGACAGATTTTCGAAAAGTACTCATACACTAATCGTCACAAAAATCCGTCCAGTGAGAGACTTGGGAGCCTAGATATTTCATACGGACGGACAGACGTACAGACAGACGAATGGATATGCATGACGAAGCTAAGAGTCTTTTTCGCAATATTGCGAAGCACCTACAAACAAAGACAAAAAAGTCAGTCGTGAGTACTGACTAGACACCCTACTGTAATAATAATAATAATAATAATAAGTGTACGGCACATTAAAAAACCTATATGTGATTCCAAGATTGCCTGAATACAACTTCAACAGCTATCCGCAAGGGGACCAGAAATTTCATTTGCACTATTACACGGTCACAGATGCACAGCAGGTAGCACCTGGTGGATATACTGCCTTTATAATACCTGAAATCTCGCATCGCCATTTATGCATTTCACTAGGCCAGCATCTCGATATGAGAGCTGTAAACGGGTTCGACCCCTACGTCTCAGTCAAACTGAACTTCGTTGTTTGTGGTCTGTTTTCGGGAAAGGGAGGTTTAAAACAACGGTAAGTTTTCAGTCCAGAAAACCAGTATGAGAATTAATTAAAACCGTAAACCATCACCATCCTATCATTATCCCTTATTTCTCACACCCTCCCACATCCCTATCTTCATCCCCTTTTTAGAAGAGACTTAATGAAGCAAGGGTGGAATACTGGGTGGTGCTGATGGTTATGGTATTCTGTTGAAGATAGCGGCTTCACAAATACCAGGACGCTTTCGGCTTTACTTTTTAATATTGCTCTTTGTCTTTCGTTGAAACAACCTTGTCCATTGAACGTCCAGAGATAAGGAAGTATCTCCTTATGCAATTCGGAGTGCAAACTCAAAAGAAATGAGATCTGGATTTGTAAACCAATGCAAGTAAATATTTTTTATAACACAAGATAAAAAAGATATTACTTCGACGCGAATATATTTAATACTTAAGTTTCAAAATCCTGCAACTCTAATAAAAGAGACGTGCAATGTAATTTCGAATATTCACGATTGAGGCACTTATACACGTTTTTGTTTTGTATGTTTTGGGCGCGACAGCCCCCCCCCCCCCCCCCCGCTTGGGCCCCACCCCCCCTTCTACCAGAAGCCACAAAAAACCTCCCAGCTGTTTTTCCTTTTATTTTTTT
>Ga0123354_10001592_pt1 | contig 27998 bp, 10 predicted proteins | sample TergutLab28metaG_2_FD_97872 | JGI IMG/M metagenome (GOLD analysis project Ga0123354, IMG submission 97872) | Labiotermes labralis P4 segment gut microbial communities from Petit-Saut dam, French Guiana - Lab288 P4 | ecosystem: Host-associated > Arthropoda: Insects > Digestive system > Gut ... | reverse complement strand
AATAATGTTCTGTGTGGGAATGGCCCCCAGATATGGTAGGTAGCTGAAAATATATCGAATAGACAGTCCACTTACCGACGTTTCGGACGAGCATACTGCCTTCATATTTAGTGTCTAGCAGCCAAAAAAGAGACAGTGCTTACCAGCTGTCAGTGCGTAACATCTAACACTAATTGAATCTGTATTAATACCCTTGTGGTAAAATCAAATCTCGTAAATTAGGAACTATGACAACAAAGTTAGGGAGACTTTGCAAGACAAGTCAAGTCCATAATTCCAAACAAATTAAGGAAATTTGACTCTAGTCATCCCGATGTGTTTATCTGTACGTATAAAATATAACTATCAGGCAAAAAACACAATTGTTTTATTACATATAAAATGCTATTTTAGGGCGACAAGTTTCGACTCTTTCTGAGTTGTCTTGAGGCCATCTAAAGTACAGATCCAAGGTTAACAATTTTCAGAGTGCATTCTGGGATCCCAAACGCTTACAATAGTTAGTATAATTGTTACAAAAGTACATGTGTCAGTAAAGTTTAATATATATACAATAGATTATATTTTAAAAATTAAAACGATAAAAATTCATAAGAGTAGTTGTGTTATATGAAGGTATCTGTGTGTATATAAACTAGTTATTACACAGTACGGTGATATCTAACAGAGATGTGCATGTTGGGAATGATTAACTGTTGTCAGAGCTTGAATTATTTAGGTACCATAGAAAGGTTCCACATTGAATTGTTCACTAGTTATACATATTATAATAGAAGAAGGAAAAAATAGACTAGATGTAATAAATGCAGGGTGTTAATTAAGTCTGTTAGCAAGGACGGGATGGAACTCAGGCCCATCCCGACCTCGCTAGCAGACAGTTAGCATAAGTATTATGACAAACACCTATTGCTATAAATAGAGTATTAAGACTACTGATGATGGACAGTAAATCTGTCCGAAACATGTAGAATTCTTTACCAAATACAGTTGAGAAATAGTGCATCTCGTTGGTTTTTATTATAAGAATATATCACGACGCACGGTCCTCTGATTGTTAGAAAAGTTCTTTGTGATCGGTGTTATTTAATGATTTTATGATTTTCTGTATACGAAACAAATACACATCTTCTTTGTTCTTGTTTCATATATCTCATTCTGCATTCAGTAGCTCCTATTGTTGATACAACATCGTTCAATGATATGGAAAACCTGGTGTATATCGTTAATATTTTCAGATGCATTTCGTCAACAAGTATGCAGTTATGAATAATATGCACAGGCACATCCAGAAGACCCTGCCTTATAAACAAGTTGCTTCTACAGGAATTGAGAGCAGCTCCGACAGCGAGTATGTTGTTAGGAAAACTGACGCCGAGACCCCCTTATCTTCTTGTTACAGGTGTGAATTGCCTGCGATTGAACGAGGTTCGAATACCGATGCATACTGTGCGTGACCAGAACGCCCGCCTGGAATGTCACTTTGACCTGGAAGGCGAAGCTCTCTACTCGGTCAAGTGGTACAAGGACGGAAATGAGTTCTTTCGGTATGTTCCACGAGATCAACCGCCAGCTCAGCTGTTCCCCCTGCCTGGAGTCACGGTGGACGTAAGTACCGATTGGAACTGGCAGTGCAGTTGTTGTTAGGAATCTGGCATTGTGTCTCCCTACAAGATCTTAACTCTTTAAGGTTTTAATGATGTGACTTACTCTACCATGAATACAAATGCATTCAAGCTACTGATCCGAATTAATACGCCGTATTTATTTAGTTTCGTGCATGAGTTTATAACCTATAGCCTTTAAATTGCAAGGATAAAAAAGGTAAAGTGATCCCGTTACAGGACTTTTGTGGCCCAGAGGATGGGCAGGGGTATATCACTGCTCTTCCATGACCGCGTCACTAGAAGGGGGTGAGTGGTCAGCAGCACGCCCCGGCCACACTTTACCCCCGGGAAAGGCCCGGTACCCATTTTACAGGAGGCTGGGTGGGCCCCAGGGCCGGTCTGAACGGGCGGAATATCTCGTCCGTACCGGGATTCGATCCAAGGATACTTCCCTTTATTGTATATGCAGTTACTTTTTACTCGTCTACGTCCACAAGTTTCAGCAACTTAGCTTGAAGATGACCTTAGCGTGTTCCTCGCAAATTTTTATAAACACCACGCTACATGACGTCATAAGCCAGAAGGACATTATAAGAATCTTCACTATGTATAAAATACTTATATTCTCTATGACATAGTATTTATATAAGGTTGTTTTTTGTTTTGGTAAAAGGAACTAATCTTCGCAACAAAACACGTCTTTTTAAAGGAACTACATCAAAAGTTTTATCTTACTTCCTACTGTATTTTCGTTTCATTTGACTTCCGCTCAATTTGAAACACGCTGTATATTATGCCTACCTGTACAGAAGGTTTGCTGAGCAATAGAAACTCTGGGTTTACTCAGTACTAACCAGTGCAACTTGCATTCAGCACAGTGTCCGAGAAGTCATCGTACATACGACATATTTTTGTTTCTTTTATTATATCTGCAATTTATATCTTGGCATGACTTACGTGACTTGGCAGTTCTGTGTGGCAATAAGCATGTGATACAGCGGCGCCACGTAGCGCCAACAACAAAGTCGTGTTTTCCCATTAGTTGTATGCTGTGCGACATTGACAGTCGCAGGTAGTAGCAATTATTCCATTGAGGATTGATTGGTACGGAGCGTTTCGGTGCATGAAAGAGAGCGCACAGTGAAGGCTGTGTCAATTAGTGACAGTGTTTCATCGGCGATTTGGGAAGCTTTCTCCGCGCAAAGCAGCTTTGTTTTCTTGAGAGAAACGCACTTTTCTTTGCGGGAATTGAATGGTTCTCTTTGGGACGGTCGACTAATATCCCGAATGATGCCGCTTGCCGCTTGGTGCCGCTGGTGCAGCTTCCAATGAACAGCCTGCACACAATTCTGTAAGGAAACGACAAGCGGAACTGGACAGTACTCGTTTGACCATGTCTGATCACATGAAAATACCTACAGATGAAGTCAGTTTGGCCAGTATTAATGTGTATCATCCCGACAGGTTTAAATTGGCGTCGTTTACAAATATTTTATATAAGGACGAGATCTCGAACTTAAGATTTTTACTGTTGCTACAGCTGTATGAAATATTTCTTCATATTTCTGAAAATGGCACCGAATTAATGCTATCTCCTGCAGCCGACACATGCAGCTGTTTGGATTATTATAATGAAGTGGTTTGTATGGACGGTTCTTCTTATTGTTGCGTTCCGGCCAGTTTTTGTAAACGAACTCAACAGTGCTTACGTGAGACGTCACGAAGCATGTGTGTTGCTACTGGCACGATTTCCGGGAGCGTTGTCACGCGGGAAGTTACTCTTTTCAGACGAATGTTTAATTCGCCGCAGCTCCCAAACAGGAACTTTGTTTTTTGGGTTCAACAGAATTCGTATTTCACGACTGATATGGAAGCCCACACTGCACACGTGATGATATGAAGAGGTGCAACTGACAGTCGTGATGTTGGTCCATATTTCTTTGAGAGAACTCTCAGAAGTCGAGGAAGTTTGTTACACTAAAGCTGACCAACAGAAGGAATCTGGAACTGGTGTGTTTTCAGCAAGATAGTGCTCTAGCTTATTTCACTCTGAATGTTAGTGAATTCATGAATGAGGCGTTCCCGGACCGATGGGTTTTTCGCGGTTCTGCAGCATCCCCCCTTCAACAATGTCATGGCCCCCATGCAATCCCGATGTGACCACAGCTGATAGCAGCCTGTGGGGAATAATTAAGCACAAATTGGCAGTGCGTCGTTCAACCCCAACGACGAAATTAACGAGCGGCCATTACTGATGCCTCCGCCTCTTTAACACCACAAATGCTACGAAAGTTTCAACAAAGTATGTGGCGACTCATCAAGCTGTGTACCGACCACGACGACGGTACCCAAGCAGATCCGCCTAGCCCATAAATTGTTGGTATGATTAAATAAATGAGTAATGAAGTCAGGTTTACGGATGTCCTGTAGATATCCTTTTCCTTCGTTGATGTAGGGTTGGCTATACTGTGGGAAGTTTTACTTGTAGTCCTCGGATCATCATGAGAATGGTGGATTAGTACTATCAATTAAACCATGGTCTGTTACTTTCTTATTAATTCTGAACATTTTTATATAAATAGGTGACTTCACAGCGAACGAGTAGGCAGGTATGACGTGTTTATACTGAACTCCTTAGTTCATATACGGCCTTGCAAGTTTCGCTAGTTAAAACAAAGACTAAGGATTCTTAGTGATTAAGAAATGAACCGGTATTGAATTTCATATAATAAAATTATAGTCTATTAACAAAAGTGATTACTTCATTACTATTATTGTTATTATTAATTTTGCTCATCTTGACTGCTTAAATGTCTATTTGATTTTGTCAGTAGCTCTATAATTTTCATTTGAGCTGTCCCACAGTAACACTGCGTCGAAACACTCCATATCCTGTAAAATAACCAAACATAGTTTTAAATGTCCATATTTTTAGACCCTTTAACAAAAGACGTGTATTTGATATGTGGAATATCCAGTACTGCGTGAAATAACGGACTCTTTACCTGTAACATTTAGGTTATAATAACTGTGTGTATATATATGCTTATATAAAATTAAAAAACACATTTGTGATTGAATATGTGGTTTATTCATTTGTATGGTTGATTCATTGGTTATCCGTAGGATAAGGATCAAGTCATGGCTTCAATTAACGACGGAGAGAGTTTTCTCCTCTCTATCGGTATTTCATTCTCCAACTGAACCGAATAAAGTTACGCGGGCTCCATATTTCACTGAACTCTAACTTCAGAGCCTTCTTAAAGTGTGTGGTAATGTAGCAAGGAGAGGTCTGTCTGTCTGTCTACCCGAACTGTAGCTGAAGACGGTGATTTTGCAATTTATCCTTCCATTTCAGAATTGGTGACATGATATTAAATAACACAGATGCTGAAAAGACTGGGAGACTTCCCACAGTGAGGAGGAATCATAGTAATAACACTGGAGAAGGCTAGGGAAGAAGGACTGGAAAATGAATGGCAAAATGTACTTACATTTAGACTCACAATGCAGTTTTCTTGTGAAATCGAATCTTCTAATCTACATGTAGCATATACGATATATATACGAATCCTGGGTTGAATGTCCTTCTTCACCCATCAATCGTAATTAAGCTGAGTTAATAATAATAATAATAATAATAATATATACGAAACATATTTCTCGGACGAAGTAATATTACATGTAACAAAAGTTGCAAATACAGAAGAGCAGTAACACTATATACCCTAGAAACACATAGCAGTGTTTTTTCCTTGTTCTGCTTTTTCACTGTCGACCTATAAACACATAACACGACAAACCCCTTCATATCACCCTCTAGACGAGACATAACTCATGTAAAATGGTGAATTGGGAACATTTTGTTATTCCTGTATCCACGTGTATCTCTGAACTACAAACTTCAAAGCAATAAACATTTTCCAAAAAAAAAACCCTAAAAAAATAGTTTGTTTCAGGTATATAATTTGAAATACCTTTCGTAAATGTTATAATGATAATAATAATAATAATATATTAGTATTATTATTAGAGGCAAGTTCTATGGCTAAAACCCTGAAAAATTTCGTCGTTGTAAAGAAATCCGCCTGGACACAAGTGTTGTGAATGATGAGGGGTCATGTCTGGAAGAAAGGGAACGTACGCTAACCATGATAATATCCAAACTATGAAGCAAACTCTGTCCTGTAAAGTAACACAAGACACGGTATTACTAAATAGTGACTTTCGCAGTGTGTATTGTTCGCTCTTCCTCTGGTTGCTTCTGCGGCACAGCCTTCTGTTTCTCAATGCCTTGGCACTCCTTTGCAGAATTCGGTTTCCTAAGGTTGGGTTTTCATGCTGTAATAATTCCCAGTGGTGGAGAAAGCAAGACAGAACTGTTCTTCCCATTGGACCATATGCTGCCAGACTCGGTCAGTTTATGCCCTTTGTTGTGCTTTTCGCATTACGTTAGACAAAACCAACACCGTCCATTCACAACTCTAAGATGTGTGAGTTTCTGCGCTTTTCGATTTACATCCACAAGTGTGGTTTCGCCCGGGAATAAGGTCCTGTTAACGTATGGTGAGAAGAGCTGTGGAATTGGAAGATGCAATCTGTGCAGACTAGAGAGTACTAGAGGAGCCTAACGAAGTCTTTTGGTCGTTTTCTGCTGCTTAAAACTTGCTGCATCAATGCACTACTCTTTTCATTTATCTTTCCTTTTTTTGCCAAGAACTTTTCTCTCCATTCGAATTTTCAGCTTTCTCTTTCTCAATATTATTAGTGTTCTCTCTCTCTTCCAGCTTACCATTGCCATACATTTTCAGCGTTATATCTCTTTTATCTTTCTTCTGTTTGTCACACCTTCCAATATTTTTTTTTTTTTATATTTCACTCCTTCCTCTTCCTTACATTTACGGACAGCCTGCGTCACTTTTCAATTTCCGGTAACGACGCTGCGGTCCCCAACCTCTCTTTCGCCTGTCCACCCGTATATCCATGTTTTCATCGACCGAAGCTGAACGTCAATAGATTTGTATTTTCTACACAAATCCATATTTTGCAACTTAAACATTGTGTTTAACAACGTGTTTGGTTGTTTGGTTTCGACAAAGGTGTTTTCCTTAATTGTACTCTTATGGAATATCGACTGCAATTGGATACAATGTAGTACAACATGAAATGGCTCTGAAGGCTATCTCTAAGGGTCCTCACCGCTAACTGAACTGGATTTTGAATCATTCAATATCCACGTCTCGTCTTCACTGCCTGTTTCCCTAATTTCGATGTCTGTGGTATCTTTTCCATCTCGTCCTCTGTTGTTTGTGTGGACGTTTACAAGATGTGTCTCCACCATTTTCCTACACGAATTACTTTTCTTCCATCTTATCTGCAGGTCCAGCCCATTGTAGTAACCTAGATTTTTCTGTCATATGTGGCCTGTATGAATGGTGTTTTTCATTACATAATGTCGTGAATTCACCAAGCACCTAACCTTGGTCATGTAAAATCTGTACGATTCCGTATTACGACACTTTCGTGTAACATTTACGAATTTGTAGTGACACGTCTTTTGCGTATTATTGTGGTTTCGTAAATTAAATTGGTAAGATATTACGTCACAAACCTACAGCCATATTTAGAGGAAATATGACCACTTTGGAGACCTCAATTTATCTGTCGATGGTGCTTTTATTATTGTGGGTATTAATGACTCCGTGCATTACGGTACAATTAAAATTGGCTGCATATTCCGAAATATAGGGATGGACCTTTTCTCTTCTTGACACTGTAACACAACGATCTAATAGTGGTGTCATTATTACATTCCGTAAACAAAGAATTAAGTGTAGGATTATGTTTCGCTTTGTCTCACTGTTGAACTGTCACCGTCCTTCAAACCTTTGTTGCTCCATTTTTCGGGACAATTTTCACAGACACTCCTTCTTTAGTCATGATTAACCATCGACACTTTGCCGAATTAAATCTCTCATCAAGCATTCAGTGACGTGCCATTTTGCACCTCTCGCCTCATACACACTAAGCATATTCTATTGGCCACCGGGTTAGTTGTGTGGAGACTTACCTGGTTTGTATTTTCGTAGAGCCTTCATCGATTATCGAACGAGTGACCAATGTCTAGGTGATGCATTTCGTGGTTTTATCAGACAATTTAGATGAAAGTAATAAAACCGTCCCCCTTCCCATGTTCCTACTAAATCGATTACCCAAAATCATCCACTCCAATAATTCTACCTCATATATATATGAGGTAGAATTATTGGAGTGGATGTATATATATATATATATATATATATATATACACACACACACATTTTGTATATGTGTTCAGTAAACAAATTCTATACAGCAGATCCCTTTAGAAACGTGTGGGGGCTACGGCAACAGAAGGTCCTACCTTTTCTGTAAAAGCTTACTCCTGGACTATAATCTAAGCAATTTGAATTCAAATTATATCGTCAAATTTTACTATTTACTATCCGCCTTACGAATACGCCCACGCATGCATTTATTTTCGTATTTCACAGATGATATAATTTTCGGCTCACTGAAAAACTGAGAAAGTAATTTTTATGATGCTGAATACATGGCTGTACTTTTGTTATGCTTGTATTACTGATAAATTCACGTGTTTTGTAGCAAAGATTTGTAATCTGAGTACTTGATGTGGCGTCGACAGGTAAGTTGTGCAGTATTTTAGATACTATTGTAGCATTTCCCCTGAGGCACTGAGTAATAAATATGGGAATATCAGTCTTCAGTACTGATTTCGAATCTGAACCTACGGAAACAGGAGGGCTAATTGCTTATTCAAGTAATTCTGTAATCATTGACATTACTGTGAAATGTAATTCTGACGGTGGTATATCATTACAAGTAATTACAGTTCCTAACAAATTCAAATAGGATGACTACAAACGTACATAACATAAAGTTCCTGGTGTTTCAGCGCTAGGGCGTCATGTTCAGGGAATCCAAAGTAAAAGGTTTTGAAAGTACCAACAGAACAACTTGGTGGTACAGTAATGGAATTTTAAAAATGTTTGTTTATTTGTTTGTTTTTGCCACCACAGCTCCCCAGAACAACTCTCCATAATCGGTAAGACTCCTCTGGACGAGTGATCAGCTCTTCGCCCAGTGTCAATATACTTATATTAAAATCTCTTGTAGTGATCCACTGTTATAACTTAAGAGTCCTTGAGGGGAATGGTTATAAAGAATATCAGAATTTCTATGAATATACACGTTGTGTAATTTTTTGCCGAATAGAAATTTGCAGTAAATAATTATACAGTTTACTGGTCAATATATCCTCAAAATTTAATCTAGTATAGATTTTGGTAGTGGTAAATTTGGTAGGGAAACCCCGTGACCTGCAGTTATATAGCTGTAAATGATAAGCACAAACGTGGCAGTTCTTAAACATCTTGTTGATAGGTATTTTTGTTATCTATCTTCACATAAAGCTTCGCATGTGTGGCTTAAATAATACACTACTTATGGTTCCCCATTAGACAGCCAGATACAACCCACTCATGTCAAATATAGAAACGACAAGACAAGCAACATTGTAAATCTTGCTACTGACAGAAGGTGAGCAAATGGTCGAGAAACTATGAACGAAATAATTGATGGTGAATGGGTCTTCCTTCCTCCTACCTTTATCGTTTTGCTGAATTTGGGAAGTTTTACGACACGACACGACCTAAGCCTTCTGTGCACACACACACACACAAACACACTATCTGGCCATCATAAACCACCACGGCTGAAGACCCAAGGGACCGGCGCCACGTGTTCAAAATGGTGCACTAAGATGCCCTCACATCCTTCCCACAATATCATGCGGTTTAACCATAAGAAAACTTACAACATTTGGCTCGAGAAGTTACCACATTTTTGTGGGGATCTGACTAGAAATGTGTTTTCAGTCTTAGAATGATCTCCAGAGATATGTTCTGCATGGATCAAGGCTTATCTTTTATGCAGGAGCTCCTACGAAATGCTGAATTAAAGTACTGAGATTTTACACTTGTGGTGAAATAAGAGGTGAATTATATGTGATTTTATTGTCATTTTATTATCACTTTACCAATGCCTACAACAGCCCTGCTTAGCCTTTTATTTAGTGCGGATAACTTCGCTAAAGTGTGGTCTGCATGCGTGCAAAATGAAAATTAGTACAAACAATACGTAAAATTGTACGTCCAATTATATGTATAATTATACCCTAATTTTTTTTTCTGTACGTCTTGTTGAGTAACTAGTGTACTGATAATAAAAAATTATAAAATGTGCAGTTCTCACACTAGTCAAGAGTTAAATGTTTTTAGCACATTTTTACAAATTTAATGATTTTTATAACGTGTTTCTCCATCAATAAACAGCTTACGGGTTTTCAATGTCGCTTCTGGGTTCTATCTCTGCTTTGAGCAGGAAAGGGTTAAAGAGGTTTCACAATTCAAACGTCTCCACGGGCAATATAACACTGCGTCGCGGGTAAAATATTATCCGCGAGCAACGGGTTGAGGGCGCTTGACCTAGAGGGAAATGTGTGGAAATTGCCGAACTGAATAAAAGCTCAAAACATTACAGAGCAAATAAGCCACGCTGCTAAAGTTCTGGGTATTGAGTGTGTGAGCGGCATTTCAATATATACAGTGGCATCTTAAAAGACGGAGACTTCCAAGCATTTCTGTCGGATTGGCCGAATGCAGTTGGTGCCCTTACAGAAATAAGAATACTTACGACATCAACGAATAGTTCGGTTAACACGACTATCTTTTTATCAGAAACACAAAATATGTTTTTACAATCTGCTACATGTTTAAACCTAAGAGGTCATCAAAAGACAAAACTCATGCAGTACATAAAAGGAAGCTAAATGGAAATATGTTTTCGTGGAAATGATCTCTTCCTTACAAAAATTTTCAGTTTTCCCTATTTCAATACGGCATAAAGTTCCTTGAATATTGCAAACAAAGAATTAATACCGTATAGCTACGCCATGTGTATATATGTATTGCGAATGTTTGTATCTTGCATTTATTTATTTATTTGTGTTTGTGTATGTTTGTATTAATAACGCGCGTGTATTGTTTTCAGTGAGTAGCTGACTGAATATTCTGAACTAGGAAGTATGATATTTGGCTGGAGAAGTTGAGCAAAAATGTAAAAGTCAGTCTGAAGGCTCTGGAACTGGATCCCTTGAATGTAGAATACTGTTTGTAATGCGGTATCGATTGTAAAGCAGATGAAAGTCTGGGTTTTATTTCCGCTGTGAACCTGAGGAAAAGAAACAATTGGAAATTTGAAAAGAAACTGTACATATTTTTCAACTCTTCGGTCTATATATTATGTAATATAAGAGTATATATATATATATATATATGTGTGTGTGTGTGTGTGTGTGTGTGTGCCACATACTGTGTAAGTTCCAGTGAACCAGTGTATGCGTTTTCGATGGAGACAGTTCTGTCTTATTTCCGGAAAGATTGTTTTATTTATATTCGTATCTTACTTCCTTCTTTCTACCATTCTTACGTACCTTTGCCTTCTTTGCCTGTTTCCGATATAGCATATAGTGCAGGAAGTGAAACTCTAACATAATAACACGGTTTTGTTCATTCATGAATCGGTCATCTGTTCTGGTATACTAACTCCTTGAATATGAGTCCGGTAGGCTGTTCCGAAACGTCGGTAAGGAATTGCCACTCTACGATGCATAATGTTTCAGAAGAGCGCAGATCTCACGTAACCAAATTGTACTGTTTCGAGGACACAGTGGATTTAATTTCCATCGGCGAGTTTGAAAGCCAAGTTGTGCATAGGCGATAGCGCTGGTCTGATCATGGCACCAGGACTGTATTGCAGTTCTTTCACGGAATCGTATTTACTTCCTTTAGTCTCTTCAGCGCTGTTTTATAATAGCACTGTACACATTCAGTTTGGACACTAGGTCCCTTCTCGCTGAATGATCAGACGGTCATTATTCCCTCTCAAGTAGTCACGAAAGGCGCCATTACCTTCGTCATGTCATTTATGAAAATCTGTCGGGAAAAATTCAAATTTGGTTAGAATCGGTAATAATTATCGGGCACTTTACACGAAAACCCCAGGTACGTTTAATTGCTGCCGACGACATTAAATCGCCCTAAAAGCGCTTTCTTCGAGCGAAATTGTATCAGGCTTTTAGCATGGCCGAGGAGTTATCAACATCTTTCGAAAGCCTCAAATGTTACATCGTACGTAAAGGTAAAGGTAAAGCAGTCCCATTAGGCCTGGAGTGGCCCAGAGGTTTCCAGGAAGTTAAGGAACCCAGACTTCATGAAACCGGTACAGGATGATGGTAAGTTTGTCAGCCTTACGCACCGGCCGCCTTTACCCCCAGGAAATGATCCTGCTAATAATTTCTGCTAGAGGTTGATTCGACCCCAGGGCCATAGTGCGATCGAAAGGATTTTATGCCAATAAAAAATTCCAATGACATCAGCTGAGATCGAACCAGCGACCTTCCGATTTGTAGCACAGCACCTTAACCAATGTGCTACCGCGGTCCCCACGTCGTACGTACTTTACGTTTTTAATCACAAAAAATTAAGTTTTATACAGGGACCGAAGGAATATTAAGCAGCAACAGTCCCATTACATTTCTGTCACTGAACTTATGTATCTATAACTCATAATCTCCACATCTGATTTATATAGTGTGTCGGTCAGAATGGCCTCTCGCCTGCTGAGATTGTGGTTTCGAATCCCACCGGGGGCATGGAAGGTTTTCTGTTGCGCGTGTTGTGTGTTGTCAGGTAGAGGTCTCTGCAACAAGCTGATAACGCATTCAGAGAAGTCCTACCGAGTGTGGTGCGTCGTTGTGTGTGAGATCTAGAAACCTCGTGAATGAGGAGAATCTGGCCTTCTGGGGCCTGTCGCGCCAAAAACGAACGAACAAACAAACATATCCAGATTGAGATGGGGAAACATGGACTGGAATGATCAGGCTCAGGATTGCGGTAATGAGCCTTCGGCTTTCATAAAATGCAGGGAATTTCTTGGAGAGTAGAAGAACTGTTAGCCTCTCAGGAAGGAGTCTGCTCCGTGGAGTTAAGTAGTTAATTATTTAGAGTGTCCCAAAAGTCAGTTAACGGTTAGTAAAGTGTAAACTAAAGTACACTGTCAATTTATATATTGCATACTAGTTTACAAATTTGAGGGTTGTTTGACCGTGCGTCTTCCCCATGAAATAATGTGAAATGCCAACTTGATGCAACATGGTAGTTTTATTGATGTATTCTTAGCTCTACATATTTCGGGCGCATACGCTCAAAACATGTAGAGCTAAGAATACATTAATAAAATTACCTAGTTGCATCAAGTTAGTTTACAAGCATTTTTTTCAATGAGGTCCCCAATGTTCTGCACACTACCCACATCGCTGTGACACTGTTTTACAAATTGACTTGCGCAATTATTAATTGGTATTCCCTTTAATACGATGGACTGCTTTCGGTTTTGTGGGTCATCCTACACACATAGAAACTTCTGTGCTCTCCCACTGGCATTTTTATACATTTAAACGAATTCCACGAAATATAATCCTTCCTGAGAAGCTAGTAGACAATCAGCTAGTCAAGAATTTTCCCTTCGTTGATCGAACCCGAAACTTCACATTCCGAATCCGATAAGTCCCCTTCGTATCCTCATAACCAGTTTCCGTGACATTCACGTTAACATTATCCTTCCCTTTACGGGTGAACATTGCAATGTATGTGTTCCATTCAGGTCCTGTCTCAGATTTGGCGTGTATTTCTGTTTTGTACTAAACTTGTCACATTCCTCACTCAGTTTGCTGTCTCTAATTGAGTAACCATAAATATTGGTGGATGTGTAGCTCAGTGTAATCGTGTACACTACATTTTTTTACAATTATTTCATTCATCCACCAACCACCTACCTTTCATATCCTCGAATAGTGCCTCCTAAATCTTCAAGTGCCTATCCAGTGCCTAGACCGTCTAAGACGTGGGTATGCGGTGGCTCGCTTGCTGGGTTTGTCGGTTCGAATGCCGCCGGGGACAAGAACGTTAGTGTTTTGTAAAGTAGCGGTCTATGCATCGGACCGATCACTCACTAAGGGGAGTCCTACCGAGTGTGGTGTGTCCAATTAGTGTGTTCGCGAAGACCCGTAATGGGAGGCTTTGACCCGGAATCGAGTCGAAACGTCACAAAAAAATCATCATGTGGCACAACAATGCAGAGTTATCAGCAGCCTGCACAGTACATTCGTTTAGACGCTTACAGTTATGGAGGTTAATGGGGATTTGTGCGTGTTTCCTTACCCGCATTGTGTGTTTCAGATCCACAACTCTACGGAAAGCCAGGTCGTCCTCAAATCTGTGAACCTGTCTAGCACTGGACGGTACCGCTGCGAGGTGTCAGCTGAGGCGCCTTCCTTCCAGACCGTGTCCGAACACGGAGATATGACCGTCGTTGGTAAGTCTAAATACACTTTTACACTTGTTGGGTTTACATTAGCATCTTCGATGACCTGCTCTTCTACGATGCTGAGAGATTTTCTCTCAGTATTCTTTCTCTTGAGTGAAAGGCAATGTTTGACTCCAGCAGAACCAGTTTTTAGCGTTACAGAGGTGTGTACATTTTAATCTTCAGGATTCCATATCTACAAAGCCAATACAAAAACTTTTTGTTTAAAGGCGAGAAGAAACCTGTGCATTTTTGCTGCATGGAATTTGAGCATACCGTTCTTCCGGGATATGATGCGGCGGGGAAATTTCCTGACAAATTTCCACTCTTGAAGATGACATTATTTTTACCCGAGACATCAGGATAGGTCACCCATGCACGCAGGTTCATGTCGCATAAGAACGGACCCTGAGGCGCACAGCTGCGAAAACCTTAAAAGTCACATCCATATAAATTCTTCGCTTATGTGATTCTAAATGTTTTTATTGTGAAAATATTTGAAAGCCCTGCAATCCGCCAAACTTCTTTACGTTTGTTTCCTTTTTTAACTCTTGCACCGTGGTGATACACACATAAATACTGTTCGTGTCTGTCATTAGGGTGATTTAAGGTGCAAACGTTTTTAAGGGTATATTTGAATAGCCAATTTAATGAGAACTGTAGAAATAAACAACGCACATTCCACGATTTTATGGGCAAGAAGAATGTGAATTATATGGCTCTTTTATTATTTACAGCTTTGTTTATGTCTGAGCGTTTGTGCCGTAACGTGTGCTATCTGCATACCATCTTGCTTACTAGGAACAGAAGAGGGACAATATTACGCATTGTATTGTCATGAATATACGTGTTAATCAAATAAGACTCAGTTTAAATTGCGTTTATATTCTGAGCCATCGTTGCGACAATCCAAGCTCTTTAAGGATTTGTGTATTATTTAGTGATAATTTTATTTAATACTAATCAGTCTCATGGAATAAGGAGTTTCAGTAACCGAAGGGAAGATATCTTGTTCAAGTGAGACTCTCCCAAAAATATATTCTGCTGGCTACTACCTTTGGTTCTGTACGAAAGTCTAGACCATATTCACATTAAAAATGCTAAGACTCCGAACAATAACGGGATTGGCAGTATAGAGACCTGCAAGGAGGATCTCCTATGAATCTCAGAGCAATCTGGCGATGAATAATAATAATAATAATAATAATAATAACAATAGTGTCCTAATATGAAGAATAAGGACGATTAGGATATCAAACTCCGCGAAGGCAGCAGATAATTTAATATTCAGCAAATTGTCAATGTTGAATTGAATGTCTAGCTGGTAATCTAATTTTAAAGTAGCGCAGTATTTTGAATTGATAAGAAATAATTTTATTTTTAATACTTATTATTGTCACATATCAGCAGTTTTTCACCACGTCTATCAAAAGTACATACGCGTTTCGACGTCTGTACTGCTGTCATTCTCATTTTCGACTTCCCGAACATACTTTATGTTCGCCACGTGTCATCCTAATTTTCGGATTCTCCTATGTACTTGGTTCGTGCATCTGGACTGCGCTGTGCGGGTTCATGCTTTTATGATGGCCGTTAGAAAGTTATATTTGTTTATTCCATTGCCATCTTGTTATGTCTGTACGATATTATCTTGTAGTGGTCCTCTTCCCAGGTTTCGTTTTTTTTTTTTTTTTCATTCAGAAATCAAGGTGGGAATAAGGACGAAAGAAATTAAGGTACTAGTGTTTACATAAAAAATTTTGACTTTGAAATGTTAAATTTTTAAATGGCCTTGAACAGGTATTACTAAATACTCGAAGCCGTACACACAGCACTTGCTCGTGTTAGGTGTGGTCCAGTTTAAGCGAGCTGCAATTGGAATTATCTTTAATACCGGAAATATATAATATTGCCAGTAGTGTAATGCGTAACAAGCAATACTGGCTTTAGGTATAATCTGGATTTATTGAGTTATGTATGATTGCTCTTTCAAATGAATGATTTTATAGCTTTCATCGAGATATTCCTGATCACTTTCCAATAACGACCCAGGTTTCCGCCAATAGAGGCCGAGAAATAAGAGGAAAATCTCAGTTTCGAAACCGGTAGCCCCAAGGGTATTGTTGCCTTCTTCTTAAAACCACGTAACCTGATATTTGGGGGTAAAGTAGTTTTAAGTCTTTAAGTAGCAGTGGTTACTTGCATGTAATTACCCTCATTTAGGGTAATTAAGGAGTTAAGTTGGTTCCCTTTTAACTGCTATGATCAATTATGCACTTGGGCTTGGTTTCGCCACTTTAATAGGGCCAGTATTTTCATAGGCTAGACGTGCTTATTTCTAAGTACCTTTTTTTTAAATGCCGTCTTCTGACGCAAGTAACTGATTTTTTAAATTAATAATAGCACGTAATGAATGTAATAACAGATACAGCATGAAATTATGTGAAATGCCAACTTGATGCAACAGGGTAATTTCTTGATGTATTCTTAGATCGACATGTTTCGGGTACATACGCCCATCGTCAGAGGCATTAGATGTTAAATTGCACCATATGGTTCTCTACACCGAGTTTTTGGATGGGTGGTGGTCCTGAGAGCCGCTACGTAGGTCGTGTTTACGGTGCGGATGGTGCCGTGCACGCCACCATCCAACACGTACACACGACCTACCACCCATCTACAAACTCGGTGCAGAAAACCACATGTTGCAACTTAATATCTAGTGCTCCTGATGATGGGTGTATGCGCCTGAAACATGTCGAGCTAAGAATACACGAATAAAATTACCTAGTTGCATCAAGTTGGCATTTCACTTTATTTCATGAGGAAGATGCCCAGTCAAACAACCCTCAAACAGATATAGAATTTTTTCCCTGAATTGCGGACACAGAAAGTTTAGTAAAATTAGCACAAATTTTCTGCTGTGAAGGGTTAATTACCTTTCTCTTTTGGATGTTAATTAGTACTGAGTACAACATACTTGAAATATAACATTCAGTTTTAGCATTGCGATTGTATCTTCAGTAACGAAACCATCCTTTTTGTGTCCCAAAGAAGAGCATCACACTTCCCATCAACGAACCATGTAATCACTAACGATATGTCATATAGAGTGTTTGAGTCTGCAGATAATTTTGTTGATTGTTATCATACACATTAAACTTATTTCGTATTCCATGTAACGCTTAAGCTATATTGTAACTGCGAATAGGTAATTAATTCCAGTACAGTTTAGTTTCTCGTCTCTGATCTCTGAAGCTTTACTGTACCCATCCATCTTTACACCCCAAACATCCCCATCTCATACCACCAAGCCTGAGGATTATTTCTCCCTGTTATCCCTCTTTCTCAATTCTTATTCGCGCTCACATCTTTCTTTTCTGCATTTAGCCGATTTCTAATTTGAGAAAGAAACGGAAGATTTTCTGATGTATGTGCCTAGTTTGTTACTTACTCTATCCATGAGGAGGAACTTTCAGTTGTTTAAGTAGAAGAGAGGAGAAGAATTAGGACATGGAAGAGGGTGCGGGGTCTCGTAAAGGGATAAGCAAGAGAATCGTGATAATTAAAGTGTGAAGAAAATGGAATGGTATTCAAAATTCTGAAATGAGTGTGGCCCGGAAGTATTCGAGTAAAATGTGCGCGACGTAAATGTGTGAATTTGTCGCTTTGCTTTATAAAGCACCATGACATGAAGTGTATAGGAGGAGGGCTGCAGATACACCTCCAAACGATCTTAACGTCGGCACAAGACTGCGGTGAGCGGTCAGCTTAACGAACCTATCGCTTTACCCTTGAGGGTGGGAAAAAGTTCCTTATATCCTTGGACGCCGGGTGGGTCCCAGAGACGGTGTGGATACTGTGGAGAAAACACTTCCTCCTCGGCCAGAAACTAATTTCTTTATCACCATACTAAATAGGCTATCTGCCGCTTTGTCTGATATAAGGAATATGTCTATATAAAAGCTATTAATATGTTAAATTGGTGTTCAATGTAAGAATTCCAAATTCTCCAAGGGGCTAATCATCATTTACCTTGATTATAAATTGCGACGAGTTTAATAGCAGTGTCAAATGAACCGAACGTCATAAATTACTATTATTAGTAGTACTAGTGGAAGTAGTAGTAGTACTAGTGGTGGTAGTAGTAGTAGTAGTAGTAATAGTAGTAGTAGTATTTGTAGCTATGTGCTACATCCGTGTTTCTCCTGTGTAACTCCCGTAAGATGATTCACTTTGTTGTCTAGACCCTCACACACTATTAGTATTGCAGACATCACCTGCACACTCTTTTTCCCATTTACTCCTTAAACACCGAGTTAAATCCCATCTGCCATTTGCTGCTATTATTAGAAGCTCACCATCTTCTCCACGTTAGCAGGATAAGGGTTTATGATGGTTTAAAACACTGTCCATCTCTTCTGGAAACTACAAGTCAACGAGTCTTCACTCATAATTTTAAAGCCTTTTCCTTGTGTCCTGTTACCTGCAAATATCTTTCGTCATCAAGTTGCCTCCAAAGAGCGTTTTCTGTCGAGACGTAGATATATTCAGAAAGCCAATCAGTGCGTTACGACAAATATTGCACTGATTGGCCATATTTGTAAATGTCACACTTCGCTTACTGCTTTTGAGTTATAATGTAACCATGTATTATTCCTCTTTGGCCCTTCATTCAGCGATAAAACTCAATTCCCTTTCCTTTTTTTTCCTCCTTTTTTTATGTAACTCTCTTATATCAATGCAGTTGTTTAATTCGTTATTCGAGAATCGAGTTATAACCTAACCCTTTAACAAAGCAGGACGGTGCCAAGTCAGCACATTTTACATTTTTAGTTTTAATTGTGTAATTGTTCTATATTTATGTACTTTTGTTTCGATGCTGTTTCAACAATTGGTCCTGTTCCCGTAAACTTAAACAATAACATACTTAGCTGCTTTATTTGAATTTTAATTGATTCTTACAAGACATTGTGAATTTTCTTTACACTAAGTGAAAAAGTCACACTGATAACGTATGACAGCAGGTAGTTGGGGACAGTATTTAGGCCAATGGGAAAGGAAGTAACAGATTTCTTATTAAAGGTAAAAAAAAAACAAAACTTTTCATTCTTTGTGGCCTACAAATTGTTTGATAAATGAAGGAATAACACTTAGGGGAAGTCATAAAAATTATTTATTGATAAACATGAATAAAAGACTCCAATTGGTATACCTACTTAGACTTGAATGCACTGAATTTATCTTTTACGGCAACTGATACCAAAGGGTGACGAACACGTTATGAAAAACACGACGAACAGGTGCAAATACAAATACGTAAATAGATTGTACTGTAAACAGCATAGCCTCCTACATGTTCCGGCCGCCTATTATGGCCATCTTCAGGGAGGTATTCTTTGAAGGATATATTACTTAAAACGTCAAAATAGTTGAATTTACATGTAAAAAATGTTAGGTTTTTGACAAAAGTTTAAAATCTATGTTCTAATATGTTATTTTAAAATAGATGACCAAATCATTTGTGACGTGCAATAAGAAGCTGACATATTATATCCACGTCAGTGCTTGCGTTTTGACATGTTTAATGTAGCTTATAAAGTCGATATATGGGACTAGCATTGTGGCTCAGACTGCAATGTGCAGGACCGTGCGCAACAAACAAAACATGATTGATCCATTGCGAGCGATACGTTGTGTGAATTTTGAAGCTAGTGTTTCTATGTTTCTTGTAAATGGCATACTTCCAGTTTACTCTTTTGTATGGACGTTCTGCGTCATTGGATTATAACGCTCAATGAAGCCGGTCATGAAGCGAGCTATTGATTATGACGACATTTAACCCGCATTTGTGTGATCATGTCATCACTGGTAATGCCGCACGCTAAACACGTCCCTGTAGAATCTCAATGAAATATTTTCTTTACAGACTATGGCATTGAATACCAGGTTATTTTCTCTTCCATCTGCCCGGTACAGTCACTTACCTACAATATTTACTTTAACATCTGTTCATTGGCAGACAATGATGAGGAAATACTTGCACTGTGTGAAGACGCTAATTATTTTATAGCCTAATAATTTTAAATCGTCGTCATGTCCGGCTCTGTGGCTTACCCAGACTCGTATGTAGTGGGTCAGTAGCCTGATCTTCAACGGGGGGTAACGCGGCCGGAGCATGAATCTGACAAAATACCTGTGTCTATTGTTGAGCTCGGGGAACTAATGTGGCAACACTTCCACTTCTCAGTATGTCGCTGTGGCAAATACAGGAGCAACTTTATGTGACACGGTCTCCTTACGAATAACATTTGTGCTCAAATTATGAAAAATGGAGAGCTAGGAACGTTGTACGTAAGAGGGCAATTTATGGTATACAAAACAATTTTTAGTTGTCAAGACTAAAGGTAAGTTAGCGCTGTGAGTCACCGACGTACATGGGATGGTAACAAAAGTGATTCAAGGGCCACGTTAGATTTGTGCGTGATTACGTAGCTTGATTTAGTAGTGGTATTGGGAGGGGGGGAGTTGAAGTTTTAAATGTACGTATGTTTGTCGTAGGCAATAGATAGAATGGAATGGTCAGTTTCACGCCCCAGTTGCTTTACCGCACGAGGAGAACCTCCAATATGCATTTTACATTTGGCTCTATGGGCCCCAACAGACGGTCTGGACGCTCTGCAGAAAATTGTAATCTGTGCACATGCCGGGATTTGAATCCAGGTTCCCGATTGTCTAGACTGAACTCTAGTCAGTAAAGCGACAGCACTTTTAAAATAATATTAAAATGGGTTTTAAATTAATGATGTTAGGTGGTGTGGAGTGCAATCCGCAGCAGCTTCACTGAATTATCATTAGATTTAATATTAAACTTTCTAATATTAATCTGTCGTGTCGTGCCCGAAATATGTTGAAAGTCGCAAGGCAGGTAAGGTGTGTACACGATAAAATTGTGGTGCTTCAGTGTAAATATTGTTGCCATGGAAACGCAACGGTGCATTCACTGTGTATTGCTGACCCATTAAGTCACTGTCAACAACGAAATAAATGTTGCAAACTTTTGTTATGGAAACGCAGCAAGACGGTCTCCGTATTGTTGCTCTGCACATATCGCTGCCATCAACATGAAACACGCGTCTTCATGTAAAGTCCCAACAATTTTAGTCCGATTTTAAACAAGTATATTTTTGACAGAATTTCATAGACGTCCCCAGGGTCAAATTTCAAGAAAATCCGTCCAGTGGCAGCCTCGCATAAACATGCAGACAGAGAGACTGACAGGCAGACAGACGGTCAGGACATAACGAACCTAGAAGTCGCTTTTCGTTATTTATGCAAACAGACCTAAAAATGAATAATTCATACACAAGTTTGAAGTGTACCTTAATGGCCGTGTATCGCATTACACTACAGCCAATTAAGAGCAAGGTGAAAGTGAAACAGTGAGAAACATTAAAGCGGTCAGAGAAAATTTGTAAAATATATGGATGAATTACATTGGTGGTATAGCTTAGTCGGTATAGCTTCTCGCTACGGGCTGGACGTTCTGGGTATCGAATCTTGGTGTGGGGCAAGAATTTTCGCAAACTTTCAAACCGGCCTTGGGGCCAACTCAACCTCCAATAAAATCGGGTATCGGATCATTCCCGAGGGCATAGCGGCTGAGATGTGGAGTTAACCACCCACCCATATCTAACGCCAAGGTTAAAGAAAGACTAGATGTATACCTCTACTGCCCCTCTGGGACTTAGTGCTCTGTGCAGGGTTGAAATGTACCATTTACATATTTCGACCTAATGTGAGTTCGCCATCAGGAGATATATGTTAACAACACGACACGTGCAGATAACGAATTAGGCCACGTGCCTGTCACTTTGCAGATAAAATTGTGTATAGAGCCGGTATTGATCTAGAATGCGAGTAATGAATACAGTTTGGTATTTGCTGTTACTACAGCAATATAAACGTGGTGAACATACATTTAGGCTTGATTTTTAGGATGTTCCTTTGGAAATGCGCCTAGTGTGAGGTCAGTATGTCCGTTTCCGAAATTCCGGTATTCTCGTCCATTCTTAAGAGTCTCACATGCCCGTGGTTTAAAATTGGCCATTTACGTCGCGAAAACAACAACAAAAATAACAACCATATTGTTCTTGTTACATTTATATGGTGCTAGTGACAGTTGTTAGGTCTATACATACTTTTATCTGTGCATTGGCGGACAAGTATCTTTTTTTTTATTAACTGACTGTAACTGTTTCAGCTATATGCTCGTAACGATGACCTCACAGCGGGTCGCAACATACCGAGATGTGTAATGCAATTTGTGGTTGTATTTCCTAAATTTATTATCTTGATCGTTATTATGTCTGTTTACTTACTGCAAGACCACAGTACAATTGGCAGAATATTAGTTCACATATTACCTTTTTTGTGGTAATGTTGCGGTTATTGAAGAATGGAATCACACTTATAGCATTGAGTTTAGAGGAAATGTCGACGGACGTTACGAAATCTTCGGGAGCACGCAGGGGCGCCATTTATTTTAAAATAATGTCAAGCCTTAAATTGTGACTACGTTCCCTCTTCTGTTTTGAGGTGTGCCATGAGGTGTGCCATCTCCGTTGTGTATTTAAACTATAAGGTGAGGTAAATTCAGTCAAAAACACAAATATAAATAGATAGCTAAATGATGGTGTTTATTGGTAATAGAAAACTACATGTTTCGGCCTATAGCGGCCATCATCAGGTTTTTACAACACTCTTGCTATAAGAGTTATATATAATATGCATATTATATATAACTCTTATAGCAAGAAAGTTGTCAAAACCTGATGATGGCCGCTATATGCCGAAACATGTAGTTTTCTGTTGCTAATAAACACCATCATTTAGCCATATATTCATATTTGTGTTTTTTACTGAATTTACCTCACCTTATAATTCTTTATTCTGTTGCGTTCAGTTGTAGGACCCCCCCCCCTCGACCCTACCAAGAAAAGAGAAACGAAAGACTTTAAACGAAGATTTTATGATGTTCTTGACACGAGGGTTTCTAGTGGAGGTCCGGTGGACACACCGTACTAAGTTAGCATCTTGTACGTCCAGAAAAACGAAAGTATTGCTTTTAGTGCTCAAGAATCTTAAAATAGCGGAAAATACAGAACTTTAACCTTGTCTATTCCTTCCTTACTCTATCCAGCACTCGACGTTCAGTGGTGCGGCCTGCCGCTGTTACTGCATTTCACTACAGTGGATGAGATTTCTTTGTGTCATTTCAAGGAAACATAATTACGTCACATTAAAAATGACGAAATAATAGAACATAATAGAGACGTGTAGAGTTACATAAAATTATTATGGAATATAAATTCAAGTTGACACATCATTTGTCGAGAATAAAGTGTACAAGCTTTCAGAATTTAGTGTATGCTTTTACTCCGATCGGCAAAAAAGCTTCGGTCGATCAAGGGGAAGATGGAAAGACCAACGCCCCTTAAGACAGAACACGGAACTATTGTTGCTGCTGATGATAAAGATGATGTTTCAACTGCATAAGTTATACACTGTCGTATGAGATAGAAATGGGAACCTTCAGGATAAATGTATAAGAATTTTAAAGCAGTTGGCGGAGGCCGTGAGCTATTTTATTGTACTGTCCAGGCAATCACCTTGGAGATGTACATGAAGTGAGGATATTTTGCCAAATTCAAATATATACACTATATTAGTGGCAAATCCTGATCCGGCAGTCGGGTCTAGAGGAAAGATGCAATGCCGTATTGTGTACCCTTTCGCTGGACCTAACCAGGATTCGCCACTGAATAAATAAATAAATATATATATATATATAGTTTGTACATTAAATGCTTAGAAATTCTTAAAGAATGAGTTATTTTCATAAAAACAGAAAAAATCCTGTGAATTTAGGTCTGGAAATGAGTTTTTCAGTTTCATTGCAAAGTTACATTTAACAGTAAATACCTTAGTTTATGTAAAACTTTACTTACAATTGACTGCGTTTGAGGAACACCGGCCATTAAATCCTACAACTGGCTGTTGATAGAGACCTGATAGGTACTGTGACGGCAGTCTTGGAGTTAGCAATTTATCGGTGAAAAGAAAGGCATATAAGGCATTCTGACATTTCGTTATCTCCATGTGAACTTGTGTATGCTACCGAAGTGTGCTGGTCTGTCAGCACCTCGTGTATGTTGCTGTCCGAATATTCTGTGCTTCCTGTTCGTAGTTTTGAGTTATTGATTTCTGGGTCACATCCGTATCAAGAGATGCGTGTGTGCGGTCGTACATGCACATGACAAATAAGAAGGGTTGAAATGAAATTTCCGAACTGTGAAACATCACGAGTAATAAAATGTAGGTTATTTGAAACAGAAAATAAACGATTGTCCCTATGCCCAGGAATTTGGACGATAAATAAAAGCCAGCAACAAATAGGACTCTGAAAGTAGGATTGAGGGAAGTTACGAAAAGGTCAGTGGATGCCAGTGTTGTTCCTCACTACACCTGACATTAGTTGTCTGTTTCATGGTTTGGATTCGGTATAAATTTTATTCCAAAATATAAATATACAAATAAATACCCAAATAATCGTACAGTTTGATGTTTGTGTGACCGTGCATCGTTGATACAATAATATAAACAGCCAACTAAATGCAACAATGATAATTTTATTAACAATTTCAATCATCTCAACATGTTTCGGGCGATAATTTCGCCCATCCTCAGGAGCATTAGACTGTGTTTACAGCTTGTGGTATAAAGCACTGACGATGCTGCCTGCTGGTGGCCATCCTTGTCACCTGCAGGCAGCATTGTCGGTGCATTATACCACAAGCTGTAAACACAGTCTAGTGTTCCTGAGGATGGGCGAAATTATCGCCCGAAACATGTTGAGATGATTGAAATTGTTAATAAAATTATCATTGTTGAATCTAGTCAGTTGTTTATATTATTAAATCGTCCAGTTCTTGTTTTCATGTATTGCAGAAGGGTGTAAGTTTCATAGCCATTATTACGATTTCTTCAGAGCATTGAATTACAATCCTGCACAACGATAAATGTTTAATTAACCTAGTGGTGGCTTTCTGTATACCAAGCTTAATGTTAACAAGACAGACATTGTACGTATAACATATAACGTAACATTGAGGCACAGAAATATAAAGTATTTTCCTACATCCTGTAGATTTTACATGGGTTTTGTGTATATTTAACTACACAAAAAGGAATTTCTGCCACTTTTGTTTGGCAGGCCGCCACTAGTGTTACTCCCTTCGTAACAGCAGATAAATCCATCCAATAAAATATTTAGAAGATGCAATTAAAAAAAGAAGCATTTACTCAGTAGAATTACGCATACATTTTTTCACAAAAATACTTTCATGCTTTATCACTTTTCCCTGAATGCTGTCCCGCATATCAGCTTTTATGCTGTTCCTCTTCTTTATTTCATGGAATAGAGTGTAATATACGTTCTGACTTCAAAGATCACTTAGCCTTTTCTCGATCATGTCTGACTTAGTTTTCCTTACGCTCTCTATGTTGTTGCCTGTTTAAACAGTCCTGTCTTATTCTTTCGCTATATGTACTGGAAAAACGTTTGTCGGTAGTCACATAATCTGTTTTTTGAGAATATTGCTCTTTTTATTTCGTTACTTATCCAATTCAGTACAATGTTCCGGAACCCGCAGGTTCCTACAATCAGTAACAATAGCTTTAACTTCTCTGCAAGAACATAGGCTACAGTGTAGTTACAACCGTGTCAATATTTTGTTCTATTTCATACCTCACAGATCTGATATTATATTAGAAGTGTTGTGAACTTAATTCCAAGCTCATAAGTCGATACTAAGAGATTATACAAGCACTTAGGATGTTCTGATGGAAGAAATATGGATCTACAATAGTACAGATAAAGTATCTGTCGGATTGTCGTAGCAGTGTCATCTGTCACTTTAAATTAGAACTAGACTGACATATGACACTTGTAGGGCTGAACAAAACGAATGACATCAGAACAGGAAACGGGGCTGTAATTGGACAGTGCCGTAATAAATTACGTTAATAACAGTGCGGAACGTTGACGTATTACTGAATATCACATGACCTGAATATAGGATTACTTTCCCCAGAAGATTGACGCTAGCTTTACTACAAATCGAAGTACACAATTCCCATTGCATCTCTACATTAGGCTTCAACATAATCAAATAATATTGTGTGATGTTCATATCTAGGGAAACGGTGATAATTATGGACTGGTATGCATCGCTGGTCATAACTGTGATCCGTGACTACAGCGCGGTGTTAAGCGTCCTATACTTAGCCGACGGAAGTCATTCCTAAATATGTACGGTTGCAACATTCCCTTGAAAACATGACGCTTCCATCACACATCCTTTTACTCCGCTCCAGTGGTCAAGTCATTCTTTTGAGCCGGTAACTAGCGGTAAACCATCATAGCGACAAACGTTTTGGGCTGGTAGATATTGCCGATTGGTACTTGCGGGGGAAAATTAGAGTAGCATCATTACTCCATTAGCCGGGTGTGTTCTGTGGCATCGGTGTAGATGCTTGGTACACGTGAATGCTTTTTATACTCTGAGGTGTTCAAAATTAATGTACGTTTACACTGTTTGTCAGTTCTTTATTTTTTAATTCTAATGTCAACCAAACTGTAAAAAGAAAATAATTTTATTCAAATTTACAATCAAAATGAAAAAAAAAAAATATTAGTTACTGCCGCGATGCAAACTATAGTATTTCAAGGAAGCAAATTAGAAGTTTTTCAAGTGCAAAGTTTATAGACTATACACGTGCAAAACATGTGAAAATCATCTGAATGGACCTGCTGCAACTTCACTGATGGATTCTAATAGATTTTAAAACATAATGAAAGATAAATCTGACCTTCAAAAATATATTGCTCCCTGGTGGAATTACGGCCTTTATCCAGCCCAGGTTATGATCTGCGACCTGCAAATCTGATATACTCCTATAAGCGTGGCTTCAGTAAATACGGTTGTCTTGGTGCGGAAGATGGCAATAGACAATTTTCAGTGCCTAAAGTAAAGGAAAAGGTGTCTCTGTGCAAGAATACAAAGGCATACAGAGCAGTGTATTTGTCGTGCCACTCTTTGTTATACAAGGCACTATTTGTATGAGTGTCACCTTCTCTCCGCAGCCGAATTATCTTCGGGGAGAGCGGCAATGTTACCCATCGAACAGGAGGCTGAATGGGTCTCCGAGTCGAAATGAACGTTGTAGAGAAGAGAGGAATAATTTGCTCTTGCCGGGAATGGAACCGCGATTTCCCACTTTTTAATCCTTCAGCTTAGTCTCTCTATCCTTCCAATGCGTACCGAAAATTAGCGCGGGTGCAAACCTGGGCGATGTATTGCACTGCTAAAATGGGAATGTCGAAATATTTCAAGTCAACAACAAAGCTGAAGCTGTTTTGTATCCGAGCGTCATGGCGTCAATGCGCTCTACGGTCTCAAACGTTTAAATAACAGGATGTTTCTTATGTTTATTGGACCGTGCATCATCTTGATAGTTGAATAAAGAGAGACCAACTTGAAGTCACTTGCCTTTTTTATTTCATTATTTAATGCTCAACATGTTTCGGATGTTAATACATCCATCCTCAGGAGCTTGCGACTTATTTGTTGAGTTATTTCATGGGTTGTATTGCTTCAGCCTGCACACGGATACCACACCACTCCAGCCAAACCACAACATAACACCAACACACATCGAACGAGAGCAATACAACCCATGAAATAACTCAACAAATAAGTCGCAAGCTCCTGAGGATGGATGTATTAACACCCGAAACATGTTGAGCATTAAATAATGAAATAAAAAAGCAAGTGACATCAAGTT
>Ga0123354_10001591_pt1 | contig 28003 bp, 14 predicted proteins | sample TergutLab28metaG_2_FD_97872 | JGI IMG/M metagenome (GOLD analysis project Ga0123354, IMG submission 97872) | Labiotermes labralis P4 segment gut microbial communities from Petit-Saut dam, French Guiana - Lab288 P4 | ecosystem: Host-associated > Arthropoda: Insects > Digestive system > Gut ... | reverse complement strand
TAGCAGTCCAGTAAGGAAGTCAGTCGCGTACGGGAGGTGTGAGTGAGGGAGTACAAGTGACTGTGTTATTTTAATAAAATATTATTTAGTTGTTTAACTTGATACAACACGCCTTTTTCATTTTATCAACAATAAACTGAGTAAATAAAATAACAAGTAAAAATAAATAATTAAAACTATATGTGATTCGGTGAACCACAACCGTTTCCCGAAAGAGGATCACCTACCAGACTGAGCGCGTCGGGACAACAAAGTTACACAGGGTGATCGTGTAGAATATCTAACACAACGGGATGACAAACCTAAAAAAAATTGTGTTCAGTTTCTTTATTAGAAAGTAAAACAATTATGGGTGGCATATATTCTGATAATGATTTGCCGTTTATACAGTTAAGTGACACCGGTTCTTCGAAGTCTACTTAAAAGCTGCAATTACAGTATGTAAACACTTCATCTTGTCATGTATCTGTTCTGAACATCCTCAGTCGCGACAGTTTGTTGCGTGTGTAATATTTAGATGGGGATTACACGAGAGTACAACGCGTGAAATTAAATTAACTCTGTATTTCATAGTGCCACTTTGTCCACCACATTCTCACAAAGAGGAGGTCTCACATCCTTCCTGGGGTTGCGCTTGAGAAGTCCATGGGTAACGTCGCGAGCCCTTTCACGACTAACGAAAGATATACATTTTACGAAACTCCGAAGAGACGTTTTTACAGTTCTGCAGCTGTGCGACTATGAAAATATGTGCCGGAAAATTTTGTAAAAGTTTCGACAATGTGGTATTACAAAATACGGATAAGCTATAAATTTGCAGTGAAGTGAATTTTTGTTAAACTGGTTCGACTTTGCTTGGACTGGCACCTTCGGTCTTGGATTAAATTTTCACTCATTAGTTTGATGGTGATCGATTGTAGCGTGGTGATTAATAGCTTATGGGAGAAAGAAAACGCGGTTTGTCTTAAATTTCTATCTAAGCAGTCGCTTGGAAAGTACGTGGACAGCACGAGGTTCTGTAGGCCAGGAATTAAAGACGGACGTGTCATCCATTGTATAGAACATGTGAAAATTGTTTAATTAGCTACCGGCTGTAGTAATTTTGTTATCACAGCACATATGAAAATTTGCAATTCGTATGATTACCAGATAATAAACGTCCCATCAAAATGAAGTTCTTGATTCTGCTGTGAAAGGTGGCTGTATTGTTTACATTTAGGAAATACAAGACTTCAAATAATGTGTTTCGTGACATAATCCTCAGACTTTAGCAAAGGGTTATTTATTTTCAGAATGCCATTAAGGTTTTGCAAGAGACGCATAAGAGCAATTTGATTTACACCCATAAGGAATGCGCGGACTCCCCTGCGTCGATTTTTACGAAGCTCGCAAGTGCTAAACAGCATTAGGAGGAGAACTCGTGAACGCCGTGTTTCGCTTGAATCGGCTAATAAATGTGCAAAATGCCGACAGATATTTGCCGAAGAAACTTCTATGAAAATGACATTAAAAAAGACAAAATATACTGGAAAAGAAATTATCGATTATTAATATAACAATTTTTTAATGCTTTATTCATTAAAGAAATATCGAACATATTTGTAAGCCTGTCCCTTGACGTCACCGATACTGAAATATATTTGACCTATACAAAGACTGAATACTGTTTATAAAACTTCTGATAAGAACTAATTTTCGAACATTCTATATTCATGTCGTCGAAGAGAAAAAAACGCACACAATTAAAATGCGGGTACAAAATGTGTTTCCATATACATTTGCAGCAACTGTGGCGTCAACGTTTCAAGGTTCGCGCACAAATGGAAGCCTTTCATATTATTTGTGCATGCTCCAATTATTGCAGCGAACTCTGCGTAAAACTCTTCGGTTTCTGGATGTTTTATATTCGTCCAGTAATCCATTTCGCTACGAACGAACCTGACGGCACTAAACTTGCTTTCGATTCAAGAGTGAAATGAAATACTGAAGCTTTAAAAGTACTTCCCTCGCTTCCGAATTTATTTGTTTGTCAGCAACAGCACCTAAAATAGCAACTTCTTGCTGGATTCTGTAGGTTTATTTGTATAAAGTCTGTGCTATTGTCTGAAGGTTGAGGAATTGTGGTTCGGTTACCGACAGGATTCGGGGAGTATTTTCTCTTCTAAATTGTCCATACCGGTTCTGGAACGAACATTGCCTATTAACCGTTAAATAACTGCCCTGTGTTCAGTGGAACAAAGCAGCCAGACAGTGTTGTGACCTTTAAGTTGCGTCTACTGTTGGGGTTAGCCGTGAGCAGGGGATAACCTTCGCTCAACCACGTCACTTTATGGACTGAAAACTAAATGAAGAGCAACTTTAATTGTTATTTTCCATGCCCAGAATTTGTAGGCTTTTCAAATACATGCAGTATACATACATATAAGGCGCTGTGCTACAAATCGGAAGGTCGGTGGTTCGATTCCAGATTGTATCATTGGAATTTTTCATTGACATAATCCTTCCGATCGCACTATGGCCCTGGGGTCGACTCAGCCTCTAACAGAAATGAGTACCAGGAATATTTTTGTGGGGTAAAAGCGACCGGGGCGTAAGGCTGACAACCTTACCACCATCCTGGGCCATTGTCACGTAATCTGGGGACCTTAAGTTCCTGGAACCCTCTGGGCACCTCGGGCCTGTAATGGGACTGATTTACCTTTTCTTTATACATACATATAAGCGCAAGAAGGCACAAGCCAACACAGAAGACGGCCTGTAATCTGTGAAGGATAATATAGTATATTCTAATGAAATCATTTAGTAATGTGGCGCAATATTAGGCTGAAGGAATTATTCTCAAACTTTGACAACTGACTGAGTGTGGTGCCTATGTTGATTTCCACAGTTTTTATTGGTTCAAAATATATATTAAACAATGAGGCATGTTGTTAAGTTTTAAAACCTACTAAACGAGTCGTGTACAGTAGCTGCAAATTCAAGGCAGTCACGTCGTGCATGCTTTTTCTTCATAATCCAGTATTTAACTCAATCACACAAACCTGCTCCACTCTCACTTTTATCTCGACAGCTGTAGTACAAGGAAGAGATCCAGCCAGTACCAACAAAACCTGCAAACTTCATCTTAGAAAATAGAATAAAATTTAGACTTACGTACTGCAATGTATTAACTATATACGTATGTAAACATAAACAATGAAATTTATTTAAAACACAGGTTTAATTATTTCAATAAGGAAATTTTCCAAGAATTACAAGCCTATGAAATAACAAGAGCACTGACTTGTTTATTATTAAACAAATTATATATATATATATATATTTATTTTTCAATTTTTTTCCACACCTTCTCTGTCTATTTTCTTCCGTTACGTAAAGTTTCCTTTCGAAAATTTTCGTCTAGTATTTTTTCTTAATTCTACGGTTTATTCTTTCTGGAAACGTTGAAATCTAACAAGGTTGTTAATATAGATGAAATGATAACGCAGTAGTATTTTGAAATGATAACAGAGAAGTGTAATGTCATAAATATGTTTTTTAAGATCTACGAAACTTAAATATTCTGACTATTGTCAAAATGTATTCCGGAGTATCCAGAAACTTGAAGACATATAGGCTGGTAGCAAAAATTTAATTGACGTTTGTTCGCAAAAATGCACCGAAATATATATTTATATTTTAAAATAAATACACATTTATTTAAAATTTGTGTTCTCATACGAGAATGTGTGTTGATTGTCGAAATAAACTTATCCGTGTTTTCGGTGAAGGCGCGTATACTGTAATGAGAACGGACAAATTATGCTTAATTCATTTCATAGATTGTAAATTCATTTCATAGATTTTAAATCATCGAGTAAAATGTGACGTTGTTAGATGTCCGTTATGAAAGAAGAAAAAGCACCTTTTGTGGAGAATTTATCTGTCTGCTCAGTTCTCCATCTCTGACTAGAACTTTCGTCATTCCGTTTGTATGTTTCTGTTCTTTATCGAAAGTTTTTCCTTCCAAGAAAATCAATGTTATCGCTTTATAACCCCTGGGCTGTGGAAATTGCAGGTAGCTAAATTTCAGCTTTCGTATAAGAGTTCATTCACAAGCACGTTGATGGCAATTACACTGCGTCATGTTTTAACCATATCACGAATCAGAAGTTGTGCTTTCCTCCCGAACCGCGAACTTTTGATGAACCTGCGGGCACCACACGAACTCTTATCCTCGGCCTGATAACGACTTTCCCTTGTCTTGCCTCCGGTTGACACTTACAGAAACTTGAGCACTGCATGGCGCCTACTGCAAAGTGCCGCAGGGAAAATTACCTAATGCAGCTTCTCTATGATATTTTGTATCAGACGTGTTAATGCCTGCAGAATTGACTGGATGTCTGCATCACTCTAATGCATTAACCGCTTACATCCAGTGTGAGTAGACGTTACGTACACACTATAACAAAAGCAGAAAACCCTGTTTCGCTGGGGTACCTAACTCACACCAAGACGATCTCTGTTTACTAACATTTCACGCCGTCTGTAACGTTCATGCATTGCCGGTATAAATTTAATGTGGGCAGGCTAAAAAATACAACATAAACCTGATTTTCCTATGAGACGTCTCTTACTTTTCGTCTGGTGATATTTTTATGTGGAATGGCACTTCACTTTACAATGAAAAATAATTTTACAACTTGTAGATAGCGATATAGTGTGCGCTTTATATTGTGTCTATTTTTTTTGTAGACTTGAATTATTTTCATAAAAGGACAAGGTGTTACTTGATCTGTAATTAGGTTTTAAAAAGAACCATACGAACTAAAATGAAATTATCTCAATTAGAATCTTATGTTTATTGGACCGTGCATCATCTTGATAGATGAATAAAGAGAGACAAACTTGATGTACCAGAGCAATACAACCCATGAAATAACTCAACAAATAATTCGCAAGCTCCTGAGGATGGATGTATTAACATCCGAAACATGTTAGAATTACATGATGAAATAATAAAGCAAGTGACATCAAGTTGGTCTCTCTTTATTCAACTATCTCAATCAGGTTTAGTGTTGAAAAACAATACTATTTTCGTCAAAGTTCGTTTACTATCACAAATGAGCCACATTGATGGTATGAAGAATAGGTAGACACGAAATCCCAAAATACCTCCGTTTAATACGGTTGGTGCAAATAATGCATACAAATCGAGTGGTTGTAATGCAGGTCAGATGGAAATCGGAAATATCATTGGCCTCCTGATCACAGTAATTTAATTTAATTTAATTTAATGCCATTTAATTAACGGCAGTTCTTGTAATTCACGTGCTGTCGCAATAGCGTAATAACTAATTACAGATTGCACATAAAAACCGACTAAAGCACATATTTACTATTAACGCCACTTTATTAACACTTTGCCACTCCGACATGTTTCAGCCCTCAAAGACCCATCTTCAGGGAGTAAGACAGATGCTTTTCGATAGAAAGACCAACAAAATGAATTACCAGATTTAAAATGCAGCTTATTGAGCGGCGCGCAATGGTTGGTGCATCCAAAATTTGGCCTATAGGTCAGGTCGCTGGCTTGGCAGACGATAAACCCTAATTACAAGCTGTTCACTAAGCTGGTAGTGATAACAAATTTCATCATACCTTAATAACTTATAATGATTTTATATTTTATAATTCGTATTTTACATTTTATGTTTATTGTAGCTTTATTAGTAAATATGTTTTGACTTCCAGAGTTTTACATCTGGTAACTCATTGTATTGAGCTTGCTGTTGAAATACTCCCTGAAGATGGCCCTTAGAGGGCTGAAACATGTCGGAGTGACACGGTGTTAATATAAAATGGTGTTAATAATAAATGTGCGCATAAGTCGGTTTTTGTATGAAATTGCGACATTAGTGCACGGACATGAACAAGATAAAGTTAACCATTTTCAGAATTGGCATTATTACACGTGTGTGACGGACATATATACAAAGAAAGTAACAATAGAAAAAAGGTAATACCAAACAATTGGAGGTACGTGAAGTAAATTGTGTAATAATAATAATAATAACAATAATAATAATAATAATAATAAAAATATGAACAACCTTTATTGTGCTGTTTGACATTAGTGACAACACATTCATGTTATTTTCTTCCTACCGAATGGAGTTTTGTGCAATGTTCTGGAAATCCCCATTTCCTCACATGATGGGCGTAATTTTAGCTGGCTGCCCTTCCTAAACCGGAAAAAGTAGGTCTTTGAGATCATCATGATATTTGTACATGTCTGTGGTTTGCCCCTTTCAAATTTGGAAAAAACGTTTCTATTTTCACGATGCTCGTTTCGTGCTGTATACCACAGCAAGTCATGCTAAAGCCGCACTTTCCAGTTCCCTCAGCAACAAAAGCAAAGTTTTGAGGTGAGGTGCCACAAGATGTAGGGCCTTTAAATTTTGTATAGTAATAAAACAACTTAAAAAAATATGTAGATATTTTCATGTAATATTTTTGTTGATTGTAGTGTAGCAAAATTACAACAGCGCTGATACCTTACCTGACAATGCATTGTATAAATATCTAACGAAGAGCTGGAGTTAGAAACGTGAAATCTGGCACACACGTAGAAAATAAGATAGTGTTTGAAAGATAAAAATTTCAAATATGGTAATGGTGGGAAACATGGAGAGCACATCCGTAAACTTAGCATCTCAAAAATCTGCACTTATGAAATAAGATCGGCACAGGAAGGGAGTAGAACTGTGCTAATGGTTGTAAGTGCATAAGGGTAGAAAAATGTGGTTTGCAGATATGGTTGCTTATACTTATTTTATGCCTTATTTGTATGGTTATTTATGTTGTATATCCTGAGAACTTAGAAAATATTTAGGATATTTGTTGTGTAAATAATATACTGTTTTCCGATTTAAGGATTTCGTTTCTGAAGATCATTCGAAAATGTTTAAAGTTAAAAAATTATATAATTGGTATTAATGTTCTTTATTCAAGCAACGTATCTGATGTTTAACAAGATATTTGCGATATGTACCTTAGAAAAAGAGACTTCAGTGTTTCTGGAGCTGATGGGGGTTTGATTGTTAATTGCTTGAACAAATTACCTTAATATTTTTATGCGCCGTATTGGATCAAATTATTCTCTAAAAATGAAAATCCCAGTAATTAATAAGCGTCAGAAAATCCTTAACCATTTTGTAAACAGTTTTGTAACTAAATTTTCATAGCATTGATGATAATTTTCAGTAACATCCGACTTGTTTTCTTAGATATATTGAATCAATCGCAGTGTTTACACGAAACGTAAATGTGTGCAAGAAGCTAACTTGAAATGAGAAAATAAGTATATTATGATAATGAAACAGATTGAAAATCTGTTTTCCTTGCCTAGAGAATTCTTAATTTTACGTAGTTTTTGGAAGTAGTAAGGAGGACTACGAATAATACTTGTACATTCTTTTTCCTCCTTTCATATCCGCTAATAAAATATTTTGTTTAGAGTGACAAAGCGCAAGTTCCTTACTCCCGAAACTAAAATTTTAAGATACTAACTTAAGTAGTTCTTGGTTAGAATAAAATATTATTGAAGAAAATTCTAACAATTAGTAATGCAAGTTGTGGTAAAATTACGAGTGAGAGAAAACAATCTGTGAACAACTTTTGTAGATGAGATATGCACACTTCTGGGATATTACGCAGCGTATTTCCCATCTTTAAGGGCGTTGGACTTCTTGACCCTCGAAAATTGGCCCAAGAGTTTGTTCCGAAACGTCGGTAAGGAATACATCATTACATGAGCGTAAGATCTCAAAAGAGCAGAGATATATACTTCGCGTCGGAAGCCTGAAATCGTGCGTCTTTTTTAGAGACTGTACCTAAAGGAAAACATAAAAGGGAATCCAATTCATGTCGTCGAATTTAGTTTTATGATTTGTTTTCTTTTTCATTAAAGATTTGATTTATTACTGGAAAAACTGGATAATTGTTGATTCTGAAGCGTAAAATATGAGCCGCTTTTCGTAAACCCTTCGTTAGTAACTCGAGTTCCTGATACAATAAATAGTAATGTCATGTCAAAGTAACATTTGTAATATTGTGTTACTGACTGCCTATTATTTGTAAACATTGACAGCTGTGACCTGTGACATTTTACCCTATTCGTACTGAAAGGACAGTGGACGTTTTTACGGATACTTCCTATGGAGGGTGCGAGTTTTAACCAACAGTAAGTACACGATTAAAGCGGGTTAACTAACCGAGTAATCGTGGTTCATTTCCGGACAGAGGCGACAGTTTCATCTCTTTCCCACAGCGTCCGTAAGGGCTCTGGATCCCAGCCAGACTTACATTTAAAGGGTACTGGTTTCTCTTCCCCGATGGAAAATTGGCCCATACACGAAGTTATCACTCACCTTCGTTTAGTAGAGAGGTTAAAGTGAGTGGAAGTTTACCTTTATTCTGCCATACGCCTTCACGGCTTGCATAGGAACAATCTTATCTTTATCTTTACGGAGTTCACATTAAGAGCAGAGCGCGGTCAGTTTGTACTTGTTTCTTATTTTAATAATAATAATAATAATAATAATAATAATAAAATAGGGTCTTCACAACAATGATATTACCCAGGAGGAAAATTCTGACTTTAGTTTATTTACTGACATTTTTATTATTAAGAACTGGATATATAATCTTGGTTCCTACTGGTTAGGTATTACATCTTATTAAAATTTTTGGGCATTAAACAAGCTGCTGTGAGAATATTTGTATTTCGTACTATTTTTGTTATTGTTTACTAAACCTCAGACGGTAACACACAAACGACAGAACCTTTTGGACCGACACAACATACCAGTTTTGGAAAATTCCAAGTTTATTTCTTTAACTTGCTAATAGTGTGTTGTATATTCGGATTTTCTTCCTATCCAAGCATGTCGGAAATATCCGTCACTCGTTATTTTAAGGAAAATAAAAATTTCCTTGTGAACTGAAAACTGTGCATCCCTTGATTCTGAAATTCGAATTGTAACAATTCTTATTTAATGGTTAAAATTATAGTATTGCACATCCTGAAAAACTTAGCTTCTTTATGCCTATCTTTAAAGGAAAATCTCCGTAATTGATATTGTTTTATCATGTGACTTTAGTGTCAAAAACTCATTTATTTTGAAAGCTTGGCCTGTTTTAAGCAAATAGATCCATGTTAAACTGTGCTTCTTTGAACATCCAATTGAAAATAAAAACTGAAGACGTGATCTTGTATTACTTACAAGCAGTTTATTGTGTTGTGAATCAGCCACCTTTCATTACTCGAAATACTTGTTTTTCTCTATTCAAAAAATTTATTTCACGTACTTAATTCATATACAGTGAAACTCTCTTCGAAACGTGTTATTTCGAGTTGTTCAACGGCGTGCCGAATTTCATTCTTAGTGTCTGAATAATAAGCGCAGCATTCCTGTCCAGTAACAAACAATTCTTCGCTACATGGATCATCTATTAACTTTTGTGATTTTGACGCTTCCACATAATGCTAGGGGTATTTATTCTTGGTAAACATAGTAAGTAAAAGCTCGTATTTGGGAGATAATATCGGACACACGTTTCGTGAATTTGGCACTTTTGTTAACGCCACTACGTCTACTTGTATGTGCTCAAGATGATATAAACTGATATAAGAATTAAACTGAAGCTTTTGAATAAATTTCAAATTATTTGCTTTTAGTTAGAAGACAGAATGTATAATGACAGATTGAAACAACGTTTCTAGTTTTTTTTTTTAAATTTGGGCACATCTATCCCTCTCTCTGTAGAAAATGTTTGTTGTTACCACAAAGAAGCAAAATATTTAATTTGTATTTACTATGTTAATGAGCTGAGATGAAGGTTCTTTAATAAGAGCACACGAATTAGAGATTTATGAACTGTAATTCGGAGTTGATTCTTGGTAAAAGTGTGTTAGGCCTACAATAGGTTGTAACATCAAATCTCATGAAATTATTAGTGTTGTCTTCACAATAAAAGCTAATGAGAATACATATATTGCTTAAATTGACTGAAACCATGCGTGGGCTGTGTTGACTTCTGTCATATCTTATTCTTCCCCGTCCAAAGTGTCCAAATTACCAACAAGTGTCGTTGTCAAGAGAGTACAATTCACCATCATAGCCCTCTCTCTATCTTGTATAAGTCGAAATAAGCAAGCAGTGCATTGAGACCGACTTTAGAAAAAAAAGCAGAGAAATCTTTCACCTTAAAATTTTCGTACTGAATAGGCATAAGATGTGGCGTTTAAATATACTGAGATTATTGAACAGTTATTGCAGTTGCGGTGAGAAAGTCTACAATGCTTTTAAAAAACATGTAAATGTATCGAGTCAAAACACTGAGATTTGTTCTCGGACGTGCCGAATAGAACCAAACGTAGTAACTCTGCATCTTTAAACTCCGAACGCTGTCCTTACGTAATACATACATCTGTGACCGCTTTCTGAAAGAGTCACGGAAAGTAAAATTAGTTGATATTACACTTTATGACCATTTGCAAAACTTGCACCTCTTGTATAGCAGTCATGCCATGTTAAGTGAAGATCAAGTTGTTTTCACATGTACAGTGTTAATACACGGACACTGAATTAATGTTGTCCTACATTTTGGTAGAATGACTTCTCCCTAACACCTGTTTTGACAGTTATTGCAGCACATTACTAAAATCTCTTTTTTTTTTCGAAAGTAGAATTAAAAAATTAAGTAGTAAACACTACTTTAATATTAATTGGATACAAACAACTTGTAATTAAATGTCGTATTCTTGTTGTAAACTAAATTTGCTTATATCATAATGTAGATATTATTGGTTTCATTTTAAAAGTTTCTTGTTTTTATCGCTATTTTGGTTTGTTAACTTAATATACGCCTATATTATTTTGTATTCCTTGTGCCGTGCCAGTTGCTTCCGTGTGGCTGTTATAATCTGTGCAGTCTTCAGCTAAGAGTGCACACGGCCTCTATTAAGGGCCTTCCTAGCAACAGTAATCAATATTAGCATTTGAAAAGACCAAATTATAACATGCAAATGACCGGAAGAGTGGCCACTTCTCACAAAACGCCGGGAGTTCAAAGAGATTTTGACACGTTCTTGGTAATATTCTTGGTTTCCTGTACATTGTCTTTGCGGTATATAGTACATTCTTCTGACATGTGTAATACATATTTCCGGGTTTTGATGATGACATTTCCTGCTTTCCATCCAATTATACATGCATATTTCAATACATCTATGTCATATTTGTGGGGAATTTTCTACTTCTTGCTGTCAGAGAAAACACGAGATTTAAAATTCGTCTTGAAGTCCCATGCAACGTGTAGGATAAGTTGCATGTATTTGTAGTTTACTGCCTTATATTGCGGCTGGACTGATGGATCTGATCGACACGCTAAAAGAAAGCGTAGGAGGTGACTGGATCATTTTTACGATATCCCGCGGGATATAAAACACGTCGATTCGCTTTCTATTCTAGGGGGCAAGCCAAGTAAAATGGACGAGACCTACAGCAAATGTTTCTCGGATTTACAAGCTTTTACTTCCTCCATCCACATGCACTTAGGGTTTGGGAAACTGACTGGTAGCTTTTCGAGGGTTTTCCCATAACCTAATGCGATATGGGGATATATGTGAGATATACGCATTTATTTATCATTTTTCTCTTTCTGTTCCTTTCCTATATCGTTTTAACTAAATGGACAATATTTCCCAGTGTTTTGCATTAGAATGGACGTGGGCTGATGCCCGCACACTTTTAACAACTTTTACCATTTTGTGACGTTTCCTTGGTTCTGCTCCTCGGTTTTTCAAAGGACGTTAACGCAAAGACCTCCGAAGATCCAAGTCTCCTGCTTCTTGAAAAATAATATACGATCCTCCGAAACGTCTGTAACTGTATACCAATTTACACGGAGTCATATTCTAGAAAGCTTGAATGTTTATTTTTATCACTGAGAAATAGTGTATCTCGTTGGCTTTTATTGTAGGAACTTATCCTTTTATTGTAGCTCTCAAAGATTGGTTAATTATTGATTTTAAACCTAAAGGTAAATGTTTAATTTTTGTGGCCCATACATTCCGTATTTCCTAAAAAAAAATCCCACATAATAAATAATATCTCATATTTTGCACCTATTTACTACGACACATTACATTAAGCAGCATTAATATTTGTCCGGAGAGACTGTGTATTGTACGGCAGTGGGGCTGGTCTGTATTGACACAGTGTTAATTCTAGTACTGTTTTATGACTGCCCGTCAGTTAAAAGTATTGGACTGTGGATTAGAGAAAAATATGGACTTACGTTCATGGTGATTCCATTATCTTGAGTTTCATTACGAATTCAGGAATTTGAAAAATAAATAGCAGTGTTAGAGAATTATGCATTAACGCTTGCAGAATGTATTTACCGGCCAATATATTTCGCGTTTTCGTACTCTTCTCTTGCGTTCGTTTTGGTCAAACTAACATTCCGGAAATTTACAAGAAAGCGGCACTGTCTTAAACTCTTACCAGACACTTTTTTGTTCATTCTAAGTAACAATTCAGAGCATTATCTATAGAAATGTAGAGTTAAAAACTTTCCGGTATGAGTTTTATTTTGATTTTATGACATTCATGGAATTAGGGCAAATATTCAGATTAAATATCAGTCTTTGAGATCCATTACACTGCGCAGTGGGGACAGAACTTGCATGATACACTGTAAAATCTACAAATACTTGGAATTGTAGCAAAACTGAATGTGACCCACGGGTTTGTGTATCAAAGGGCGAGAAGAATTAGATGACTTTTCCTGGCATTTTGTAAACTGCATAAAGTTCCACCGAATTCTGTGCATTTCAAAAATAGCGCGAATATTTTGACATTTTAAGCCCTGAATATAAATTACTACGTGGACTTAAATTCGCTACCCTACTCTCAAATTTTTTCTTACTCGGTACGTGCAGATTATTATATATATTTGTTTGTTCACAGTACATTTTGAGATGCGTTATAAACAAATAAGTCTGACGCACAGAGTTCTCCTTGAAGCTAATAGTTTTCAAGCTAGCCAAGAATTTACCTGCATTTTGTGGTACATGAAATTCCATTACCTGTTTAGCACAGCACACCACTCGTCTCTGCCTATGAAGCTTATAAATCCAATTCACGTCCCTATATCTAATTTCTTTCAAAATTATTTTAATATTATCCTACTGCTCAGGCAGAGGTGTTTCAAATAGTCCCTTTTCCAGGCATGTATTTCTCTTCTCCGCCAAATGTGTTACACGTTTCACTTGTCTCACCCTCCTGTATTTTATACGCTTAACAATATTTGGTTATATAATACATGCGTATTTTAAATAAAGGAAATGAGAGAAGTGCAGTCTTGAATAACTTTATTTTTTTTATGGAAATATTAAGATCTCTAGTCATATTGAATTAATTAAGATCGTCGGAGTTTGGATGGAGCTTGCAGGAACTCTTCAAATTAATGAAATCCTATTATCGGCTAAACTATTTTAGGGTATATCACTCTGGACTCAAACATATCGAAGCTCTCATCACTGTAAATTTATATGTGCTTCATTGACCTTCAATTGTGCCACACATTCATTTTTAAATTATGTTGATGTACGTACGTTAAGTCCAGCGGTTAAACACACATCATATGTCTTGTAACTGAATCCTATATTTCAGTGCAGAGATTCATGGATCTGATATTCAAACAGTTCACTTCTGGTTATACTTTGCGCCGAATACTTCTTGGAAACCATTTTTATGTACCATTTTGCACCATACACCTCGGTAAAATAAATCATCATCTTCTAGAAACATTTCTATCAACAGTTTCCTTATTCGTCTCAATGTCTGGAAAAAAAATGTATTTCTTTCCTTTCCCTTGCAATAGTCTGCAGCAATGTCATTTCGTCCGAAGTTCATAACCGTACAATCTTAATATCTTGAATTCAATCACTATGAATACTAAGTAATTTCCACAAGTTACGGACTATTCTAAATGTATTAAATTCTATTTCCCAAGTCTCTTTTTAGGCGCGTTCGCAAAATTGCAAAAAGCGACCATTAGCTTCGTCATTTCTGTCTGTCCGTCCGCATGGAACAACTCGGCTGCCACTAGATGGATTTTCGTGAAATTTTATATTTGAGTGTTTTTAGAAAATCTGTCCAGAAAGTTCAAGTTTTTTAAAAATCTAACAAAAATGACGTGCACTTTACATAGAGACCAATATAAATTTTTTATCATATCTCGCTCAGTTCTTAGAATGAGGAATATTTTAGGCAAAATGTGTAGAGAATATTCAGACACAATTTAATATTCAATAATCCTTTTGAAAATTGTGCTCTTTGTGAGATAATGTTGAAAAATATCGTAGAGCTGGACATACCACGGGTGACAATATGGCGTATGCGCATTGCGTACCTGTGGTAAAACACGCGTACTCAGTATGTGTAATATTTATTGCTTTGGCATTGCAATAATATTTGCACGAACGCGCCTCAACATTGCGTCATACGTACAATTCTTCTCTTATTTCACACTATATTTACCTTTTTTACCGCTTTTATTACAAGTTCCAGTGATAACAGAGGGCCATGTGAGAAGAAAAGTTCTTTCAACCTTGCGAGAAAAAGTACGGTTACAACTTAAAATTGAAATTATATGCAGACACGTTCCACGGGATAATGTTTTCAAAACCGGTTATAAAACTGCGGAGCGAAACTCTCTTTGATATTTCGTATTTTTTGTCTCTAACATCTCGTTCTTCATTTCCCAGAATTAGGCTACTCTAATTCTTTGTCAATCATGCGTAATGTTCGGTAGCGCATATTCGACTAAGCAAATGCTTTTACGTAGGAAACGGAACGAGAAATCCGAAAATCTACGGTTATGGGACACACATTAGTCTTTAATGATGATGACGACATCAACAGAAATATGAAGCTAGAGATAAATGATATAAGCATAAGTAAATGATTTAACGTTCCTAGAAAATATTCTGATTACAACTGAAGTACTAGAATGGTGAGCGATTGGATAACCTAATGCAGACTTCCTTTTATATTCTTATTTGGCTGCAAAAATGATTATTTTATCTACGATATCACGATATTTGTTTAGTAGTTTGCCATTTTATTCACTTTTAAGGTCTTGCAGCCAAAACCAAAGATTTTGACATGCCTGTTTTAAAGGGTTAGACATGCGTCTATGTTTGACATCCCAGTCTTAGCCTTGCGCCCAAAGAATGCGGACAGCAATCTGTGTCGGGTTGACACTGCACAAAGCAGCGGACGGTACACTAGCAGCCGGCGCGTCTGCGGTAAAGCCTACCATTGATCGGTTCTCTAGCGCAGTGTGTGAAATTGCTCAATGGGTGACCTGCAAAGGGGGTCAGGGCGCGATCAATCTCCCCTAATACTGGCGTTAAATTAATTCTTTGTTATGTGATAGCCGACGAGCTCCTAGCGGGAGAATTTCAATTTTAGAGTTATTAGGCATTGCTTTCTACTGCTGACCGTAGAAGTGAAAATATTGAAGAATTCGTGAAATGCTTTTTGTTCCTTTATGTTTGGATGAATTTAAGGTTTAAATGAAAAAAAGGACCATGGGGGAGCATGGAATAATGGAATAGTTGCGGTCTGGAATAAATGATCAACGTGGGAATGAATGGATTTTATAATTAATAAATGAACTATAATTTTCTTGGTAGAATTCAAGGTAAATTACATAATGCTACTGAGACTTACAAAGGACGCAGTTTTTAACCGTGAAATTTATGTACAATTATAAAGTTTCTTATGACAGGTAAGATGCAAGGATTTAGAGTAGGCATTATCTAACCGAGGAAATTACTGAACCTATTTTTGTGGATGCATTAATTATTACAAGACCAACAAATGCACTTCGGCTTTACAGATGCAATTTTATTGCACTGTGATCACTGACATATTTCTGCCCCTCATGTGGCCATCTTCAGGGTGCTGAGAACAAAATACAGATATAGTTAAAATGTTTCTATATCATTCCACATGAGTGACCGAAACATGTTGGTGACCACTATGCAATAAAATTACATACGTAAAGCCAAAGTGCATTTGTTGATTTTCTAATAATTTCCGCATCTAATTAATGCAAGGAGTATGGGACGTATCAAACTGTTTTTGTGGATCTAGAAGAATTGGAGAAAAATAAGGTGTCAGTAATATCTGTGTGCTCTCACAGGGCAAGAAGTACAGTATTATTACACGTTTGAGAATAAGTCTAGGAATAGAAAAAAAAAATTCTTCGGGTGTGAAAAATTATTTTAGGGGAACCTCCATGTGCGAAAATTTGGGAAACGCTGACCTAAAGTATTCATTACTGCTTTTATGTAACGCTTAAGAGACATTAACGTCACAGGAAATTGCCCATTTTTAATGGGTTGATAATGTTTTTGTTGTAGACCTCTTCTTCATTTTACAACCCTATTTTCTAAGCGTCCTTAAAGTTGGTGATTTCTTCCTTCCAACGCATTACGCGGAGTGACATCAGAACCATTTTCAGTGTCTGGGACTGTTGCGAATTTTCATGAACTTAGAAACTGAGAAGTTTACGTCGAAGTTTAGGAAGTCTGTCTTTACGGTGACTGAAGGCTATAAAATCTTGCGTTATTATAATACCTGGTGACATAAGATTAGGCAAAAATTCTGTACGGGCTCCAGAGTTTCGGTTACCAGATAGAAGGGTACTTTGTTTAGCAGACGTAAGCAGGCTTCGTGCCTCAGAATTGTTTCTTTTAGTTTCATTTGTCAGTATTTGTAGTTAGGGTTACATTTTGAAACGTACTTGAGGACTGTGGTGTAACTGTTTCAAGAGACAATGTGTTGCGAGTCTATAATTTTAATAGTTTATGGCTGTTAAAATAGCAAACGCCTATGAACTTTAATGTAAAGTCTATAACTTGTGACTTGCTATGCTACTGCCTAGAAAAATGCTGTAGACGACTTCCATTCTTATTCATCAAACATGTCCTTGTACTCATTTTTTCGTCTACTCCTCAAGCTTAGGAGTCTTTTAGCGTCTGGGTTTGTATTAAAGTTCATGATTGTAATATCTTTGTATTCGTAATCCGTAAGAGTTTCGGCACCTCGTTTTGTACTCATCGGGGGTGTGAATTCATAAGATTACGTGAATCGGCTTTAATACTTGTCACGGTCGGAAAATACTTGATATTACACTCTTGCCGTAATTTATTCTTCCCTGGAAACTTAGCATTACACTTCACGGATAAAATGTTTGGGTTGTCGTACATGTGATAATACCATGCTCAAGATCAGTAATAAGGTATCCAAGTTTTATTATGTAACTTGTTCTATAAAGTTTTTTTTTCCCCATAAGAGAATTGGCAACGATAAGCCTTTATGGTTGGAGTCTGAAGCACAGTTTGTAAATTTGGATAGTGGGGGGGGGGAGTGATATAGAGATTGAAAAGCACTAAACTGAGGCTTTCAACGCAAGTAGTTCTTATAATGTTGGCTTAGGCAGTTAAACTGGAAACACGTTAAATTGTAAGCAGACTCCAAATACACTCAACGTGCAATAAGTAACTGGCGTAGATGACATGTGAGAAAAAATAAAATAAAAGAGAAATGTTCAGACGTTCTCACAGAGGACAAGATGAGTTTTAATCCCATGTTACTCTATAGGTCGTTAGAGGATATGGAAGGAAAAAAACGCGCGATCGTTTGCTGCAGTTTTTTTGGACGTTATAAAGAGAAATGATTTTAGCGAGCCACCTAAAGTAAAACCGTACAGAAAGACATTCTTAATCCTTTCAATGGAGGGAAACTTTTGAATAGGTTAATGTACCAGTGTCGTTATTATGAGCCTACAGTTTAAATTTATAGAAATTAGTTCATTCTGATTTTAATTATAAGGTGCTTTAAGAGCGACTAATTGCTGTCAGATTTGCCCTGCAGTTACCACCGTACGTTTTGATGATCCGAAATTCGTAAATGTATCATTTATTATACAACTTTTCGCTAAAGTGCCCATAACTATGCTGCACCATGATGGTATGTACACGTCAGCGTAAAGTATGACGTCGTAATTTTCCTTTCTAGAAAAAGAAGTCCGAGTTAAATGTTGCATGTAATATTTTAGAGCCCTTATCTTTCAATGAATAAGCTGGCACATACGAACGAGAAACACACGTGCAAACATTATTTACTGAAGACGGATGTTTGTCACATAGAAGTGTATATAAGTATACAGGGCTGTCCATTCTTATGGTTATTCTAAAAATATATAATTTTATTTCTAAAACTCGATATAAACGAAAACCTTAAGAAGAAACGCCACTACAAAAGTATTTAATATTCTTTTGTGAAGGACAGCATATTTCTTAGAGTGGAACAATGCATATTTCCTTTAATTCAGTAGGGCATTTCATAAACACTGGTCGAAGAACGAGAGATTCCTTAAGTCTCTAACTTTCCAAAATTTATCAGCGAGTGTTATATAATACAGCACACTATAAAGGAACAAAGACAACAAATTTTCTTGTAATCTAATAATATTAATTTTCCCTTTCTTGTATCTTACTTTAGTTTGTAAGAGGATTATTAACAAGGTGATTAAAGATTACACTGAGACTGCATTTTAAATGTAACTTTTTAAAAGTCTCTATAATGAAAAATGTTCCTCCTCATATACTACCATGTCTTGCTGGGCTAATGTTTATAATTTTAATGCCAATTTTTCAAGATAATACGTGGAAATAAAGTAAATTAGTTTACAGTATCGCAAGTACGTGTTGTTTAAAATCTGTGAGCAGGATCAAAGGAGAAGGCGCAGAATGAATATTTATTTGTAAAACACTGTCACTGATATGTGGTTGACCGTGCATCGTAATTCAGTGTGGATAACAAACCAACTAGATGTCACTTTTGTGTAATACTTTATTTTCTCCTTTATAAGTTGCTCAACATGTTTTGGGCAACTATGTGCCCATCTTCAGGAGCTGACGACTGAGTAGCTTTTTCGCCACTTACTGCAGCCACGGCACAATACCAACACGTGGCGAAAACGCTACTCAGTCATCAGCTCCTGAAGATGGGCACATGTTTGCCCGAAACATGTTGAGCAACTTGTAAAGGAGAAATAAAGTATTACACAAAAGTGACATCTAGTTGGTTTGTTATCCACACTATCACTGTTTCACGGTTTTCTTACATATCAGTAATTGTAGCTGCCTGAAATTCTAAAAGCCTTGATAGTTGTTTGAGACGAAAACATATATGCTTTACATTTTGTAGATATGTAGTCGTCTTTGCTAATATTATTGTATTAATTTTAATATTTGAATTTTTAATAATCCATGAAACCCAGCTGTAAATCTACCACCTAGTATAACAATACGAAACTGCATTTTGCCGCACAGTTTATAAACTTGATATTACGTGTGATCCTCAGAATACATATCTGTCATTCCTCAGTACATAACTAACCAGTTGAACTTCACAATAAACTCGGACTAGGTCCGTTGTTCGACAGGGAATGACGTTTTATATAGATCTTTAAGTTAGAACAAAATAGTATCGAAGTATCTAATGCAAATTTTCTTGCATTCTCTCATTTTCCCACTTCAGTACTCGAGCTATCGTGTACTGTACTTGGCCTGTACAGAACCTCTCTCCCTACATATAAGACCCCTGTGGCTGGTCTGTGTGTGCGTGCGTATGTTAAAGACGGAATTCCACCTTGGTCCTCTGTGAAGTGCGCACAGAGACCGGAGACACATTTCAAGTTCGAGCATGTAACCCTAATAAAGCAGAATAACCCTGCTCTCTGTGAGATGCGAGCGGAGGCTAAAGAAGCAGTTGAGCCTCGAGGATACGAAATAGCGCAAGCAGATGGCAGCACGTCGACGGATGACTCGAACAGCTGGTTTGTTCGAGGAACAGGGGACGACCGATGAACGTGGCCATGGAGTAGCTTGTGAGAATTATAGCAGCTTGTCAAACTGCTGTACGTTGTAGTTTTGATTATGAAATGTCAGCATGCGGCTCGGTCGATACCACAGCGGCAGTGACAATTCCTTCTTTATTTCAAAACAAATTGTGCGAAATTCTTGGAACTCTGCTTCATTTTGCTAATGATTCTTCGTCTTTCTACGTGTGAAAATTTGACCACTCCACTACACGAAGACTTCTCAGCTATTCAAAAGATCGGTTCCAGAAACTCCCCCTGAAGGTGCTGAATCCCTTATCAGCTAACAAATGTATAATCTGTGGCACGTTACGAATGAAAGCATTTGATTAAACATTACGGAATTTCAGTTAGGGATATAAGTTAACTCCTTTGTTGATAGCTGTAAATGGATTGATATATCGATGGCGTGACGTGGCTGTCGGATCTTGGCGTATTATGCCACAGCTCATTGCTTTAGTTTGAGCTGAAGGCTTGCTTTCAGTCTTGTAGCATTCCATCCGGGCTTAGTGTTTGATACGGACGTATCATTCCAATTATCGCTGTAACAATGTTCTGCATTACTTGTTCACAATACTTGAAACGTGTGGTGCATCTGAACAAGTATGCACACAAGCACGAAAGTCTGCCCTCAATTTCTGTCCTACCTCAATGAGAGAAAAATATTTTGTTTTCTTCTGTGATATTCTCGAAGGGCATGAATGTAGAATTACTCGTATTAATTTCCCCAGGAACATAACAAACGGGAGGTTATCTCTCGAAGGTTTGCGCAGACATTTCTGTTAACATAGCATACGAGTGATTTGATTTTCATTCGTATAAAAATAAGATGGCTGATTTTTTTACATAAGTTCAATTTATATATAATTTCCACCCACTTACAATCGGAATATTAGTAGGAAAGGTCTTGCTATGTTTCAGGCTGTTTGTCGCCAGTTTTTCATGGCGAGGGTCCGAATTACTTCCCACACCAGAATTATGGTGCTGGAATCATATTTTCTTGGAGTACTTCGAGTAATTCTTTATGCCTCTGCCAGTATCATTTCACTCGAGACTGAAGAGACAATTAGTGCTCTTATTGCAGTCGCTATATAAACAAAGCAACTGACAGCGTCTTCATATAACACAATTGCAAATTAATAGGAAAATAAATAAAAAATAACGTGAAAAGAAAGTGAAGATAGGATACGAAGAGAGATACATTGTAAGTGTGGTCAGACTAAAAGGGAAGAGGGTGAAATTGTACAGGGTGGCGCGGAGCCGACTGACACATTTCAAATGGTCATAGATAACATATGGAAACAGGGAAAAATAAGCGAAACCGTCTATAAATACGTCGAAATATGCTATTTATTACCCACAGTTTACAAGCTTATTTTCTGAACATCAGGCAGATGGCCTCCGTTTACATCAATGCATTGTTGCAAGCGTGTCTGAAGTTGCCGTACACGCGCCTCCGTAGGTCCTCATCAATAGCCGCAACTTCGTCAACAGTGGCTTGTTTGATTTCTTGAATAGTCAAGATACGCCTCCGGAACACACGGTCTTTCAGGAACCCACACAGGAAAAAAAGTTTGTACAGTAAGGTCGGGCGACCGAGCAGGCCAAGCGATGTCGCCGAAACTACGAACACAGGTAACACGTTGTTGCACGTTCTAATGCTCCATTGCGACTGACCATATGAAATGGCGTCCTCTCCTCTACCGTTCCTTTTCTCGCCAACTACGACAAGCTATCGCGCCGGCGCAATATTCAAATTTGAAATGTGTCAGTCGGCTCCGCGCCACCCTGTATATAGTCAAGAATCTACTTGCCTTTATGGAATCCGAATTTACAATTTTCACAAGAGTTTGCTATGAGTTCCTGACTAAAGCATGTGCATACTATTGACTTCCTTATGTACCATATCTTCAAGAACCACTTTAATATCAAAATCCGATATCTTTGAATCCGTCCTGGAACAGGTGTTCGGTATTCAGCTTTGTTGGCCGGTATTTGTAAACCATTTCAAAAGCACTGATGCACACAAAGGTTGTTTCAATTCTACACCACCTCAACTTCCAGAATTTTAAAATTTAAATATTAGACGCTGAATGTTACACATGATGAAGCCGGTCGTTCTTCACTGTATAATGTCTTAACATATCTAAATTTCTGTGGCAATAAGCTATCCGTTTCCATCCATGGTAATACGCATATAACTGTATTGTATATATCTAGCGGAACATTTGACGAGTATTTAGTCGTATGCTGTGTCGCAGCTGACCATCTGTCCTGCAGGTTAATTGGGGGAAAAAAGACAAGACTTTAAATGCTATGAGATGTTTGTTTCTTCTCACATAGAATTCGCCGAGTTAAATCCGATGTCGGTAGCAACCCACCTGTTGCAGACACTGAAGAATGTCATCAGCGAATCTCATATGACGTTCAAGTAGATTAGCATGCGCCTGCTAAGCGCAACAGCGGGCCCCTCTCAAGTCAAATGATTCTGTAGCAGAGTGTACGTCGCATGTTTGGACGTTAGTTGCGCCATGCGCCATAATTGATCATGCCCTGTTCTACCTACGACACGTCACACTTAATAATTATGTGTGACATGATTACAAGTTGATAAGCTGTACTATGAACATTAACACACACACAGTCATACAGCAGGATTCATCGGCGAGTAAAGAGTCTTCGTGTTGCTCTGTCTTCATGTAACGTTTCAACATGTCGTATTTTAAGACGTCTTGTGTGTAATGTTGTCATCTTATGTGTATTTGTTGTCCTATGTGTGTATTGCTGTTTTTACTTTAGATGCCGGACTGCTGGCTAGAAGTCAGTATTCGGAAGGTCCTGCGACCGGCCATCTCGACACAGGTTTTTCTTGGTTTCCCTATGTCTAAAAGCAAATGCTGAGATGGTTCCCAAGATTCCAAGTTGCTACTACATGCTTCTCATGTAGTGCTCCCGGCTTACATCTATTAGTAACCAATTTCATATTTTTTACACATGTAAAATAACCACTGCCACCGGGTGACAACCAAACTGCAGTTAATAATAATAGTAATAATAATAATAGCTTTGCCACGATGCCGAGTCCAAATTTCCTCTTATCCTATGCGTCTTCGCAACCTCCTGGTTTATTAAACGGTGTGGAGTAAGACCGTGGTTCATACGCACTGAACCGATGTTTTGCTTCCGTCTTCAAGGTGCCCAGATTAGATTCGAATGAATACTGAAGTGTCTTGAAGGAAGAGCCGATTCCATTATTTAAAGTTTCGTAAAGATTGTGGCAAATCAAAAGCATTGAATGGTAAAGCTGATGTTTTCCTCCACAAGTTGCCTATAAATAGGAGAAGCATTTAAGTAATTAAACGTAAGTTGGCCATTTATGTGGTAACATCATAGTTGTTGCGATGGATGTCAGGTGTAGCACCAATAATGCAGGAAAGACATTTAAATATTTTTGTTTTAAAGCCTGAGAAATAGAGACCACTTGATAGAATATGGCATTATGTTATGTCGTTCACAAACAGGATATGAATATATAGACCTTTCTTTTTCTGCCTTTTGATAGGGGGTAGTGTCGGGCAAATGAGGCATAGGAAATGAACTTGAGAGAAAGAGACTATTTTAAGAACTTGGTCTGGGTGGTATAATTTTTTGGTTGAGTAGGAAGAGAGAGTGAAAGACCTATGATTAAATTAATGCAACAATGCTGGAGTGAGAGCGACAATTGTTTACATGATAAATTAATTACATACGAGTATTATTCAGTTTTCTAGCGTTTTAAATTCAGAATTGGTTTCGAAAATATGAATTATATGGGGCATTTTAAGGACTCTTTATGGAGTATAATTCAACGAATTTGTTTGTCGGGACTTTCTTGTATAATGATTGGGCCATTATGTTAATATTGGATGATGCACTTGTGCTAGGAAACAAAGATCAGGTCAATATATGCGCCTAATCTTTGTTATGTCACAAACTTTATGACTCACTGTTTTTTAAAGATTCTTTCACTTTGCTTGTCATAATTTTTAGTGTTTTGTGTAATTTACGGGATTCCAGAAAATGAAAAGAGGCTCTGAATTTTCTTCAGGCTTATGACTTTGCAACACCATTCTATTTAGATGAGTCAACAAGTTGTATGTTGCAGCCACCATATCCACTAAACACTTCCGTTTGAACGACACTGCTTTTTGCTTTCTTTGCTGTATCAAAGGTTTAATACAAGCCACCAGTTCAGAAAATGTGTGGTTTGATGCTGTGGAGTTAAAAACCACAAACTGGACCTGTGAGAGAAGAGATTAAAACTATCTGGTCCCTGGCAGATGCTGCTTAATATCTGACCACACCTTTCACAGCCCTTACTTTGGATGATTAATTGACGACCACTGGCACGTAAGTGCCTTCTACATGGAGAGGCCAGCCGAACCTAAACTTTCCTGTATAACGCTCCCTCTCTGTCTCTAAATACCCATCCACATTTCTCCCGAAGCAAGCCCGATTACCTTCGACATAGCAACACCACACTTCAAAGTTCAAACCTACTACATATTAAGGTCAATTGCATATCAATTAATAAGGGTCTTCTGAGCGCCGCGTTTCATATTAGGTGCAACAAATTCCACACTGAAATGGTCTGTCGGGCCTAGGTGGCTTTTGCTTCGTGTGCGATGTCGAATTCTCATTTATATCTCCGTGAACGTCTACCAGTTTAGTCGCCTTCCGCATCTTTAATTGCGTAATGTCAATTTCCTTTTCATACTCTGGCCGTCAAAGAAACGTGGCTGAAAGACTTCGGCTAACGAAGTTACTTGCTGTTATGTTGCTGTTATTCTGTCTTTGCCACGACTCACGGAGTCCTTTATTCATGTAGACAAAAAAGAATGAATCGGTAAAAGGCAGAATGGCGGTTATATTTTCTCTAAAATTTGATCTGTGTATTTATGTGTAGAGTGCAGGAAAAATATACTCTTCTCCCGAAGTTACGTCTTAGATGACTCCGATACCTGCTGCTTAAGACGAGGTAGATTTTCCCACAACGAAATGTTACAGTCGGGAGAGTGGTTCCATATTGTCGGTCTTCACCACAAAAAAGTATATGTTCTTATGAAAGTTCACAAAACATGTAATCTGAAAAGTGTGAACTTAAGGAGAAGGCATTTTCTCTTGATATGGAGACGGGTCACCTGGACCGTAATTTCCATTTCCAACAACGTAGGTGGCGAAGTATGAATCCCTGAATTCGACTGAAGGAATCAAGCGCTGAAGCCTGGCGAAACGAAGGGCTGTACATCCTTCCGAATCTCTTCGCAGCAAAAAATCATCCTCATAATTACTCGTATACGTGCAGTTCGCTGAGCTTTCCGCTCGATGCCTTCAAACACCTTGATGTCAAATTCATTGAGTTCAAGACTCTCAGTCGGATATGAAACCATGATGGTCCTATTCTTGGGCTCACGCTCAGGTTCCTGAGCTTCTGAAAGGATGCTTTGTTCCCAAATTTGAAAGAGAATTTCACGCGTGTGCGTCTGATCAAGGTACGTCGAAGATGCCCTCAACACCGTATGTATGAATTTGCGCTCTTAGCTTAATAGTTCGTTTGTTAGAGCAAACGATGTTCGTGGGAAACGAGGTAAGACGAGAATACGTAAGTCGGAGGATTATTTTATGTGAGACCTAAACCACAGTTTTATAGGCGGTTCCCGGTTCTATACGTATAATTGTGCTCTTTTACTGATTTCTTAACGAAGCTGTTTGGTGAGGAAATAGTCATTAGCCCTTGAAAATACAATTAGAGTGGTGATGCTTACCGAAACTACGGTTATCTAGACATTTGACCCTTTAAACGCCGAATTAAATCCCATCTACCATCTGCTCGCATTATTAGGAGCTTGCCACTTTCTCCACGTTAACAGGATAACGGTTAAAAGATACGGCGAAACATGAATTCGAAAGGATATAGTAGAATAATCAATTGTATTAAAAAAATTTAAAGTGACTCAAAATAACATTTTATAAATTATATTACTATTCATATTAGAAGACTGTACTGCACTTAGAGTTAGCCAGCTGTAGAATTTAGTGTAATGTGTAAATTTGCGAAACTCAGTGTTCAATAACCAGTTAATGAACATAAGCTTAATTGCATAATTCCGATATTCTTCAGAGCATATAATCCAGTATAAGTCTTCGCATGGATTGACGAGGTTAAAAAACTACCTAAAAGCGTACATGTATATATATATATATATATACATAAACCATCTCTTTTATATATATATATATAAGGGATGTTTTATATATGTATATATATTTATATATAAACCATCTCTTTTGCATATGATCGCATTTTCCACTGAAACTACTTCGGTCAGAGATTCGTCCGCTGTTACAGGTTGTCAATACAGCGCGCATGTTAAATCAACAAAATGCTGTATGCCACAAGCAATCCATAACAAATACACATGTTTAAACAGCCTACACATTTCAGGGTTGTGATTTGATTTTCAATTTTTTTTTTCAATTTCCATTTTCAAACAAATGTTGGGAACGTAGTTACTACATGTGGTGCAACTCACACACACCTAACTTGAAGGGGTTTTATATCTCCTGCTCGAAAACACATACGATTTCTGTTCACAGCCGAATCGCAAGAAGAGGATTTTCGAAAGAGGCTTACGAAATTTTACTGACTGTACTGAGGAAGGTTTTTTTTTTTTTGAGAATGTAACAGTCTTCCACATAAATGACTTGAGGTTTTCGTTGCATTGTTTATGAAGATTAACCTTCTGGGATATGAAACCTTGTTGAGTGGAAATTAGCCACAGAGTTTTCGGAGAATGTTTCTGCTCCCAACTATAGGGCAGTCCAATCTGAGTCGCCTAGCTCGCTCTTTACACATATAATGCCAGAACTTCTCCTACAAAATATACTCTTCCTAGATTGCTGTGAGCACGAAGGTAGCGAGATAATTCTGATATTTTCTTCCAGTTACCATAATTGTAGACATCAATACTTTGGCACAGCATGCATGCGCGATATACACATAGGCCTGTATTTCAGTGAATACTATTACATAGATATCAATTTATGTATTTTTAATGGAGTGTTATTTTAAAAAGTGTCATAAATAATTTCTTTGTATTTTTCCCGCACAGCTGTAACTGAAAACACAGTTTTATCAAGCAATAGTTTAAACTGTGGGTCTTATTTTCATATAGCAACGTGAAACATGAAAGTGTGCAAATACAAATTTGAATATGAATTATAACACAGTTGCAAGTTCTGGTATAATGATTATTTATATTTGCACTCTCTATATCGGCTTATTTACAAATTTTACGCATTGACGGAATTCGAAAAATAATATGAATGCATTGTTATGAGGCAACGAAAGAGCTTATTTAAACTCGCTAAACTCATTACGTTACATGTTCTCGCTTTCATACCTCATTTTAGCGAGTCGCACGGAAAAGAGATTATAAGCATGAGCGTGTCAAAATTAGGCCTATAAACAGAATTGCTGATTAGGGATTGTGCCAAAAGAAATATATGGTTAATTTCAGTGACACGGGTTAATGTACCGTAAAGGTTTCAGCAAATCTCTTTGTATTTAGAAAGGTAATTGTAAGAGATTCAATTCATGGCATTCGAAAATGAGAACCTGTCATTATGTGGCATTACACGTTGCCCATTTTAAACTACTTGGGAAGGACGTTCTCATAGTAAATGATCTAACTTACTCTTCTCTGAAATGAATATTATTACCTCGCTTCACTTAGTATATCTCGCAACATACGCTCGCGAATTATTTCCTTCAATTTTATTCTACCATAAACTCTGTCACTAAGTGCCTATCCTCACAACTACACTTATTTTTAATTGTTATAAGAATTTTATATTTGTTGGACCGTGCATCATTGTGATAACTGAAGAATAAAAACCAACTAGATGTCACTTATTATTTTATTGTACTTCTTATAGGCTCAACATGTTT